>Ga0123352_10004527_pt1 | contig 20503 bp, 12 predicted proteins | sample TergutLab28metaG_FD_89700 | JGI IMG/M metagenome (GOLD analysis project Ga0123352, IMG submission 89700) | Labiotermes labralis P1 segment gut microbial communities from Petit-Saut dam, French Guiana - Lab288 P1 | ecosystem: Host-associated > Arthropoda: Insects > Digestive system > Gut ...
TAAAGGAAAATGCAGAAGCTTTAGTAGCTGCTACTAGGGAGATTGGACTGGAAGTAAGTGCTGATAAAACTAAGTACATGGTCATGTCTCGAGATCAGAATGCAGGACGAATTCACGGTGTGAGGATTGATAGTAGTTCCTTCGAGAGGGTGGAAGAGTTTAAATATTTGGGAACAACTTTAACAAATCAAAATTCTATTGCGGTAGAAATTAAGAGCAGATTGAGGTTAGGAAATGCTTGCTATCATTCAGTGCAGAACCTTTTGTCTTCCAGGTTGCTATCCAAAAATTTAAAGATTAAGATATATAGAACTATAATTTTGCCTGTTGTTTTGTATGGGTGTGAAACCTGGTCGCTGACATTGCAGGGGAAAAGGAAGCTGAGGGTGTTTGAGAACATGGTGTTGATGAGAATATTTGGACCTAGGAGGGATGAGGTTATGGGGGAATGAAGGAGATTGCATAACGAGGAGCTAAATGATCTGTACTCCTCACCCAATATTGTGCGGGTCATAAAATCGAGAATGAGATGGGCTGGGCCTGTTGCGCGTATGGGGGAGGAGAGGGCGGTGTATAGGGTCTTGGTGGGGAAACCGGAGGGAAAGAGACCACTGGGGAGGCCTAGGCGTAGATGGGTGGATAATATTTCGATGGATCTCCAGGAAGTGGGATGTGGGTATATGGACTGGATTGGGCTGGCCCAGGATAGAGATAGTTGGCGGACGCTTGTGAGGGCGGTAATGAACCTTCGGGTTCCATGAAATGCGGGGAATTTCTTGACTAGCTGCAAACCAGTTAGCTTCTCAAGAAGGACTCTGCACCATGGAGTAAGTAAGTAAGCAAATTTGCAACTTATTAGTACATAATAGGTCACCTCCGCAGAGGCTTATTTATGTTTTCAAAAAAAGAATAGCATAGTAATCAGATGGGAAGTTGTCATTTGGATGAAACTGTTTGGGATGTAATGTTTCCCTGAGCCAGATGAATTTACTATATGCTGTTGTAACTGTTCACCTGTCACCATGCTGTAAACACCCTAGGAGACATGAATTCTCTTCTCCACTCTAGTAACCTTAAACCTTACAAGTTACTGTCATTTCACATGAAGTGGTGCACTTGGCATAGAGACTCATCATTTCTACTAGTTCAAGGGCATTCAAGGTGTCATTGCTATCAGCAAAGATTAATTCAAAAAGGTGTTGATATCTGACTGCGACTGATACTCATTTTATTACTGAATTTCCAAGTGCTTCTTGCATCAGTCAGTAAGTTTCGGTCACTGTGTCATTTTCTCTCAAATTTAGTGGACATGTGTTGTTTCCAACAGAATACATGTGCACGTAAAAAAAATCTGATTTCACACAATTGAGGAAGTGGAACTGTAAATACACTCTGATTTGTAACATATCCAGACACTGTCATCAAAGTTATGTCCCTATACATTACAGTATATCTGGTATGTGAATCCAGTCTGAATGTCTTACCATTAGACTTCATGTTTATTCCATACATAACTTTTAATTTTGCACTTTCTAGAGTTGTCGCGCTGCCTGAGTGCCCATGTAGGCTCCTAACCTCCGCTGAAGCACAAATGATTAGTTATAACTGCATTTGTTGTGCAACCCTTTGTTGCCAAAATGAAATGCCCAGTGGGAACTGTAGAAGACTGGAATGTAAATGAGACCTGCATAAGGAAGCCCATTAAATTCCATCTGCTTAAACTGACATTGGGTATTTTGAGCGTCACTCTGCGTGACACGAATCCATGATATCAAGCACCAGAGGGTTAATTTTATTGCAAATAATGCTGTAAGCTGTACTGTCATTCACCACTTTGTAGGTCGTCATGTCCAAAAGTACCCAAACTCACTGCTAGGACTAAAAGCGGCTCTAGTACAGCTTTCTGCCACTGAGTACTACAGTATTGCCATCTTCTGAGTTAGATGAGTGAGCTTTGCAACTGTAACCCTCTGTGTGGCTGTATCTTGTACATGTTGGGTAGATATGCAGTTTTCTAATGGCTGATTTGAAGGAACAGCTACATATGTTTCTTGTTCTGCTTTATATTCAGGGAAACTGCATTGAAAACACATGAAATATTCAAAACAGCTGTTCGTGATAATGCCATTAGGATAACATGTTTGTTTTCATGATTCAGACATGGGAAAATATCGGTTGGAAATTTTGAGAATTGTTGTCAACCTGCCACGGCCCACACTAACAAAAACTTGGAGAAATTTTGCAAAGTCATCACCAAAGATTGACAAAGTAGCATTTTGGAGATTGCTGATGGGTTCAGCCGTTCATATGGGTCACACCTGCAAATAGTAAGGGAGGACTTTAAAACGGGTGGCAGATCTTTGTTAAGGTTGTACCTTTATTACCTACAAATGAACAGAAGCAGAAGCAGATTTGGCTGCCAAAATATGGTTATGGTCCCCAAACGCTCTTCACTCATATTTGCCCCTTGTGATTTCTTCATGTTTCTGAGAATGAAATCACAGCTAGAAGCAGGTCATTTCCTGATGTTCCTAAAATTTAGGAACAATTGATGACTGTATTACGTGTGTTCCTTGTGTAACTCTGGCAGTGGCACAAATGCTGGATCCATTGCCTAAATTCAGACAGGGATGTCCAGTAACAAAAGTAAAGTGTATATTTTGTTAATGACTCTGGGAACTTTTGGATATGCCCTGGTATAGGCATTAGTTTTGAAGCTTATCATTGTTTATGGTTTTAAATGACATTTAAAGCTTCCAGTTTTTATTTGTACAATTTTGCATCCATTCTTTGCCATGTTTTGACAAGAGGAGATTTGCAAGAATACAGATTATGAAAATTGTTATTTATATGCAAGAATACAAATTGTGATAATTGCTATGTCAGAAATAGAAAACTAAAATAGATTAAAGTAAGGAAGAGGATATGTTTCCATATAGCAACTGTCATAACATGCGCAGCACATTTCATTACGGTGTGCACTCAGGGAATTTTATTTTTTGTTTGTTTAAAAGAGGAACATTTATTGAATAGCCATAAAGGTCATTATTTGTATCCATCAGGCAGACTAAAGAAACTAAAACTTAACTGAACTGTTTTTAAACTAAAGCATAAATTCCCCTTAAAAATACAAGCATAGCAAGTGAGACACAAAGTACCAAATTTTTGTTGTTTTTGAGAGTTAGGTTGTGCATGGGTACACCTTATATGCACATCTTTGGTAGCGACATGCCGTACTGATGTGATTCGTTGGGTATTAGGTAACAAAATAGAAAGTACAAAATGAAATTTCCATCACCACTTCTTTCCATCTATCCATTTCATTGAACACCAGCCACAAAAGCCTAAGGATTACAATAATTTTTTATTTTATCTTTTGAGTTCCTCTTTTCATACTCTGTTCCGTAGCTGCACATGTGTGTATGTGTGTGTTTATGTCTGTCTCTCCTTTTGTACCTGATTTAGAGTCTATGCCTAAATGTTAAAACCACTATTTATTTTTGACATAGTGTCAGAACATCTACCAACTCAATGCTTCCCCATCTTAGTATTTTATAATTGTCATCAAGAATACCAACAGAACAGCATTGCAGAAATGTGAGATGCAAACAGTGAGTGCTATTCATTGGTGTGCAGTTTTTACTGAGATTAATTGTTTAGCACAATAAGATGTAACATAGTGACTGTTTGAAATTTTTAGTGTCTTGACATCTGATGGATCATTGTAATTTGAATCTGAACAAGTATAAGTGCGGATTAATCACCCAGGATATGTCGGCTTTGCATTGCAACATCATACTATATGTGATAGCTTAAAGTTCAAATGACAAAATAAGATTCATATTAAGAAATTAATTGAGGTTTATTCACATATTGAAAAGAGAAAGTTTCAAATAAGGTATTTAGTCACATTCAGAAACTCTGTTGCACTACTTGCATTTTACTTGAATGGCCATGTTCACTCTACAGGTTGTCAAGAACATTAAGTGCACAGGTAAGATTTATTCCACCTTAATCCACTAGTATATATGGGTATAAAAATATAAAAGTTATTCCAATATGTTTCATCTGGTACACATATCCATCGTCAAGGATTATGCACAAAGGTCGTATTTAGTTAGGAATATATACCATTGTCCAAGGCCCCAGAACAGGCCATGAAGTCCGACGGGGAGTAGATGTGTAGCTCTATTCTTCCCTTTACCTCAGTGCTTATTGCCACTCCCCAGCTGCTTTACACCAGGAATGATCCGGTACCCATTTTATAGGAGGCTGGGTGGGCCCCAGGTCCATTCCGGATGGGAGCAGAAAATCTCGCCCCCACCTGGGATCGATCCCTGGACCATGCAGCCTGTATCGAGTCACTGTACCAACTGCGCTATCTCAGCTCATTGACATTCTCCAAGGGTTGGTTAAAATATACATTCCAGGATAAATTACAGTATCTTCATATGCAGTAGGCAGTCATGTATAAAATATGTAAAATGTATGGAATGCAAGAAATACAAATTATTTGCACCTAAGCATCTTTTTCCAAATAAGTGAAAACTCTGAAAAATTTTGGAGGAAGAATAGAAATCAAAAATAAATTATGATAAAGCCAGTTTGTGTAAAAGTAATACATCTGACTGTGTATATAGTGCAGTTGTATGCGCTTGACACAGAAAACATGATGATTGTAGGATACTTTGTTTACATTATAGGCTGGTATAGAGTGTTTGGTGTATGCACAACTACACTATAGACAGAGTAAGTCTTGTATTACTTTTATATTCACTGGCTTTACAGTTCAGTGATTTTTAATCTGTCTTTAATCTTTAATCTCACTCCAAAACTTTTCAGACTTAATGCTAACTTGGAAAGAAGATGTGTGGATGCAATTTTTATTGATTTTGTTCCATGTGTATTTTGTGCTGTGTATGTCATACATGATTGCCTACTGCATATGAAGATATTGTAATTTACTCTGGAATGTACATTTTACCTTCGCCTTGGACTGCGTTATATATTTTTTAACTAAATATGACTTATGCGTACTCCCTGTTGATGGCTACATGTATCAGCTGAAACTTGATGGAATAGCTTTCATATTTGTCTTTTTTATTAGTATGTGCCAGTACAATCAGTTGGAATAAATCTTATCTGTGTATTGCCAGTTGTATGGAGGATATAATATTAAATGTGAAGTACATTCATGGCCAAGGGTGTTCCGCATTATGTCCACAGCAGGAAACAGGAAAGTTACATTTTCTTTAATACGGTGGACAATAAAAACTGCCAGTCCCTTGCCCAGTGAACTTTCTGCTTTAAAAACCATCCTGTAAAGACTTTCACCTTGTGTTAATGGGTTTCTTTGTTTTGAATACACTTTAATGAGAAAATGAGTCATTAGATTGTTGTGCAAGTGACTGACTCTTAGCTTCCCACTTGATGATTTCAGTGGTAAAAAATTACAGTGAGAACTGTTTTTGGTTTCTTATTTCATGTACAAATTTTGATTGGTCTAGCTGAGAATAGGGGCAGATGGTAGGTTGTTGTGAATGGAGATTAACCTTCAGGTTCCATAAGATGTGGGACATTTCTTCACCAACTGATAAACTATTACCTTTTCAAGAAGGACTCTGCTGCATGGAGTTAGTTATTTTAAAATAATTTTTTAGTGTGTACCACAATATTCATACTTACTCAGAATGAACCATCAAGGTGCTCACAGGAATTAGTAGTAATATTTGCTTTATTGATGCTCCAGCATGTTGTGTGCTGTCTACTCTCATCAGCAGGGGAGCTAACAAAGGAGTCTGTGTTGGAAATTATGCATGTTTTTTTATCTGAGTTCTGTTTTTACACAACATGTTAAGAGATGTTAGTAATGAACAGCATAATATTAAAATATGTGCTTAGTGTCTTATTTCTGCCATGTATTTATGTATGTATGTATGTGTGTGTGTGTGTGTATTTTTTGCATTGGAGATTATTTACAGTCCAGTGTATAGGTTGTTATTTGATTAAAATTCTCGAGTTCTTTTGGTCCACATATATTAAACTTTGGCTGGTTAACAACTCAGGAATAATAAAGTTACACAGTTAGCTTTGTTGCAGATGCCTTGGGGGGTTTTTTTTTATGTTCATTCTATAAATGGGTATACTGTGCTGCTAAATTTGGTGGTGACTGTACATGTGTTTGTTGTCCTCTGTTCAGACATAAGTTGCTATGCTCCTTGAATGGTTGGCTTACCTGAATAGTGAGAAGAATGCATTCATATTGCTTGTTTGAGTCCACTGTGGGAGGGAAGGAACTGAATCTTTCACTGAGTTGGTTAGTGCAGTATGGCATCAAAGCCAGGTTACCTTCTGCTGTAAGGATTTGTTTATGGTTCTTGTGTTGTATAGTTTCATGTTTATGTGTGTCTTACTCTGTGATTTACTTCGTTTCCTTTCAGAGCAGTGTAATGTGTAGGCACAACTGAAGCTTTAGTGACAAGATGACATTCATAGGCTGTTGGCTTGACTTCATGAACAGTGGGTGTTACTTACAAGTGCATTAGTATGGCTGTAGAGTGAAAAAGTATGCTAACTGACATGTAGTAGAATTGACACTAGAATCTGACTGATGCACATTCATCAGAAGACAAAGACATTTCTTGGAGTGACACTGACTCTCAATGACTTAGCAAGTGTTACTACTGACACAGATAACACACAGTGGAATGACAGTACTGTCTGTCAGCCTTCTGTACCTGTAATCCACAGCGTTATCGGGGTCTCCTTGGATTCTGTCAACATAAGGCACTCGATGTTGCCAAAGACTCCATCCCACTTGCCATGTTCATGCACTTCTTATTAAAAGTATGCCAACTGTTTGTGCAAGAATCAAACAGATATTATCAACAATACTTAGGAGCCAGGATAACTTAGTTTGCATACTGACTGGGCTCCCTGCAAGGGCAAGAGATGTTCCTCCCTGCAGAATGTTCATACCAGCTCTATGGCCCAAGCCTTTAGTTCAATGGGTACTGGGGTTCTTTCCTGTGGGTGGAGTTTGACTACCTCCATATAGTGCAGAGTGGACCAGGATGGTGTAGTTGGTGTAGTGACTTGCTAAAGACTGCGACAGTCTGGGGATCAAATCCCGGTGGGAGTGAGATTATCCCCACCTGTCCAGGCTTACCCTGGGACCCAACCAGCCTCCTATCCAATGGATACTGGGTCATGCCCAGAGGTGAAGCAGCTGGGGCATGATGTTGAACATGCACCCCCATCTATAACCGTGATTAAAGAAAGAGTAGAGCTATTCCTCTGTCCACCTCTGTGCCTTCACAGCAGGTTAGTGGGTGAACTTTAACTTTACCTGTGCCCTTAGCATCTAATGGCTGGATATGTATCTTTTCCTATATGACTTCATGGTGTGGAGAGGGACAACTTACCTTTATCTTTTACTTGGACACATTGGACAAGGACCTTCTCTACCACCTGACATACAAGAAAAATGCACTTGTTCTTATCAGTCATTCTGCAGATGGAGCACAATCACAGACAGGCCCTGAAAGATTACTGGTTGACACTACAGTTTCATTAGTTTTTTATGGAAACACAATAAAATGAGACGGATTCACTCATGTACCTAGATTTTTACATTTTAGTGACAACAGAAATGAACCTGAGAAGACCAATTATGTAAAATGAGGTCTATATTTGACAAGTTCAGTGATGCATATGTTAAATACTACAGCACAACTACACATTTATCACCTGTAGAAGTTACTGTGCTCTTTGAAGGTAGAGTTTTCATGAAACATGCCAGAGAAATACAGACAGCTGGAGATAAAAGTCTACAGGCTTTGTGACTAAGCATATGTGTACAGTGTACCTGTGTGTAGATTAAGTCCAGAAATGTGTGACTGCTTCAGTGATGTTTACTAATGCAGCTGGAACAGGGACCTTCTGCTAGGGCTGAAAATAAAAAACAATCCCATTACAGGCCTGGACAGGCCCTGAGAGTTCCAGGAGGTTGTGGTTCCCAGATATCAAGACAATCGGCACATGAAGGTGGCAAGGTTGTCAGCCCTTCGCACCGGCCGCCATTACCCACCCAGGAAATATTCCTGGTGCCCATTTCTGTTAGAGGCTGATTCACCCCAGGACCGTAGTGCGACCGGAAGGATTATGTTAATGAAAAATTCCAGTGACACCATCGGGAATCGAACCCGCAACCTTCTGGCTTGTAGTGCAGTGCCTCAACCAACTGCACCACCATGTACCCCTAGGACTGAAAATGGGGGACAAAAATTGTACCTGGACTACTCATCTACAGAGTTATTTGATTTAGACACTAAAACAGAAAAAGTGCTGTGGTATTCTCATACTGAATCAGAAAGAAATTTCTAAGAACTTTGGAAAGACAGTGAAGTTGATGTGGGATGGCAGAGGTTAGAGTGTGAAGTGGTGTAATAACTATGGTATGGAGCATAAATTAAATATAAACATGCTGATGAGTTTGCAGTGTCCACAAGAACAGTGTTTCTCAACTGCCAGGCCACAGCCCGGTACCGGGCCCTGGCCTCAGTTATACCGGGCCACGAGAGGTTCTCCTAGAATTTGTCATTTTAGTTTTCTAAGCAATTTTCATGAATAAGTGTTTTGTAGTGGAAATATTCTGGGGAGAAAAGTATTCGTGAATGTGTCAAAACTCAGACCCAGATGTTGGCCTGAGGAAACTACAATATGCTACAAGATTTCATTAGTCCAGTGATTGATAACTAATTTAAATATAATTTTATATTTGTCAACATGCCACACCATATACATAAGTGTACTAATACTCTTTATGGTTATGCCATAATTAATTATTAATACTTATGTAAGTTTAATGTATGAACTTAAAAAAATGGTAAGGTATTTATGAGTAAATTTGGGACCGGGCCCTTGTCTTATGAAAAAAGAATTTACTGGGCCATGGTCTCACAAAGGTTGAGAAACATTGCACTAGAAGAGCATAATTTCTATAGTGAGTAAGAAAATATTCTGGATACAGCTATAGTACAAGACTAAGAGACACAAGCGGTATGTGGTGAAACTTGATGATATGATGAAGAGTACCCAAATAGCAGATAGACGTGGAAATGGGTGAAGAACCTGTTCTTCCTCATTCTGGGTCTTACCATTCTGAATAGTTTTGTTTTTATCACTTCTTGTTCAGAATTGTCATACAGACAGTTCAGACTTTCATTGTTCAGGTACCTAATATAAGATAATGGAAGGGTGTGTCAACCTCTGACCACACAACATGAATGACAGTGTTTTCCATCAGCAACCCAAGAAGACTTGAAGCAAAACACAGTATACACAGAGAGGAAAGAGAATTTGGTGTGATGTGTGTTCCACTAAGTACAAAGAAACAGCAATTTCATGTGTCCAGAATGCAGTGTAGGGTTGTGTGGTAGTCTTGGCTTCCAGCTATACCAAACCACCCTGCATTTCTGAAGACTGATACTAAGCCAGAAAAGTGGAAGATGTAGGCAAAATTAATGTAACTATTATTATTGAAATAATATTTTTCTTCACTAATGTTGTTTTGATCAAATAGCAAGGCCATAAGGGTGTTGATTTTTACAAAAGAGTTCGTGAAAAGAGCAGGGACATATCTGAAGGGTCTTTGTACATGTCTCACCTGGGAGGTCTGAGGCACAACAAATAAGGAACAGCTGCTTGTAGATACCTATAAATCATCACAAGTATTGTAAAAATTATAAAAGTGTCAAGAAGTAAGATTATCTCTGAGAAATGGACATTTCAGAAGTCAATCTCATATAATCTATTGAACCTATGAAAGCAGTTTAGATCGATCGATTCTTAAGAGTTAGTTTTCATAAATACAGAAAATTTTGAAAGCATCTTGACCTAACAGGATACTGTTTTTCCTTTCAGGCATAGAGATGTACATATTACAGGAATGTGTTTGTTTTTGGGCAGTAAAGTTTAAAAAGTTTCATTTTAGAAGTTTTTCCTTATTCATACAAAATGAAAACAGAATACATCAGTCAGTGTTTGACATAGTTTGTTTTCATTTTGCTTGAATACTGTGCACAACAGGGTGACTCAGAACAAGGTTGTTTTCTCTTATGGTATCTCCCCTGAGAAAATATATTCTTAAGAGAATGTATGTTTTTGTGCGTGTGTTTTTGTGGTGAGGGGAACTGATTGAAGGGATATTGGCATTTAAGGCAGTATTTATGCCTGCATAAAAAGACAAGTGAACATGTAATGTCCATAATGTGACTGTCTCTCCAAATAAGTTTCTGGTCATTGACCAAGTTACAAGAAAACTGATTCAGGCAGGAAGTAAAGCATGTTCTGACATGTGCAGACTTATTTCTTCTGTCCAGAATAAGGAGAATTTTTCGCAGCAATGGAAAGAATGGCTTAGTGGATGTATTACTTGATTTATAATTACCGTGAAGTATCATTGCCAGCAGCTGTGTTCAGAGTGTTATCCACTACATGTCTCTCAAACATAACTCCAGATAAAAAATTACCAGGGCTGAACAGTGTGGGTTTGGACATAATGGGCCAACTACTGATCAGATATCCTACATTTGTCAGGTACTGCGAAAGACTAGTAGAGGCCAGTTGAAATGTGATGGCACACGCTCAAGCCAGATTTCATCTTTCGGTGAAATGGGTGAGTCCATTTAAATCGGCAGGGGCATCAATTCAGTCGACTACTGGCAGCCAAGGTGTGTGCAGTAGTAATGCTGGATACAACATGTTCGAAGGTAGTGTGAAGGGTACTGGCTACCCACTCCATTTGCCAGTTTCCCCTTCACTTCCCCTCCCATGCGTCACTGTGTGCCATCACATTTCTACTGGAGTCTAGTACGTACACTGTATATTGTTGATGTAAGCATGTCATTCACTTCATACTTTTTGCCAAATGTAAAAAATGAAGAAATATGAGATGGTTAGGGCACTTGGGGAAATTGAGAAGTGCATACACAGTTCTGGTCTGGTAACCAGAATGGGAAAACCACTTAAATGACGTGGCCATGGATAGGAGGATAATATAAAAGTGGGCCTTAAAAAGATACAAGGGTGGGAGGGTATAGACTAGATTAGTTTGGCTGAGGATAGAGACCATTGACATGCTCATGTGAACATGGCATTGAACTTTAAGGGTGTATCACAGATTCTGCTCCCTGAGTTACATAGTAAAGGTTCATTTTTTTGTAACACCTTTTTCTATTATTGTATATGGATTGTAGTTTTGGGCTGTGCACTACATGAATATAATTTGCAGTGTCGTGTATGGCAGAGGGATTTTCGGGACCGACGTGCATTGCAACCAGATGTGACGTATTATCCAGACCTCCAGCCACCCCCTAGCTATGTTGAGAATGCCATCAACTCGGTAACAACGCGCTTTGTCAAGACTGCCACCAATAAAATGCGCTGCCCAATATTTTGCATGGCTTGGACTCCTGAAGGCCGCCGCCTGGTCACAGGTGCATCCAGTGGAGAATTTACACTTTGGAATGGTCTTACATTCAACTTCGAGACTATCTTACAGGTAATTTAATTCTGTCTGTATAAAAAAATTCTGAAATTCCTGTATATTTTTTGCATTGTGAACAATGTTTTATGCTATTTGAATACAAAAGAAGTCTTATCTAAAAATTGAAATCCAGAAAATATGTTGTGTGCAGGAGGGTGCAAAAGCCTCTTTATACGGTCAATTAACACATTGCCTCTAGTATCATGTGGCTTTTTCACCATTCTGCATCTCTTTACATGTCCATTTTCTTGGTTCTGAAACTATAGACATAAAACATTATGATTCCTACATGTCTTTTAATGTTAATGCCATAGAGTTTTAAGAGTTAAATCAATTTATGTAGTTGTGAGGAGAGATGTGGCTTTAGATTCACAAATAACACATATTTGGACTGAAGTGACTGTAACTTTTACAGCTGTAATTAAATTTTGTATAAAAGTTCTGTTGTGTCTGCAAATTATGAAGAATTGCTATATATAATGTTATGTTCATGCAAGTGTAATTCATGACCTTGCTTGATACGGGTTAAAACTGGTAGCTCCATGCTGCCTTGCTTGCAGTTTGCACCATGTTTGCCAGTCAGTCCTTTGTCATCATCAAATTTAAGAAGAATTCATTTGTGCTGCTCCCATATATTATCAAGTTGTTGGTTCAGCCCATTTTACTTATGAGCTGGCTAGCTTAATGTACTTTACAGAATTAAGTACATGAAGTGTTGCTGTGGGCAATAGTTGATGGTAAAATGAGCCCTGATTTGTATGTGTTTAGTGAAGTCAGTTTTTACAGTTGGCTGTGGTGTAATTATTAAACCTTTTGAAATGCAACATAGGACGTTATGTATCACCACTCCCAAGTCAGTGTTTTGTATAGAATCTGCAGTCCTATTAAAAGAATGTATTCAGTTAGTAACATTTTTTTGTGAGGTGGTAGTCCATGAAGCAGTGAGCACAGAGGCTGACTCCGCCACTAGCATAAACACCCCAAGAAGACAAATTTCATCTAGTGTTTTACTTGAATTTTTAAAGTGGTTTACATTATTTGTTGCAGGCACATGACAGTCCAGTGAGAACTATGGTATGGTCCCATAATGATGTGTGGATGGTTACAGGAGATCATGCAGGCTATGTGAAATACTGGCAGAGTAACATGAATAATGTGAAGATGTTCCAGGCACATAAGGAGGCAATCCGAGGTCTCAGGTACAGGCACTGCTCTCTGGTACAAGCATAACACAACTGTTCGCCCTTGCTTCATATCTTCATTCATTAGCCATCTCATTGTTTCTCACCATTCATGGAAGTTCCATTCATCATATTTACTAGTAGTGATGTTACAGTGGCTTATTAATTGTTGTCTGTTTTGGGAATAAACGAAAGGATATCATGCCAGTTCCTTTATCCTCAGAAGACTGATCATATTGTCAGTTGAGGTTCCCTGCATTCCATCTGTAATTTCCTCTCTCCACACCCTTGTACTCCTCTTCTAGTCAGTTACAGGTTATCAAGGCATTTCCACTTAGTCCTGCAGTCAGAGGAGGTTAGTTGAACAAGTTCTTTTGATAGAATTCTGAAGACTGAGATAAACTACAAGTGTTTAACTTTAAACAGATACAGTCTTCACTTTCATTCTGTCTATCTAGAGATTAGATATTGATAGTTGTCTTCGGTTGAATTGGGTTTATTGGTGAAATGTGGCCGTATTTATTCAAACTTTTTATACTAGATTTGTTTGTGATGAAAGCGTATACAGTGTAATAGTTGTACAACCGTTCTTGGATGATGTTCAACTAAAAACGCAAGATAGATTGTTCAATTAATTTGACATTTATTTAGTGGCTTCCTGTTACTTTTGGCTTGCAGTATGTGTTGTAACTAATTATACGAAATTTGATTATTGCTTGTTTTTCATTGAGGTTTTTGTTGGTATGTTAATATTTTTTTTTTAGTTACGGGTTTTTTACCCCCCCACCCCAGCAAAGAATATTTGTTTTCTTGGCAGTTTTAACCAGCTCAGTAAACTGCAGAAATACAAATGAAATTAATGTTTATTGCTGTACTTGTGCAGAACATTCTCCTACAATAAACATACGCCCAGTAAGAAGTCACAATTTAAAGACATAGAAAAATATACAGTAAAAGGCCTGAAGCAAACCATACCACAATTCATGAGCAATAGAAAACTCACTATAGGAATAGTCTTAAAGAGTTTATGCTTGACAGCTTTTAAACAGAGGGCATCTGTGCTGGTGGTAGATACAGAAATTAAATATATTACTTAGTTGTGTAAATATGAATTTATAATTTCTGCTAGGTTTTGTGTGCGGATAAACATGTTTTAAAGAAAGCAAGCTTCAGAATCAGAATTTATTTTTTTACAGATTGTGTGTATGAATCACTGTCACATTTATTTTTTCATTCCACTGCTTATTTCAGCCTCTACAGCATATATATATATATATATATATGTGAGCAATCTTGATGTTTCTTCTCCATTATGAGAGTCTAATCTTGTCAGTCTGAGAGAAGCAGAATGCCTTGTCTGTCTTTACACATTATTCATAACAGAAATGTCACATTCAATGATATTTATATCCTTGAGTTCTACGGAAGTTCTTCCTTTTCCCTACACCATTTTGCTATTTGAAAATTTCGTAAAGGCTGCAGATGTGATGTAGTTGTCAAATCTGACTTCTTTCATTCTGTTCCTGTCTAGTACAGTGTTCTCTTATCATATTGTCCATTCCACATCCCATTCTGTATAAGAAATTGAGGTACAAACCTATCACTTGCAGAGGCCTAGACCGTATTTTGTATGTGGTTTCTGAGACATTGTTTGATGATGATTGCATTGCAGTTGTGGTGTTGACAAACTTAGCTCTGGAGGGTTTGTGGCAATCTGTGTTGTCAGTTAGGTGACTATTGTAGAGCGTTTGATGTGTACGTGTCTGAAGTGGTTCTCCACTGAAGCAAATTCTGAATTTTAACAGTTCTTAAGTTTTCTTTTTGCAGTTATTTAAAATGAATGCATAATGGAGAGCATGAGTATGTCTGAGTAATATCATGAACCTTCACAAGGGCTTTTTCCATTGTCGTATTATTCCAAACAAACACTCTGTTTTGAAAGCTGCCTGCTGCCGAAATGTACTGTTTGTTTTGAATATTGTGACAGTGGAAAAGTTCTTGTGAATATTGGTGATAGTACTCAAGTAAAACCATTGTAAAAAAATCATATGTTATATTGAGGTGTCTGTCATACCATATGTGTTATCAGCAATAAATTGTACTGCAATTCGGTACTGGAATCTTGTTTTATGTCACTCTAATGGTATAAACATTAGTTCATGTAGAGCACACTTGTCGTAGTCTGGCCTACCATGCTTCATCACCAGGAAGTTTCACTCATGTTTGGTAGTGGAATCAATACTTGAAATTTGTCAGCTGGATTTCTTTTGACCCATATTTGTCTAATGTTAGAAACTAAAATTTTTCTATAGAGCTGATTTTTCACTGAGCATTTTGGTTTTCCCTTGCCAGTTGTATGTAATTCATAATTGTTTCACCAATTCTATTTTTTGGAGGGCTTAGTAAAATTAGACTTTGTTGCACAGCACTCCTACAAATAATTGTATATGCCTAAACTCTGCCTCATTCATTTTCAGCATTTTTCAGTGAAATGTAGACTTAACACAAAAAAAAGAGAGAGAGATGCCTGAGTATGTTGTTTGGGCTGTTTGATAGCTCTGTAGTAATACAGGTGTCCATCTGAACAGAATCTGCTTATAGAACACTTTCAGCAGGTGTTGGAAATACTCTTCTTCACATGTCAGACATGTTTGACACTCTCTAAACAGGTTATTAAAAACTGATGTTCTTGTCTATAAATTGCCAGTACTAACAGGAGATTTCGTTCAGCGTGTCACTAGTGTGTGTGGATTATCTGCCAACCAGTGTCTGTTAGTTTGAATGTTTACATGACATTTCAAGTAATCTCATCTGCAAAGGACATTAGCAATGAATAAACTTCACCACTACACACTTTCACAGAACCATATACAAAACCATATGGTCACAACAAAGGTGGACATTTTTGCGCATCCATAGATTTATATGGTGTCACATGAAGTAATTTTGTGGCTGCATGTATTTGTTACTTTGACATTCCAGTATATTGGAATAGATGTCCAAAAAGATTTTTGTGGAACTGCTTCTTAAACCTCCAATATCATCTAATGTTTCTTCTGAAATAGCGTATGGTGATCACTCTTGCATCTTCTTTATTGAGGAACTTTTTGTTTGAAATTTGCTTTTTGGTTGATATATTGTTGATTTGGAAGGATTTAAATCGCCAGAAAACTAACTCCAAAATTTGCTCTGGCACTTTGTAGAATTTCCTCCTTATGTAAGGTTCCGCAAAAAAAAGACCCAATATAACATTTTCTTGCATATTCACATATAACAGCAGTAATCTGTGACACATTGAAAAGCTTCTGTGTTGCACTGTACTTATATTCACAGACTACAAACAACAATCTTAATCTGTTACACCCAGCATATGAAGCTGGATTGTGTGACAGCCTGAGATGATGCACTGTATCTATATGTTCTGTGAATGGGTCATGCAGAACCTGAAACAAAGCCAAGTGTGTGATGTCCACTTTCAGACTGTCAGTGTCTGCAGTGAATGCTAATAAGTGTACAAAATTATAAAGATCGCATTTGGAAAATGTGTATGTCATTTGAGTACTTTTGACTCTTAGCTAAGTCTCATAAGGAGACTGATTGAAAGAAATTTGTTATCCCCCCATTTTGTGATATATAATGGTCAGACTCGCTTATCTGGGACAAGGCATTTCTGTACCATAGACAAACTTAAATATATGCCATTCCCCCAGTGAATTTCTGTTTAAAATACTAAGTTATGTTTAAAAAAGCTTGTGCACTGGCACAACAAAAATGTAATCATTTTATATATTGGCCTATGTAGAGTTGCAAGTTTAACCTTTTCGCTAGATATTTAAATTTTAGCACATGGTTTACAAAAAACGTTAATATTCCGGGAACCAAAAAAGATTGAATAATGGATTAAATGGCATTTTTCGGGAAATAAGACAGAGACATTTCTACGTGTGTTCAAGAAAGTGGTAATAATTTTAGTTCGTGAATAGACAAACAAATTGTGTGGAATATGCAAAAATTTCAGTTTCTTCTACTTACATATTGGCTTGAGTCCCCAGGTTTTCTGAAGGAGGTCTCACCTGATGTTGTTAGAACTGTACCTTTGTGTGGTAATCTCCAAAACATGTTTTTTTAATGCACAGTCCCACTTCACACTTACGGCACTTCATGAACGCTTTCTGTGTCACACCCCTGGCCTTACACACATGACACCCCAGCTGCATCTCAGATGGGATAGGCCAATGTTTGCTGTCGTAGACTTCAAGCCTGGCGACGTGCGATTCAACGTTAGGTGGTCTACCTAATGGCCTTGGTATTCTCCGTTCTGGTCCAACACGTGTGAACGTATTCCTCACTGGGGTATTTAAAAATCTCTTTGTGACATTTTCTTACCCCCCCACACAAGGAATGAAGAATGTAGCTATTGAGAATGGCCAGGTCTAGCAGATGAAAGAACAATTTTTTCATCCACTTGATTGTGCGACAGCTGATGGAATAACTGTTAGCCATTCTGTCACCCTTATTCACATAGCCCATATGATGGTTGTAATCCATCACAATATGCGGCTTTATGGCTTTTCCTCCTTCATTGCAGAAATTACCTTCCGCTGGGGTACTGTGATTATTAGTCAACATGCATATGTCTCTCTTGTCCTGCCACAGTATTGCCGTCAAGTCAGCCCTGGTCCTTACGCGAATGTCTCCTGTTTTCAGTTTTGTTGTCTTTGTTCTTAGGTCTTGTGGCATGCCTTTCCTGTTCGGCCTGACGGTGCCACAACAGTAAATCTGTTTCTTCACCAAGTCATCACACAATTCAGGGGAAGAAAAGAAATTTTCCATGTATAATTTGTGCCCATGTCCTTCTATCTTCCTTGTCAGTTCTGTCACTCTCGCATGGGTTGCTGTGCTGTGCGCTGTCTGTCCTTCCCCAGGTATACTTTCATGTCATACGTGTATCCAGTCGAGTCACAAAGTTTGAAAATTTTGATGCCGAAACGCTTGCGTTTTTTTGGTATGTACTGTTTGAAAATCACCCTTCCCTTGAATGAAACAGTAACTTTGTCAATAGCAAGATTTTCCGAAGGGTTGTAAAATTTGGAAAATGTGGCATTTAGAATTTCAAACAGGTCTCGTATCTTCCATAGTCTGTCAAAATTTTCGTCTGTCCTATCAGGTTCATTCCTGTTGTCAGTAAAATATAAGTAACGAAGGATGTGAAGGTATCGGTCCCGTTTCATCATGATTCCGTAGAAAGGTGTGTATAGCTGATCCAATGTTGACCAGTAGTCTGTCAGTTTGTCTCTTACACCATGTCCCATCTGTAATGTCAGTGCCAGAAACACAAACATTTCAGCTTCAGTAACATCAGGTTCAGGAGAGGGTCCATTGTCAACTCTGTCTATATAATCTTGGTAGTAGCAGTTAGTCTCCACCACCAGCAGAGTGATAATTTCTGCAAAATACAGAAGAAAAACGCTAAGTGGACTAGAGCCGTCATTTATGTGGAACGCTTCATTGTCCTTTCCTCTGGGGCCCCCTGTGTGTGTGTGTGCTACACTGCTCTGAGGGCAAGAGGGGCATGTCCATTGTAGGGTTACTGGCTGTTGAGTCTGTTCACCTGGCCCACTCTCACCAGCATCCTCTTCGTCAGAGACACTGGACGAAATTGAACTGCTGGACTCGTGACAACTGGCTGTTTGGTGGTAAGGTTGAGGTTGTGACAACCCTGGCACACTTTCATAACCTCCCTCAACTGAACTGACATCGCTTGATACTCTCGCTTCATCACTATCAGTGTCGACAATCAGTTCAGATATTTCACCGGGCTGCAGCCTTGGGCTCTTGCTTGGTCGACTCATTATGCCACCACTCACACCGACTGTCAAATGATTACTGGGAAGAAAAACAAGCTCTCTGTGCAAAACTGGATCTAAACTCAGCCCATAGTCTGAGAAATGAAACGCAATATTGTTGAGCTCTAAATGGGGCCCTTCAAAGAAAAGGATGGCAGATAAAGTTCTGCTTATTGTAACCTGTCACCATACCACTGTAACCTAAGTGCTGCATAGATACACTCTCCAGACTAAACAGTTAGGCATTCACAAGCCAAATGAAAAGAGAAGGAAAAATAAGCTTTGCATCATCGCCACTACATCCTTACTGGCTGTAGGTACAGACAGCATCATATAAAAAAATGGATACAGGGGGTTTTCTATCAAGGGGTAAATCAGTTGGAGCACGAAGGTGGAGAAAAGCTTCTAGAATGGGGCTAAGAGTGAGTTTCCCTTAATATCCCACGGCATCGAGAGCGAAATATTTAAATGGCTGAGGCTGTGGCTGTCCTACCGGTAGGACGCTTGAGCCCCGGGGGATTTTAAATGCCGTCCTATGGCTAGGATGCACGTACTGTAAAGGTTAATGGTGACATAGTGCAACTCTTGTTTTATTCATATATAGCATGTCAAAATTAATGTTTCTTAGAGTATTTTACTAAATAGCAAATATGCTTCAGTTTGTTTGTTAGTAGTAAATTGTTTCCTGCATAATAGAACATCCTTGCATGTGATGCAGCAGTATCATGCAAATTCAGAAAAATCCATATTGTGATCCATATGTTTGGATACAAACCCCAAAGGGTATAGCCCTCTGTAGATCGGCAAACTTCAAGTGGAGTTGCTGATTCTGTGCGAGGCAGTAATATTCATGATTCATGCTGGAATTGTTCAGTTTTTTAACCTTCAGAAGCATCAAGATTTTTGCATTATTGCACTGTCAAGTGGTTGGTGACATTTTAGATTATTTTCACACAGAGTGCAGAAACAGAAAGGAAATTTGAAATTTGTAGCAAACCTTGTTTCTCCAACTTACGTTAATTGTAAGAACATCAGTATTTTAGGATTATTTAAAAATAATAATCTGATGCAGGAAGAGTAGTTTCTTCTGTGTCTTTTGTGGAAAATTATTAGGGCATTGCAGTTGTACAGTTTTTGTAGCATAAATTCAGGATTCTTCAGGTACAGCTTTATGTAATTCTGTCAATGTGCCTTTTAATCTATACATACATTTGTCAAGCTTGCAAGACTGTCATTCTCCAGGATTGCAATGCTTTATGTACAAGAAGCGTATCAAAAGTATTGCCTCCATATTTCTATCTTTACATCCAGACAAGGTATCGAAATGAATGAAAAGCATAAAATATAGCTCAGACTGTGTAATTTGTTTCTCTACCTCATGTTTCCTTGTAGTCCCCCTCTCAGTTGATGCAATGCCACCAGCGATAAAGAAGTTTTTTTTGAGCGTGTTGGTGTAGAATTTTTTGGGCTGCTCTCGAAACCATTTTGCCATAGCAATCTGAACGTCTTCATCACATGTAAAATGATTACTTGTGAGATGTTCATGATACAGGTGACTGGCTTTTCATTTCCGTTTCATAGTGATGCACCAAACTCTCATCCTCCATGGCAGTGTTCAGAAAATCTTTACCCTCACTTCTGTAATGAGAGAGTATTCACTGACATGCTTCCAGTCTGCTGTCTTTATTTTGGGCATAAGCTGACGTGGCACCCATCGAGCACATATTTTTTTGTAATCTAAATCTTTAATAATTTCATTGATATGGACAAAACCAATGTTCAACTTTTGCGCTATGGCTCTGAAAAATTCTTCTATTTTTTTTTTTTTTTTTTTTTATTTTTTTTTTAACTTTTTCCTTTTCACATATTGTGTTTCTGTGACAGGCCTTCCCGAATGCGGCTGGTCTTTTTGGTCCACATTTCTGCCA
>Ga0123352_10004531_pt1 | contig 20500 bp, 9 predicted proteins | sample TergutLab28metaG_FD_89700 | JGI IMG/M metagenome (GOLD analysis project Ga0123352, IMG submission 89700) | Labiotermes labralis P1 segment gut microbial communities from Petit-Saut dam, French Guiana - Lab288 P1 | ecosystem: Host-associated > Arthropoda: Insects > Digestive system > Gut ...
ACGCTGGGAGAAATGTGTACAAAGAAGTGGCGATTATGTGGAAAAATAAAGAAAGGTCTGTAGATTAAGGTAGTGTATTTGGTTTGTCAATAATAAAGCATGTTACTTTACAAAAAATTGTTGTGGCACGAGGGTGCAGCTGACCTCTTACCTGTCTTTAGTGCTGAGATTATAAAATTTGTAAGATTGTAAGATGCAACATGTACAACTGTGTATGTTAGACAGATGGGCCATAATTACAGAAATGTTATAAAGAACATGTAACAGACATCATATATGACAAGAAAAAACACTGAAATATGCTAGACATGTCACACAAACCAACCACACATGACCTGGTCTAGGAGTCAGACAAAATGCAGCAAAAGGACAGCCTACTAATGGGCATTAATGAGAACACCACATATACACGCAGAACACCACATATACACGCCGAACAAACAGGCAACCTGGTGACAGAAGAGGAGACCAAGAGAACCGGAATGTAACAAGAGGCCAACGCTGCTAGTCAACAAGACAAAGCAGTACCCACACAGCAATCCAGTGCAAAACGATACTCACACAACAAGACATGGTGACACAAAAAATGCACAAAAAAACTAGTAAACACTGATGATAACAGCATAGCATCGAAGTGCAGTTGTTACTAATAAATCAGCAAAAGTGCACAGCAGCGGACAAGAACACTAGTGTACATCATAACAGCCGCACGGTATGTACAGAATAAAATTCTTCCACATGTCTTCATGTTTTGGTGTTTAACCTTTCTATTGTTAGCAAAAACTCACCCGCATTATGAACTTATGCAGAGGAGCTGCAAGGGTTGGCAGAAGCTTAGGTTCTGTCTCCAAGCCCTGTGGTATTGTATAGTAATCAACATCGGACTTTGGTATATAACTGTTAATTACTGCAACACATACATGGTTCCCTGAAATTAAAAAAAGAAGTTGGTAACATCTAAGCAGCATTATCCTTTTTACACACCTGAGTTCACGTATGTGAATGCACACAGGAAAAACACCCTTAGAAATCTATTTAAAATATTTAGGCAGCAAGGAAATTTATTACATTTTCAAACCATGCTGCCTAATCTCAATTTTACTTTCCATAAAATGCCATTTATTCTATAATTTTGTCTTTTTCTGTTCAAGCAATATGTTTTTCATAAACCAAGTGCTAAAATGTAGTACTCAACCCAGTAGGATAAATGTTATAACAACAAACATGTGTTTATTTATATTACTGAAAATAAGTGGTGAGTGACCAGAAGTCCATTTAATTTGGATGTTTCTGGCTCAAGTCTAACACCAGAGAGCAGCTATCCTCATTAAGGTTTTTTGGAATTTCCCTCAGTCTCTCCAGGCCAATGCCATGATGGTAACTCAAATTATACCAAAATGTTTCCTTCCACATTCTTTCATTAGTCACTAAGCATTCTGCCATGAACCACTGCTCACTCCACATTATTAACACGATCATTATGTAAGCGAAACATAAGCAAGACTGTGACAAAACAGCAAGTGACCTCAGATTAGGCATGGCAATCATACTTAGTGAATACGACATTCAATGATCTCACCCTGAGAGGTCTATGTTACAGAATGTCACAAAACAGTAAGAAATATTCCTGAATATGTGGGAGATCCTAGAGATTTACTGTGTGTGTATTACAATATTTACTACTTTGCCAGAGATGTCAAACAGAACAACAAACCCTCTAACACTGGTGTACCCTGTGCACCATATATAATCTAGAATGAGACAACAGTTTTTGTCCTACATCTTCGGCCGAATAATGAAGGTGTTTTATTTTACAAGTGTACATAAAGTTAATATTCTGCAGATATACTTTCCTGAAAATTAAAGAATGTGAAGAAGAGCTGTCTTATATGCAGGGCCATCTCATATTCCCCAGAGCAAATGAAACATTTCTGTTATCAATGCATGATCAAAAGAAAAATGGCCCTGTGTTCACCTCAACCTGACTGCTTCCTTTATTTGCTGCATCTGCTGTCGTCTCACTGACCAGGAACTCATGGAGAATGCTGTGTCCAAAATGCCACCAAAAAATATCATCATCAATAAAGACTTCTGAGAATGTCTTCCCCATCCACCATTTAGCCCAGCAATGATGGGTGCCAACACTTACTGCTTATTCATCTCTTCAGAAATCAACACATGGTACACTGACGGATTAAAAACAAGTGCCATGCACTCCTGAAAATACTTACTGAGCAGCCTACATAAAGTACAAACTGCAAGAATGTGACAAGATTCTTTTCTGCTTAAATTTGTGTCTTACATTCAACAAGTTGTAAACTTTGTCAGAAAACAGTCTTGTTGCATAATCACAGCATGTTATTATACAAAGGCTTACAATGAACATTTCTGTTTAAACACACTTCTTTGGCCCGTAAATATGTCTATAAAAGATTCCTTCTTTTGATGTTACTAATAAAAGCAATACTATTATAATTACGACAAATGATCAAGGAGCTATTCCACTGTTATCCTACCACACCAGTGCCAAGAAACAATCATGACTTAGCTCACCCAACAAAAAACAAATGAAGAAAGAAATAAAAATATAACAGAACATTGAAAGTAGGAAACAGCATCACATATGAAGAGTTTACATGAAACAGAAAGTAGCGTTACAATTGCCTCACATACTGTAACCCTCTTTCATCTCCCTCTTGTCTTTATATACACTCAACCCCCATTACAGTCCTACTGTTGGTTCACAGCACTTTGTGGGGTTATACTGAGGGTGCTGATAAATAGCAATACTGGGATGTTTTTAAACTTTAATTACAAGACAATTCATTATAAGAACATTTAATATAATAGCAGTGCCAAGTACTTGCAAGTCATTTTTGCCATTAGCACTGCTTGTAGTTGCCCTCCCATGCTGTCTCACCAGGCAGAAATCCCAAACCACACTATCTGCATTCCTTGCATACCTTCCAACATGCTGCTGTATCAGATATTATTTAATGCTTAAGGCACATTTGTATCATCATAGTCTTTGGCAGAAGCGGTTAGCAGAGTAGCATGGTTGATTGAATGACTGATTGATTTACGACTGGGTTCCAGACCTTATGGTCCTGATTCACCCAGGCCTTAATCGACAGGCCCTTCGTGTCCCATATCAATTCATGGGAGCCCTGTTACTTTGCTCAAGTTCCAGATGATCCCCAGACTTATACTCTTGATGTTCTCTGGCTCCAAAAAGAAGGAGAAAAGATACACGTGTCCGAGTGAAGCCAAAGCTTTACATTTACAAAGAATGTGGGCAGAGGTTTCATCCTCTGCTCCACACCTCCTACACAGTGGACCGTCTGACAGCCCCATTAGACTAAGATGTCTCCTCAGGATATTATGCCCAGTAAGAGGGCCAGTAACAGCCCTGGATTGAGTCCCGTTAAAGGACAGAAACCTAGTCTTGGTACTCAGCAGGGTCCCAAAATTAATTCTCGAGCCTGTCTTTTGGTGTTACCAAGACCTTGCCATCATACCCAATGCTGATTAACCAACCAATGTCTAATCCCTTTTCTCATATCCTGCCTACAGACTCCCAGGCTGGCTCAGGTCCAACAAACTTTACAGCAGAGCCATCTCTTGCAAGCTCGTTGGCAATCTCATTCCCTCCTACCCCAGCATGTCCAGGGACCCAATACAGCCCCACTGCATGCCGGGTAGAGTGGCATTATACTGGGGTTTATTATACTACTTTTTGCCCACCTCTACTATCCCACACCTCTTCATATGATCACAACCACACTACATACACAACTACTGAAACTAAAGAACCTGAAGGGACTCAAACCATAAACACTCAAATCTGTAACCACAAATCATAACCTTCTGACCATGAGAATCACACTGATGGCTGTACCAGGAGTACCTGATATGCCAATATTGCATGTGTTATCATAACAAAGCATAGCCACGAATTTAATGCTGCTGGTAATAAAAAATTATAAACAAAACAGCTGATAAACCAACCTACAAACATAATGCTTAAAATAAAGCTTTAGACATAATAAAAGGAACACTAAATTTAGTCATTACTGAAAATATGTGAAATCATAACTTCTTCTTATCCTTCAATCTTTCGATTGGATGGCAGCTTTCCATCTGATTGTTGCAAGCCATTCTTTTCATTGCTGTGTAACTGTCAGCTCCTGTGTTTCTGGCAACTTGCTTTAAGTACTGTAGTCGAGGTCTTCCCACGGCCTTTTTTCCGGATATTGCTCCTTCAAGGTTGTCTACTACAAACTCGTTATGCCTAATTATATGTCCTATCCATGAGTGGTGTCTATTTTTTTAAATTTTTAAAAGTCATCTTTCTTCTTTGACCCTTTTGAAAAACTTCTCATTCGTTATTCTATCCGTCCATTTTATTTTTAACATTCTTTTCCAGCACCATGTTTCAAATGCATTTATGACCCTATCTTCATCTGAAATCATAACATGTAATACTAACTATTGACTCCAGCACATTCTACAAGAAGAAAGAAAAAGGGAGAAGTGCAATACCCCTAAACATATTGAACAAGAGGGCCTGCAAGACGGAACACCAATACAATTATTCTTAACTTACAAACTATGAAAAAGCGATACAAGCAAAGTAATATTGTGCTACATGTATGGCTCCTTACTCCAGATGATACTTGTGTTGCTCTTGCCCTCTCCTCTTTCGCTTTTGGTACCAGAGTTGACTTTGACCATAAAGTGGGGCACCAAATGATTCAAGAATTTGTGTTTGATCTGGTAGTTCAAATTTCCCTTTCAGTGAGAATGTGCTAAATCACTGTTCATGCAATGATGTCTGGGACCGAATTATATATATTTTTTCTTTTTTCCTCTATACCATGCAGGACTTACTGTTATGTGTGTGCTTACAGTGTTACTGTGAATTTAACTTTCATGAAGCCTAGATTGCTTTCTATATGTTGTAAGTATTTGATGTTTGGATCATACTGCACCTATAAGCAAGCAGTCTAAGATACACTTTGTTAGTAAAGAGTTGAATCAGATATTACATTATGTAGATGTACTATAGTTTCACTTGCTTTCCCCTGGCTTCCACACTTCAGATCTATACATGCATTGAGTAGCATGATTACCCAAAATTTACATACATAAAAACAGGTAGGGGGCAACAGTAATGTGTGATGTAATTAGAAATGTTCCATCAAATACCAAAGAATTAAGTATAAAATACAACACACCACATGAAGTGGTTGGTTACAGTTTCACCCAGAAGTCATGGTAAAATATATAAGAACATCTGAAAAATAAAACTGTGACAATATCTAATGTATCTTACTTTATATGCACAAACAGCAAAAATCATATCTCTGACAATACTTAATCCGTGGGAAGCTGGTGCAGCAAGTGAATAAATTCAAAGTGTCAGATGATACAAAATTCACCCTCACCCACAAAAGCTGCCATCTGAGAAGCAGTGCGTCCAACTGAATTGGTTGTCTGACTTTTAGCCCCTGCCATAAGAAGCAGATGACACAACTCGGCATTTCCTGATAGGGCCGCAAAATGTAATGCTGTATATCCATATTCATGCTTTCCTGAATTTACATCTGCTCCCTGAAACAAACAGGCACAGAAATCTTAATTCTGTCTGATTTTCCAATGAATTTTATTTTCACACTACACCGCACACACTAAGATTCAGGAAGTGTTCCCAAGACATCAGACACGAGGGTAATATCCATTGATGTAAATGCGACTAATTATTCAGGGAATTTTCCTATGCTGTAGAGAAGATGTGAGTGAAGGAACACATGGGTCTGAGCTTTGAGGTTATCATAACGAAGACTCGATTCACACTGTCGTCTTCTAGGTTATGACTGGCAGGGGGGTTACTAACGTTTGAAAGAAACCTGCAGCTGCAGCTTAGTGTCAAATAAAACATCGGAAAGCGAAACGTTCGATTTAAATTATGCTACGAACTCCTGCTTTACGTCTCTTAAATAGCAGTTCGTACATTCACACGATGCCATATTACAACTTTTATACATGTCTATATAATGTTACTTTTCAGCGCGCACTGTTCAAGACAGTGGCAGTCGTACTGGTGAACGTTTCGCAAGTACAGTGCATGACACTTACCCGATCCAGCAGCATCTGCACAATTTCCTTATTCCCTTTGTAGGCTGCATGTTGCAATGGTGTCATTCCATTTTCATCGTAGATATCTACCTCTATTTTCTGTTGTACAATGATATTTTTCAGCCCATTTACATCATTATTGGCAATTTTAGCAAAAATATCCTTCTCAACTTCACTCATCTCGTCGTTTGCAGGAGCCATGTTGTAGCTGTTGCTCGCCTCAGAGAGTTCGACTCTCGCAGTATTACGAATCGATTTTCGATTCAACATTTATGAATCAATGGAGTATTGAGACATGTTTGAAATTCCAGTTCCGTGACAACCAGACACGGTTTATGCCAGCATTCATCACATACTACGTACATTCCATTCCCTTTCTTTGAAATTCGTTTAATGCTATGCGACTCCCAACAATGCATTTCCCAAGTGGCATCCCCTTAAAAATGTTGTACCTAATCATGTTGAATTATCTAGCTCAGACATTAAATCAAAAGAATAAGTATGTGTGAACCCTAGTTTGGATCCACCCAAATGCTGAAGTAAAAGTAAAATTTAATAAGATAATTTTGGACTAGCAGCCGCGTCAGGTGGTTTACTCGCCATTCAACAACCTGATGCGGCTGCTAGCTTGTGAATGTTTTATTGAATTCAGTCGCCGTGAAAGCTTTGCATTGTGTAAAAGTCAGATAGTTGTACTTGGATGTGTTCTGGTTTTCACAGTGGTTCTCTTGAGTATATGCAATTTGTAGTGATTACAAGCTTCGAAATTTCGAAGGAACGGACTACCTCCATCTTCAGGATGACCGAAGTTGTTTGAGCAGTTGCTGAAGCATCCACTCAAAACATTTTGATCTGATTGTCGTTGCACCGTGCATTCGTAGTTTATTTAATTAATACACCAACAAATGCACATATATTAATTTAATGATCTAAAATTCACATTAAAACACTTAAAACGCTCCTACATGTTTCGATCATATGATCATCCTCAGGGAGCATACATTGTTCCTTGCTAAAGTTATAGTTTAAAAACACTCAGCGATTTACATTGTTACGTTGAGTTGGTGCTGTGGCAGCATGTCTTGTGTATTGTGAGTCATATACTGTTCAGAATGAGCTTGGCTATGGATGCGTGTTGTGCGACGTATAGTGCGAGAGGATGATCATATGATTAAAACATGTTGGAGCATTTTAAGTGTTTTAATGTGAATTTTAGATCATTAAATGAATATATGTGGATTTGTTGGTGTATTAATTAAATAATCTGATGTTGAAGTATCCAACCAAAGCAGTGCAGTTGGTAAGGATTAGATGATCATTTCAAAACAGCTTAATTATGCTAAGTCTACTATATTCCAAACTCAGTGAGAATACTAATCAAAACCACCCTCCTAACTGAATCATATGCTTTCATTAAGTCTATGAATATCCAATTCACTAACCCACTGTATTCTTCATTTTTATTACATATCTGATAAATGCAGGTGTTGAAACCCACATTCATTATCCCCAGTAACCTTACCCACAAATGCCGTTAATCTTTTAATGGATGAATGTTGGATAAATTGTGTGTATAGCTAGTAACAGCGATGTCTCGACAGTTACTAGAATCTTTCCGATTACTTTCCTCATAAATGGGTACAATGATTGTATCCTTCCACTCTTAATGCAATTGGTCCCATCCCAAAGAGAATTAACAAGTTTATGTACCTCAGAATGTACTGTCCTACCTCCTGCCTGGATTAGTTCTGCTGGAATTTAATCAATACATGGTGATTTATATATTTTAAAATTTTTAATAGCTATCTGAGTCACAATGGCATAGACTCAGTCAGTAAAGGCAGAGCTGTGTGTATTTCAGTCTGCTTGACAATTTTAACTCCATGTACATTGAATAAATGATAGAAATAATTCCTTCACTTATTCAAAATACTGTGTGAATGTGCAAGCAGATCGACATTCTTATCTTTAGTAATTTAGTGTTTGGCTGGTAACCAGTGGCAAATCCTGATCTGGAGGTCAGATCTAGCCAGTGGGTAATTGGAAGGCATTGTGTACTCTTCGGCCAGATCTAACCTCTAAATAAAAATTTTCAACTGCTGGTAAAAACTCCTGAAATACATTTACATCTCTACATAAGTCACTAATATTCCTGTTCCTACTGCTAGTTTCAAGTTAATTAATTTTACCTTTTAAGTATTTCCCTCTTTTTGTTCCTGAAATGTCTACTAGTTTCATTTCTGAAACTGCTGAGATTATCTGCATTTCATGTCTTGGATCTTTTAACAAGTTTTTAACATTGTTCGACAAACTATGTTTTATGCTGCTTCTGATCAGTGGCGTACCGGGGGGGGGGGAGAGGGGGTTGGGGGTTCAAACACCCCCCCACCCGAAATTCCGAAGGCCCTCCAAAATCGTGCCAAACTCAACCCAATTGTGAAAACTGTTAAAAATTGCTGAATTTAGGATACCAACACCCCAAGATGTTCGGAAAAAAGGCAGTAAAATTCTAAAACTACCTAGGTTTGCAATTGTTATACATTAGCAATGACAAATAAATTGGTTGTCATCATAGTCTTAGAGTACCAAAAATTAAGAAAATTTTATTATATGAAATGAAATTTATTGTACGAAATTACATCTGCCTCCAACACCCCTGACTAGGGGGCTACTGCCACCAGATCCCCGTTCTCTCTGTCCTCTGTCCTCAACTGAATTTGTTGAACCCCCCCTGAAAAAAATAACTGGGTACACCACTGCTTCTGATTATACTGATTTGAATTCTTTAAGCTGAAACACTGATATTCCCTCAACATTTTCCCTAGCCTCATTTGTGTATTTAACATTTTAAAGCCTAGCGGTTTCTTTATATACCACCAGATGTAACACTCAAAAATTCTACATGGTGCACACTTTGCATTGAGGGTTTTTCACTTATCTCAGAACAGACAGTGACTTTTGCTTTATACATCATTAACCGATTGGTTTTTTTAACTATGGTGGAAAGTGTTTACTGCACGGTATGGACTGATTCCTTATATAAAGCAGACTGTGTTTAGTCTTTAGAAGGTTAAACCATGATTAAAAAGCAACCACTAGTTTCAGCACATCCTAATTCTACATGAGGAATTTTTTTGGGTTGTAAAGTGGTGAGCGCATGGGGCTGATCTAGTCCTAAGTTTGAACATGACTGTAAATGTATGACTACTTGGTCTTACACCTTCATAGCATGGTGCTTAAGATGCAGGATAAATTTACCTCTAACCACTAAAAATGTGTTAGTTGGTGTACCAAATACAATAAAAAGTAATTATTTTTTTAAAAACAATTTTCAGTTTTATTCCTTTCATCAATGTATCTTTAGGTTGTGTCTGACTGATAGAAGTTAGCATAATGGACTAACATGTGTGTAAACTAGTCCATGAACTACAAAAATATTTTTTAGTCCAATAGAATATAACTGTCAATAAATACAGTAAATATGGTACCTCATTATTACATTAAGTCTGCTTTGTTTGCATACTTAGGGAACTTGAAACTTGTACCAAACTGGTAGGAATAAGATGCTGCCTTGTATATTGTGTCAGTTGTAAAATACTAAAATTATATGTTCTTTGCTGTATGACACATTTATCTTTCTTATGAAATAGTAAGACAGTACTATATTCCCCTTCTCCCATTCACAGATGGCTCACAGATGGTTCAAAATGCAATTTTACAATGCTTGTTTATAAATATAATATCTGCAGATACAAACAAAATTTACACAAACCATACAAACTGATATGCTCTTTGTACATTTTATTGCTCCCTTTACAGCTGATGGGAGACCTGACATAAGCTCCAGTTATTTCACTTACAATACCGAATCAAAAACTCTTCTTATACAACATAAATGTTCTACAGAAGTGTTATGCAAATATAGCATAACAAAATACACTGTGTTCCTTCTCATACTAATACACAATAACAATTATATTGTTTCATAAATACAAATAAGTATATAGGCAATTCTCAATTTATGTAATTTTATTTTTTGTGCTGGTGTTTTGACACGCCTCAAGAAAATAAGTCACTTTAATTTAAAATGTTAATTATCCACTGTGCCTTATGTTTATACTGTACCAAATCTAAAACAAAATAAAAAAAACTTTTTAGCACATTTAACCATTGTGTGAAAGGATTTGAAAAACAAAATTTGCAGAAACTACTTAAAAAATACACTTAACTGAAACCAATATTTCCTCTTGAATTTATTTGCAACTAACTTTCTACATGAGCAAATGCAGTTACCTTTATTTGTAAGTTCAAATCACCAATTATGAGTGGACCTGCAAGCAAACCTCCCAATGTTCGTGAATTGTAATAGGAAATTACTTCTTAGTTTATGTTACCTTTATTTATAACAGCATTTTTCAGGAACATGTCTATCAAGTAAACTAGAGCTGCCTGCATATTTATTTATATATGACATCTATAACATTCCCTGTCTTATTTTTCGCCTCCTAACTGAATACAAGCAGTGGTCTCAACTAGTACAAATATAATATTTATCTATAATAACCACACAGCAGATCATCAGTTACATTCAGTGAATGTCACACAGTATTTGTTCTTTGCACATATGCAAAAGCTACATCTACAATATGGACCCCACTGCATAAAACTTGTGGCATGAAGACCATTGAAGACTGCAATAATCCTACATATGTATTGTGCTATGTGTCACAGTAACATCTGGCTATACCATGTCAAGATTCTAGCCATATCACATACTATACAAAAGGAAACTGATCTAAAAATAAATAAATAAATAATAATAATAATAATAGCCTAGACAAATATGAGCTAAGGGAACATTGATTTTAATGCTTACATTTAAAATATGCTCCTAAAATTCTATTATATCTGAAATTATTGTTATTTAGTTGATGCACAATATTTCCTATACTAGCATCATGATACAAACAAATATAATTCTTATTTACATGTTATGTATACATCGAATGCATTAATCTGTTATGAAGTTTTATTGTATGTGTCTGGACAGATGCTATCTTCGAAAACCACCAATGGCTGTCATGGTGTCTTTCGAATTGCCTATAAAATCTATAAGACAGAATAACAGACAGATGTATACAGTATATATGAATATACCTATACATATACAATGTCCATTTCTCACGCTGTGTAATATAGGTCAACATGTTTCAGATTATGCACACATGTTTTCAATGATAACACATTGCACCATAAGATATATCAATTTATAATACTTCTTTACACCTTATACAAATATTATTACACTAACATATAACTTTCCATTTACATATATGATTTAAAAATTCATAATAATTAATACAGTCAACATTTGGAAGCACACTGAACAGTTTTATATATGTATATACACACACAGTACACCTTGTATTGAAGTAGCACTATATTTTGTGTATCTAACAGTGCCTATGTGAACTATACTAAAGTTGAGTTACTCCCTTTTTAAAAATTTGTTTTGCAAGTTAAAATATAGTAAATAATTTAATAAGGATGTGTAATCTGTTTGATTCTGTTCAGAGCCTTAAGCATGTGCGTATGTGTGTTGTTTATGAAGTGTACATGAAGTATTATATACTCACTGCATGAAACATTGTAAAAATAAGTTAAACTGATAATAGTAATTAATTTAGAGCTGATTATCAGATGGAATATATATTTATGCACACAAGTAACACTATTCTGACCTTTATATGTAAAAGAATGTAGACCAGAAATGTGTTTTATGGATCTGCCATGATGCTTCACAGTTTTAAACTATCTGATATATCAAGCACAATATAATAAGCAAAACTCACAATGAGAAAGTTGGGACACAATTTCTGAAGTTATGTGATAAATACAAACTGAACTTTCTGGTAAATTGCAATATCTCTGGTTCTACAATGAACATTACTGACACCATTGAGTGTCTGCATGATACATAATCACATATTCTAGGTTTTGCTGATTTTTGTTTTGTGTAGGTTGCATTACACAGCAGAAACACTGACAGACTGTAGTTCTGTTGAGACTGTTGCATCGCAGGGATGAAGGGACTTGTGACCATTTGTTGTTTAGTATTTGCAATAAAAGGAAATCAACTTTCATAACTGAATGTGATATATCTGTGTTACATGATGCATTATATAGGTTTAACACATGAAACAATTAAAATGTTTAGGGCAATATATATTCAGTGATGGCACCAACACGTGCACACATGTATAGTAAAGTTCATTTACATACACAATGAACTTCTATATGTTTCAGCCAATGTGGCCATCATCATTGACATAACAATACAAAGGTTAGGTTAGGTTAAAAGTATAAAATGACATTAATAATAATATATTAATATAAAATATATCAGAAGCAATGCAAAGGTGTAATTACAATCACATGAGTAAGCTCATATGATTCCAGTTACACCTTGATATTTGTTCCGATATATTTTATATTTATAGATTTTTATAATGTCATTTTATGCTTTTAATGATTCTAAACTTTTTATTTTTATATCCCTAATGATGGCCACATAGTTGGCTGAAACAAGTAGGAGTTCATTGTTTGTATAAATGAATTTTAGTATACATGCATGCATTTGTTGGTGCCATCACTGTAAGTATATTTGATTAATGCATGGATCATCATATAAAGTTTAAGGAAAATTTAATTTCATTGCAGTTTTTAACTTAGTACAGTACTTTAATATGTATTTCATTTCGGTGTACAGAAGGTCCATACAACTAAAAGTACTTTCACTCTCAAGGTAAAGCTGCGCTTAACTTTCCAAATTAAAAATTATATTTAGAAAAATATAGAAGAAAAAAGTTTAAAAAGTACTTCTTGCCCACATTAACATATACTTTGGAAACACAGCCACAAATAAATGTAGATGTTACTCTAACATGGTGGCTACAACAAAATTTGGAAGAAGTACAAAAGGAGAAAATAGGCATCAGAAAGTAAATTAATGAATATCAGACTATGTTGTGCTGAGAACATATTAAGAATGAAGGAAGGCAGCCTTCTGAAGAATGTTTGAATACTAAAGTAAAAGAAAAGCCCTCAAGAGAAAGATCATGATACAAATGGACACAGAACATAATGAAAAATATCATGAAGTAAGAGGTAAGAAAACTGGAGGAAAATTGAGAAGGAAGAGCTTTGGGAAAACAAAGATAGTTGAGCAGGCTTGGTTAGTAGGTGATGGAAATGTGCATGGTGGGGAAAAGTAAATGGCATGTCCAGTGTACAATGAGATATGACTGCCACACTTCTGGCTCGATTAATTTAAGACACATATAATACATGTTGGTTTAGTGAAAAGGGCACTACAATTTTGATGAGAATTTGTATGCAAGATCTATTACTTTGCCACACTTCAAGAATGTGGTAACTGGAATCCATTATCTACCTCTTAAGAGTACAAACAAAAATTATGCTAATGTGTAAAATTTTCTGTACAAGTATTATTTTAGACAGACTTACTATGACATCTGGTAGTTACGTGAATTACTGTGATGTATGTCATGTATTTAACTTTGAACTAGTCATAACGCTACCATGCATCTTTTCTTACTAACTGAAACTGTGATTAAAGCTTTCATGTTACTACTCACTCAGTTTTAAAGAAAACAAAACTGAATTCATCTAAGACACAAATTTGCAATAATTTCCATATTCCAATAACAATAATTTTTGTGGACATCATATACATTTCATTACATTACCATAATAGCACTATAAGTTTGTACATGAAGCTATAATTTATTCTATGTGCAGTGTTTCAGACAGAGCAACCAGTCACCTTTTGTAGGCCTAACACTACTTACACTACAATTCTCTATGTGTCTATACATTGAAAATGTTAATACACTAATGTTTTTTTCACTAGCATACTGCTAATATGGAGTACTGTAACTAATATTATGCCCTGAAAAACTGCACTGGGGTGTCAGTTTTTACTCAGAACAATGATCCTTGTAATAATTTGTAACACAAATCTTCTGCATGAGACAGTAGCTTAACGATTTCAAATTCTTGTATAATTCACTTTTGCATTTCATTAATTTACACGTTTGAGTCCGCTAAAGAAAAGTTTAAGAAAATAGGTTACAATTTTCCTTATGTTCTGGGTTATAATACCATGTTGGCTTACAAGTGCAAATCAAAGTTCCATTTCCATCCCAAAGATGAAATCAGCATCTTCCTCTTAAGAGCTGGTATTCTCATGGCATCATTTCTCAGGAGATGGTGATTCACCTTTTGTCTCAGTATTTTCTGTTACTTTCCTTCACACAAATGTTAAATAAACTTAAATTACACATTTTTAAAAAATTAGAACTTCTTCTTCCATTCATAGAATGAAATATCAAGTATAGCAAGAAAAACTCTAATGGTCTAGGTATGCTTGTAAAACCTGAAATATTTGAATGTTTGTGAAAATAAATCTGGTCAAAAACAGTAAGTTGGTGTTTGAAAAATGTGCTGGGGAAAGGTTCAGTAATTCCTAGTACTGGTTGTTTCATGTGTTGATTTTTTTTTTAATCTTATGTAATTAAAACTCAGTAATAAAGTGCAATATATGGAATAATAAAACATTTTACTTACTATATCTTTGTTATATTTTATATTTGTTCACCTTTTAGTGCATAACATGTGTATCATACCAGTGCTAACTCAGTCAGTTTTTACCAAATAAATTATCTTCTTCTCTCATATGCTGGGACAAAGTTGTGCATTTAAGAAGAGAAGAAAAACCCCAGCCCATTTGTGGGAGGTAGCTGGAATTCAAAACAATATTAAAAACATTTCACACAGATACCCCATAAAGAACTATGCAAAAATTAATATGTCCTGAACAATGAGAACAAAAAATTTGGTGCAGCGTAAATATACCACTTATTATTTATGCAAACACAGCCACATATTTTGGCTATGTTCAGGCCATCAGCATGCTGTACAATATTTTCATCTCCAATTAATGTAGTAAACATATACAGCTACATTAAGCCACTGTCTTAACAACTGTGAAAGTAGACACACTAACAAATCACAAACACAAAATTGTAACAGGTGGAGCACTTACCTGATTATGCTGTATGTTAATTTTATATATGAATGAGTACCAGAAATATTTCCTGGGGGGTATGGGCAGCTGGTATGTAGGGCTGACAACTTTACCAACTTCAAGTGCCAATTGTCTTGAAATCTGGGAGCCTCAACTTCCTGGAAACCTCAGCGCCTGTCCAGGCCTGTATTGGCATTGCTTTACCTCTACCTTTAATTCTTTACTGCTTCTTAGTTTGCTACACAGCCTGATGGCAGCTTTGATATAGCTGAAATGTGTGGCTGTGCATTTGATATAGCTGAAATGTGTGGCTGTGCATTTGCATAAATAGTAAAAAAATGTTAGTTCCACTTAAATGAATCTGTTGTTGTTCAAGTTTAAAGAAAGCGATATAAAGACAATTAATGTCATAATAATTACCTTTAATTATGAGGACACTGGGTAATTTACTGGGGTTTAGAAAGGTACAACAAACAAACATTTCAGCATGTGACTTCTGGTCAGAGCAAACCAATTACATTCCTTTAATCCAGCACCCATGGGACCAGACATGTGCCAGATTATCAGTTAGTACTTATACTGACAAAAGTTCCTAGAACTAATCTTTTTATTATTGCTCCTAGAATATTTGGACTGCACAACTAATCAAAGGAGTGTTCCATTTGGGTATTTCCTTCACCTGATTGTTCATGGACTTTATGCCACTGCCAAGCCTTATAATTATTTCAAGTTTATTAGATATCATTAATGTCATGTTCATCCTCTTGCCAGCAAAACCTAGCTTACTCACCTTGGGATCTTTTGAAGCTACTGCTATAGCTTGATGGACTCCATAATGTCTGCATATCACAAGACAACTTCACGGAATCGCTATGCATGCTGGATGTTACAGGTGTTAAAACTTCTGAACTTGTGAATAATTTCCTCAACTGCCAAAGTATGAGGATTTATGTGTTATCAGCTTTTGGATTACAGGAATTCTATTGCGTATTCCATTCTCATAACAAATATGTTCTGATTCAGTGACAACATTCCGCATTGCAAACTTTAGTGCCAATAAACACAGGTCGTTAATACACCAAAGACACCATGCCCTGACACTCTCCACCTTTACAGTTATTCCAGCTTGAACATAAATGTGCCCAATGTCACACTAACCTTTCAAAGCCCACTTGTTACTTGAAGCACCAACAGGTTTAACATTAAAAAATAGTACCTTCTGTCCACAATGTATTTATGTGCTTTGAATTTATTTAAAAAAAAATATTTTGTCCTACATAACATAAACTGACTGGTTTTTAGGCATGTTCGCAAAATTGTGAAACTAGCTTCATCATGTCTGTCTGTCTATCTGTCCATCTGCATGGAACAAATCAGCTCCCACTGGACGAACTTTCACGAAATTTGATTCTTTGTAGAATGAGAAATGTTTTAGACAAGAGTTACAGAGAAAATTGAAACACATTGCATGTTACATAACTTCTTTTTTTTAAGAAAATCATGTGGTTTATGAGATACTGTGGAAAAATATGATAAAGCCCTATGGGCCAGAGGTGACAAATAATATGGCATATAAAAGTGGTTTGCATGCTGGATAACTAAGACTACAAACACATACCCACAATATTTAATAATTATTACTTTTCCACAGCAACAGTGGTTATGTAAACATGCCTCATTGTTATGTTGAACATACAATACCTGTCTTGTTTTGCATGGCACTGTAAGCTGTTTGAAGCCCCACATACACAATATGAAATTATACTTCTAGTGGTCCTCAATACCTGCAAGAACATTTTTCCAGTCTTTTCTACTCGCCTTTCTGATAACAGATGAGTATAGAGTGCAGGTGGAACAACACTGACAGGAAAAACCAGTCACTGCTGTTTATTGAAAAAATTGCTGCTTATAGTGACAATCATATCAAACACATAAATACACCGTGCGAGCAAATGCAGAGTTTTGTGGATCAGGTTGTAAATCAATGTGCAGTTATCACTGTGCTTTGAAGGTTTAACACAAGTCATGAATTAGACTATGAGCTTCTTTCCAACAGAAACACTGTTTGGACAGACAGAATCTTGCATGTTGGTTTTTGTTTTCCTTTAGGTGCTGGGTATGAAAATAACACATGTTTTTAAGAAAGGTTACAATGCTGTCTTGCTGGCGATGAACCTCCTGTTTTCGTAACAGAGACTTCTCCGTTCAGTTGTGGACTGTTCAAGCAATTGTGTGTACTTTTTATTGATATGCAGATTTATGAGCAATAAGCTTCTGGATCACAGAGAAACAGGTGCTTTAGAAGAAATCTGTAAAGTTAGCACAACATTTCTTCCAGAGAATGAAAATAATATATTTCCTTAGATGACAGTAAGAAATACAGAAGGGTTAAAAAGAAGTTGGAGAGAACTTTGAAAACAAAATGTATAATTTTAACTGCTTGCTAAATATTACTAGGGAGACTTCATTCAGGACGATGAAATAGATGGGTGTTAGCACACACGGAAGAGAATGTGTACAAAGTTTTGGTACAATCTGGAAGTAGATGGAAAAGTAATACAGGAATGATTTTTACAGAAATAAGAAGAGAGAGTGTGGATTCAACTGGTTCAGCATACAGACAAGTGAGAGGCTCTTGAAAGCATGGTAATGAATATTCATCTGTCATAAACGGCCTGGAATTTCTTGTCTAGCTTAGGGACTGGAAGTTTTTTAAATCTATACCCCACTAAGTTACTAATTACAAGAAGCTACGGATTCCTTTCGTCTCTAAAGCGTTTTGTAACTCTGAAGTCACCGTTTGCAGAACAAAATGTGAGGTTGCCTCCTGCTGTCTTAAGTATTAAGTTTACCATGACTTCCACATAGTCTTCCTTAGATAACTTGATATCTTCTCGTGCGGGAGTGTAGAGACAAGCTGGTCAGGGGGGAAGCACAGCACACGCCGCTCCAAACTTTTCTCTACGTTACAAAAATATTAACTCCGTAACTTCAATGCGATAGACAATCTACTTCTACCGGAACAAAATTGATGTTTTTGGAACAGTTATAACTTTGCCTGGCCGTGCCGAACCAAGCAGTGACCGGACCGTGCCGACCACAGTTTTGTGGTGTATTATGGAATACGGGAATGCAGGTAACCGATTCGCACATTGGAGTGCACTCTTGATCACTGAACATCTCGATTATCGGGGGTGAGGGTGGAAAGGGGGTGCACGGATTATTGAGAAGCAGGGGTAATCCAAAACATACTTTACTGAGCGACAAAGACTAATTTACTTATTGTACGAGAACACATAATATATACATGTTACTTAAATAGTGATTTTTATTTTTATTTGGGATTTTGTTAGAGAGCTCAGCGCTAAATAACATTATTTTCCACCCTCGTCATTAGCCATTAGCAACTTACGATTGTGCACGGATAATCCGCAAACCGGAAGATCTGCCCACTTGTAATCGAGAGTACCATGCACCTTAACCACAGTTTCCAGCTATTACCTTTTGTCCTTCCAGTTCAGACGTTATCAGCTGGTGGGCACGTAGTCAGTCTCACTTGCACAGGGTCTGTCTGTACGCCGTTTATGGCAGCCACCTGTTGGTCTCTCCAAGGTGTTGTCAGGAACCTGAGGCGCTGTCCAAGTGCAAACACTTCAGCAAGACAACATACAATCCGAAGCCCTTAAAATTCATCTACATACGATAAAAAAATGAAGTTGCCACCTGATAGGTAACAACTTGTGTCTCCAGTTGCCACCTGATAGGTAACAACCTGTGTCTCCAGTACCAAAACCAATTACATAATAAAGGTAAAGGTAAAGTTCACCCTAGGGCAGGCCTCAAAGGCCCAGATGGAGTGTAGAGGTATAGCTATACTCTTTCTTTAACCTCGGCGCTAGGTGGGGGTGGGTGGTCAACGCCACGCCCCGGCCGCTTTACTCCCGGGAAAGACCCGGTACCCATTGTATAGGAAGCTGGGTGGGCCCCAGGGCCCGCAAGGACGGGTGCGGAAAATCTCGCCCCTACCGGTATTCGGTCCCCGGTCCGAACAGCAAGTAGCGAGTCGCTATACCGACTGAGCTATCCCGGCCCTTCAATTACATAATGAAGTAGGGAAATAATTATTTTCGTTAGTTGCTACTGCTGATGTCGTTAATCTGTTATGCGGAAGCATACATAATCTAAAGCAAAAGAGAAGCTGCAGTAGTCGCAAGTAAGGAGATTGGTCTGGCAGTAAATGGTGAGAGAACTAAGTACATGGTCATGTCTCGTGAAGTGAATGCGGAATAGAATCACATCCTGCCGACAGGTAACACAGGCATCCCTCGCTATGACGTTCTTCCCAACTGTTTTCTTAGGTACTTTGAACAGAAATGTTGCACAGTAGCACCATTTCCCGATACTTGTTGCGTTTGTGTGAGATATCAGGCTTCGGCCGCGAAGTGGACGGGAATTCCACTCTTCTGGGCTATTACGCAGCGTGTAGTGGCAATTCTTTACGGAGGTTTCAGTCTTGCAACGTCGGTAAAGAATAACCACTACACGCTGCGTTGTGGCCCAGACTGCAGTCTGCACTTCCGTGTGTAGAGTCCAATTGAAATGTGACGGCGCACGTTGACGCACGGTAGAGGAACTGAAGGGGAAACTGGCGATTGGAGTGGGTAGCCAGTACCCTTCACACTACCTCGGAACATGGTGTATCCAGCATTGCTACCGCTGATGCGCACACCTAGACTGCCAGTTGTCAACTGAACTGACGCACCCGCCGATTTAAATGAACTCGTCTGTTTCGCCGAAAAACAAAATATGGTTTCTGCGCGTGTGCCATCACATTTCAAACGCAGTCTACCACCACCACCGCAGCGCATGACATGGCGACCGAGAGCAGTCTTTAGCCTCGACTAGTGGGGGATGACCACGCTATTCTCGGACGATGCCGCTACAAATCACAGCAGCGGAAAACCATGACTCATTTTTATGCTATGAGTGGAGTAGTGTTATCCGTGGAGTCACGTGTATTTAGTGTGCTGTTATATTTTTATTCTGTTGCCTTACTTACTCCATGGAGCCCAATCGTTCTTGAGAAGTTACCCGCTTGTCAGCTAGTCAAGAAATTCCCCTCATTTTATGGAACCCCAAGGTTCAGTACCGCATTCACAACAGCCCGTCTCCTGTCCCTATCCTGAGCCAGCTCGATTCAGTCCATGCCCCCACATCCCACTTCCTGAAGATCCATCTTAATATTATCCCCCC
>Ga0123352_10004533_pt1 | contig 20493 bp, 15 predicted proteins | sample TergutLab28metaG_FD_89700 | JGI IMG/M metagenome (GOLD analysis project Ga0123352, IMG submission 89700) | Labiotermes labralis P1 segment gut microbial communities from Petit-Saut dam, French Guiana - Lab288 P1 | ecosystem: Host-associated > Arthropoda: Insects > Digestive system > Gut ...
AGGTCTTATAATGTTTTGAAACGAGGGCCCCCCTATCTTTTTTCCAAACCTCATTTATAGAAAAAAATGGAAAGGTTTGTCCCCCCCCCCCCCCCCAGTGACATAGTCAAACCACCGACTCTACAACATCCGACACATAAACCAGTCCTCACATTTGACCAAGTAGTCTAGACGTCGGTCTGACTACTCACCAAGTTAAATGAACGGATTTAGCGACGTGAGCAGACGCAACAAAGACCTGTTTCAAGATTTAATCCGGGAATTCGCCTAGAAAGAGAATGAGGAAGACCACGAAAAACCACAGAGAGGGTAGTCAGCAATCTACTCGAGGTTCGAATATCTCTTCCCAAATGAAAGTCATAAATGTTCCCGGTACACCAAACTGGTTTCTTCTCTGGTGTCAGTACCAAGTCTCTGACGCAAGTAGCGTGAACCATTAGAAAAACTGAGGAACGTCAACTCTGTATTTAGAAGGTCATAAAATAATATTCAGAGTTAACTTCTTTGTGTCCACTGCTGAAATTGCAGAATGGATAACGATATATTATGGGATAAAGCAGACAACGTGGAATTGCATTTACATTAAAATTATTTTCCTGCTGCTGGAAGGTGAGTTCAGAAACGTGCTGCCCGACGGCACTCTGATCTATTGATCACGCGCCACCGTGAGCGTTATGCAACCCACGTAACAGCGCCAGCTAACACTTTCTGCCGCTTCAACCAGACAAGAATTTTGACCTCAGTTTCACTACGTATCAATAAATAGCGAAATCAGAACCCTAGCGATTTACTGAAACTACATTTTTTCCGCACAGAATCAAAGATAAAATGCGCCTAAACCTCTTACTTGCAGATTTTCGTTTCCAGACGACGTCGTTTAGTGGGAATTTCATATTTATATTTTCCGTGCAAATATATTACATATATAATATTTAACACCAACTTGTTGCGCAATGTTTTTATTTGTTAATTATTGCTCCGACAGGTTTCGGCCTCATCTGTTGACCATCTTCAGGGAGCTCGCAAGTTGCCTGCCACATGAGTTGACCCATAAGCTTCGCACATCGATAAAAATTCGAGCTTCAGTTCTTACCATTTCACAAGTGCGTGTCTCAAGTTTCGGCCTGGAAACTGCTTATCAAATGGTTGGTTATGTTTTCCGTCAGTCCCCCACACAAAATTCCGCTAAAGCGCCTCAAATCAGAATACGAACACTGACATCCAAAACCTTTCCTATTCATGAATAATCGCACCATTCAAAGCTACAGTCCAAATGCTGAATCATGGTAAAGCTCGGGCAGACCCTTAGGGTTTCAGAAAGTTGAGGCTTCCAAAATTTCTAGTCAGTCGACATATGAAGGTGGCAAAGTTGTCAGCCTTAGGCATCGGCCGCCTTACCCCCATGCTGAGTCCACTCCAGAGCCACAGTGGGGCCAGAAGGATTGAGTCATTCTATGACCCCATCGGGAATCGAACCCGCAACCTTCCGGTTCCCAGCACAGTGTCTCAATCAACTGTGCCACTGCGTACTATATAGATCGTGAATAAATAAATTCTGAGAACTTTGTACCGAAAAGTCATATGTCTACTTCTCTCAGAATTAAGCCAACTTCCACCCTCATAAGATAAATAAAATTGCACTTATACAAAGTAAGTCACATTTCATCTTTACGTTTTTAGATAGACAAAAAACAAAAACTCTGATCCATATTATAATAACAGCATTCTCCAGATTTATTCTGCTACTAAATTTATCTTGTTTACAGTTCTAATTTTTCACTGTCGTTTCCAAGTGCATGAACAATATAATATTTGGCTGTGGTTGCTGGTTCATGTGATTTTGTCCTGCATACTGAAGGCCACATCATATATATAAACCTTGTGTTCACTGTTGCATATTTACAAATCAGCATCCTCAGAAGATGATCATAGAGGTTCCTGGACCTTTACGTTACATCACTCCTAATCATCGAAATGTGAGGTGTCCTGTTTATTTGCCTAAACTCAGTGAGGTCTGTCACATAAGCAAAAATGTCACTGGGGTCTGTATGACAAGCTTTTAAGTATATTTATAGAAGTAACTTTGTATATGAGTGGCTCAGCGAACTCATTCCTCTTTCGACTAATTGAAGTAAAGCGATACCTGATACCATTTGGTGCAAAACCCTTTGTCTTCCAGTTTTTTATCCAAAAATATAAAGATTAAGAAATACATAACTATAATCTTTGCCTTTTGTTTTATATGAGTGTGAAGCTTGGTCTCTCACATTAAGGGAGCAACATAAGCTGAAGTTGTTAGAGAACTGGTTGTTAGGAAGATAGTTTGGCCTAAGAGGGACGAGATGACAGGGAAGTGGAGAAGACAACATAAGGAGGAGCTTCATGATAAGTAAGCCTACTCCTCACCGAACATTAGTCCTGTGACAAAAAAAAAATGTGATGGGCGGGGCATCTGACAAGTATGGGAGACAAGATAGGTGCAAACAACATTTTGGTGGGGAGACCTGAGGGAATGAGACCACTTGGAAGAACTAGGCGTAGATGGGAAGATAATATTAAAATTGATCCTCAAAATGGGGATGGGGAGTCATTGACTCGGTTGACCTGGGTCAGGACAGGGAGAGGCGGCAGGCGCTTGTGAACGCAGTACTGGATTTTCGGGTTCCATACAAGGCGGGGAATTTATTGAGTAGCTGAGGACCTATTAGCGTCTCAGGTGGACTCTGCTCCATGGAGTTAGTGCGTTATTCCTTCGTCGCCTCTCCTCAAAAACTGTTACGTAGCCCGAAATCTAAAATATCGTAACTCAAAGTCAAATGCTACAACAGTCTTTCCATATCAAGAAATACTTAAAGGCCTCTTTCGATAGAGTTCTTGGGAATTATGTTTTGACAGGGAAAAGCTGTTCCAGTCTACACTCACAAGAAGCTAGCTGCAATAACGACCCACCAGTACCATGACTATAATGTGGCTACGGAATAAAGTCACGTCGATCGACACCCTACCACATCATCCTTGGAGTTTCCATCTTCCCATCAAGCATATACCTATATGCCCCTCCATAAGATTAACCATTCTATTCATTTAAATGTTGCTAACGATTAACACGTGATAATCTCCACTGGCAACAAGCGCTTTGGGCTGGGCGCTAGAGGAAAATATATGGCAAGCAAAGAGTGGGAAACCTCGAGTTTCACCCTAATCCGCGGTCCTAAGACTAACCATCCCTAACATCCTTTGACTCTACATGACACCTTGAAAAATGTACTAGATTTCACTTACATACAGCATATTTCATGTTTGTGACAATCATACACCGAACTACTGAAAAAGGTTTCAGTGTACAAACGTAACGAATTATTCGTTAGGAACCTCGACTGCATGGATACAAGTTAGGATATAAAGTGACAGGCATTTCCGCGAACGGGAAGACATGGCCCATAGTTCTGATAACATACCGCCAGAGGAACAATTTAAGATATTTTCCGTTTTTTTCAAAGGTTTGTACCCCGTCTGTTGGATGTCAGACGCTATTTCCTGCATTGTCCTCAAGACTGGCAGGCACTTATTCCTGGGACTTCTCGTTTCTTTTATCCGTGCTTAATGATTGAATTTTAATTGTAAATACAGAGCCTTTATCGCCATTTTGATCAACTGATCCCGCCAAGTTTCATATTAACATGTTCATCATATCAACAAGTGTAACATTGTCATAACCGGCGAAATTCTTAATGAACTTCGAGAATGCAATTTTCAGACAAATCACATTCTAAAACTTTGAAAATTTTCTTCTCGTGGACTTCACAAATGCCCAACCGTAAATACATGACTACACATTTTGAAAACTTAGGTCATTCCACAAGAAACATTACACCTTGAGCTTAACCGAGGAATGGTAAAGGCATTGTTGTTAGTGTTAACACATCGTGTCTGCCCACTTAGAAAAAAGTAAGAGGTGTTACATACCATTCACAGTCAAGAAGAGTAGGCCGTACGAAAACACACATCAGCACAGCAGCACAGCAGCACACACTACTTCTTCCCTCCACGCGCGCGGCCGCACTGACGTCTGCGATCGAACACGGCACAACTGCTAGATCGCATGCCGGCCGCAATGGCGCTGACAACCCCTACGTGACACGGGATGTAAAGGGATGAAGCTGATGGCAGAGATGAAAGAAAGTCGGTTCCATTCTCGAGAACGGCTACTAATGCCGAACCACCGGCTCCCCCAAAGGTTTTTGAACAGTCTTAACTTCACACACACGGGGGGAGGGGGAGTTGCTTATCCTGATTTTAGATGTGTATGTGTGGGGTAATTTAACTTGAATTTAATTTGAGTCATCCCGTTGTGTTAAAATATTCACTTAAAATAACAACGGAACACGTCAGTCAGTTTACTAAATGGCACTCCACACTGCTACTTGTTTCGAATTCCAAGGAATCGTCATCAGGCAATTCATACGAAACATTTAAAGCAAATCAATTCTTCTTATTAAATTGAGTTGTGATTAATGTTTTTACTGTTAATTTAGCGTTAGTTTAATAACAAAGATGAAGTTACATGATTTATTCAATGACACTTTACATAGAGATAGTAACGATGATTGGACAAAGACGTGGACGGAAAAAAAAATTGTGGTCAAACTCAAGGTATTGGAGGATGTTAGGAGGAAGACTGCGAAATAGCTTAGTGAGGATAATCGGTCTACGGGGTGAGATCTGAACCTACCAAACCTCCCATATAGGTACAGGTAAAGAACACCCTACAACAGGTCATGAAGGCCCAGAGGATGAGTAGATGTATAGCTTTACATTTTCTTTAACCTCCGCTCTAGAAAGGGGTGGGTAGTCTACGCCATGCTTCGGCAGCTTTACCCTCGGGAAAGAACCGATACCCATTACATAGTATGCAGGTTGGGTCCCAAGGACAATATGGACGGGTGCGGAAAATCTAGCCCCCACCGGGATTCGATCCCCCCACCGTCCAGCCCTTAGCGAGTCGCTGTACCGACCACGCTATCTCGGCCCACGCCAAACCTCCCAGATACGATGTAGAACTCTCTAATACTCGACCCCGACTCTCGAAGTAAAATTGGAGAAGAAAATTAATTTATTAATCATATTTACATACGAACTCAAGAAATTTAAACAAAATATATATGTCATGGCACAGGACATGAAATCAAGACCATGCCTACTGGGAAATTATTTCATTAAATCACCGGGATGTACAGGAGTGTGGAGAACGTAAGTCAGCTACACGGATGCTAACTTTGGTAGCACAATACAGGCGGCCTGATACAACACTCAGACCAGATCTGGGATTTAATTCAGATTTACTTAGTTGATTCGTGACTAAATCTCGAACCGTAAGTTAGTGAATTTAACTACACAATTGAGTATTTAAGTAGGTCTACGCATTTTCTATATGAAAATGAACTTCGAATTCATAACTTACGTAACCAAGTGTCGTGAATCAAAGTAAGGTAAACCAATCACTGTACGGGCCTATTCAGTCCCAGTGGGTACTAGGAAGTTTAGGCTCCTAGGTTTCAAGACATTTGACTCATGAAGGTGGTAAGGTTGTGAGCCGTCTTTAGCCCCCAGGAGACATTCCTGGTACTCATTTCTGTTAGAGGCTGAGTCGACCCCAAAGGATTATGTGAATGAAAATGAATCAAAGTACACATTAAAATATTGCTCGGTCTTCCTTTAGACAAGTGTTCTGTACTTCCTTGAACAGCAGATTACACGTTTAACATGTCTCACGCTACAGCTACAAAGAATGCTAATTGGCTGGTTTTTATTCCTTTGTCTGCCAGCAGAGATAGGTTTTCGTTTCCTAATGTGACCTTTAATGCCATGTTACAGCAGAATAAACTCCATCTTTCTTGCATTAGTTTCAATATTTTGCGATCCAACTAAAGGAATATGGAAGGAGCTGGAAATATTTACACAGCAGAGACAGCAATCGATAGCACGCAAGTGCCGAAAAATTGGCGCGGATATCACGGCACAGATCAGCTTGCTCCTTCAATAGACGCGTGCGTAATAACGTCTTCAGCCGCAGCAAAGGCTCATACCAAAGAGCTGCATCGTGTTCTACTTCAGCAAGGATTACGAATCGCTGAAACCAGGTTACTGCAGCTCCATATGGGATATGTTTGCTTAGTCTGGAAATGAAACCAGACTCTTTTATGGTCTGGACAGAAAGTTGAGCCATTAACTTGCACACACCGCAGCCATTGTCGACGGCTTACAAGGAGTTCACTGTCTAACGAACAGCTATATATAACTGCTGGCAGGCGGGATGGAGGGAGATTAATTTGTGAATTCCGTGTACTCACTCGGCTAGAATTACTCTGAAGTTTACCGGGTGAAAACGAGCCCACATTTATTTGTCTGCATTTTAACTTACAGAATCCAACTTCCAGAGTCGGTGTTCGCTGTTTGGGAAGACGCAATGTCTGCTCTCATATATTCCCCTTTGCCTGTGAATAAACAAGAACCAAACTTATAAACCAAAACGAGAACGAAACGGTATACGTTCTTGTCATATCACTGCTCCCAGAACTCTGAAATGGTAACTGTCATCTGTACCAGCCGGCTTCGTATTCGACTACCTTTAAAAAATTCAATAAACGTGACACAGCTTTTACAAACAATTACCAAATCGTATCTGCTGAAATTAAGAAGCGTGTGGAGTCATTAGACCCCCATTCGGTTGAATATAAATTTAAGGAAAGCTACCGAAATCGAAAAAATGCAGACCAAACTTACTGTTGAATTTATAGCGGCTAGAAAGAAAATCTAATATTCAGGCAAATAAAAAGTTATCTATGTAATCTCTCGTATATATGCAATAAAGGAAAGAAAGGAGATTGTATTTTTTCAGGCATTTCGCACTTCATTTTGCATTTTTCTTGTCATATTTTGTATGCAGTCATGATGACAATTCGATCTGTAGAACGAAATAATAGCTCATCAGTTCGTTACTTTACGTTACGTATCATATTCATTCATCAGTGCGTGCAAACACAACAACTTGTTCAACACTGTAATATTTTAAATCTTCAAAATTATCAATTATTTTATTCTTAAATGATAATTTCAAACATGATAACCAGCTGACAAGTTTCCTTTTGTATTCAAACCTTCTAAATCTACATGCAAATTTGTAATATGAATAAATGGTTAGCAGAAAGTGATCATACGACAATGTAAATTTTTTAGTGGGTTAGTAATGTGTTTCGATATTATATATATAAAGGTAAAGTGTTCCCGTTAGAGGCTCGGTGTGGCCCAGAGGGTGGGTAGAGGTATAGCTCTACTCTTCCATGACCGCGGCACTAGAAGGGGATGAGTGGTCAGCAGCAAGCCCCGGCCGCACTTTACCCCCGGGAAAGACCCGGTACCCATTTTACAGGAGGCTGGGTGGGCCCCAGGGCCAGTCTGGACGGGCGGATCGTCCCCACCGGGATTCGATTCCGGACATTATATATATGGGTGTGTGTGTGTTGGGGGGGTGTGGGTGGGTGTGGGTGGGTGGGTGTAGCCTTAGTTATCCAGCATGTAAAGCGCATGCGCCTTATATTATCGTCTGTGGCCAAGTCTGGCTCGACCATATTTTTCCACATTATCGCGCAAGTAAAGTGTGTTTCGATTTTCTCTAAAATTTTATCCGAAACATTTCTCATTCTAAGAAAAATTCAGCTAGATTCTGTTATAAATGTACATACGCCTTCACGTTAAGTACTCGTTATTATTGTCATATTTTAAAGAAACTTGAATTTCCTGTCCTGATTTTCGAAAAGTGACCAAATATAAAATTTCATGAAAATCCGTCCTGTGGGAGCCCAGTTGTTCCACGCGGACGGGTAGACAGACGGACGGACGGACATGATGAAGCCAACATTCGCTTTCCACAATTTTGTGAACGCACCTAAAAATGAGTCCGGTTCAAAGCGTCCAGACCGGCTCTGGGGCCTGTTCAGCCGTCTATTCAGTGGAAAATGATAGTCTTTCCACGGGGTCAAGCGGCCGGGGAGTGAAGCTAACTACTTTCCTTCACCTAATTCTGAGTTTAAGAATTTTCTGGAGCTATGCTTCCACTCGCCCATGTGCCTTAACTGCGTGGCCCTTAATCACAGGGACAAAATCACCTTTACCTTGCCAAAAGTTGCCACAGTTACAACCCAAACTGATACGTCCAAAATTATCCACTAAGTTGGCCGTTCTCACACTATAGTTATGACATGACAGTTTCGAAACCATCTCCGAAATTTCAGTCTGTAATATGTATTTACGTGGTGGGTTGAACACGCAGTAGTTAACCGGAGACCCCACATGAAACACGGCCAGCTCTGCTGGTTCAGATTGCTTGGTCCGTGCTGTTGAAAAGGGCGAGCGGTCTCTTCGCGTGCCAGCTGCTTCTTCCACCGGTTGCCCAGATCTGGCGATAACGACTTGAGAGGGGAAAAGAAGAACCTCGTGAGACTGAACTAGCCACGACATGCTATCTATCTCCTCTCGCCGTGGTAAAGTTCGGAATTCTGTCTGCAGACATAGCGAAGTTCGGGTGTTGTGTTCGGTCTGTAACAGCTTCCATTCACGCTCCGTTCGTGTGCCTTCGGTTGGGCAGGTGTTGTTGCAGCTGCCGGCAGGTGGTAGGCGAGATGCGCTGGACCACATGCCGAAGATGAGTGAAGGCGTGACGCCTTTGACCAGCTGCACAAATCTTATGGACTTCAACCTAGACCCTCCCGAGCACAGATTAGTGTTTAGTGTTCCGACTGTCGCTAATAAACTTCCGGTCGTTGGTCAAGTTCAAGGCCACCAGATACCAGCTTTTAGTCTTGGTAGCCGAAAAAGATGGGAGCAGTGAGGTCGCGATAAGACGTGGGGGAGGGGGGCCTTCAGTCTCTAACATGACGCTGAAAATACTGAAGAGGTTTACTGACAAGAGAACAATGTTAAGGACTAGCTCCAAAGTTTCTCGAAAACTTTACCTTTACTTTCGCTTTGTGCGCATCATTCACGATTTCATGAAAATCGGCGCAGTAACTTCAATTAACGGCCTATATTAATTTCTAACCGTAATTTACATATTTATCGATCACTGAAGGCGAAATTCGGTACGTGAGATTTCCACATAGTGCCGTTGAACAATTGTGGGTTTCGTGAAACAGAAAAAATCGATACACGGAGAATCCTACTCTATTTACAGGCGTAAATACAAATTTCTCCACATCTACTTTTCTTACGACTTGGACAAAATTCAGCATGTACTCGTAATGTTTCTGTGTAATATCTTTTAAGAATAACGAGTTTCGTGGAATTCGGTAAAGTGGAAGTCATACTTTACTTAGGATGTAAAAGAAGTTTGCCATAACGTCTTCATTTTTCGTCCAGTTTGAATAAAATTCGGTACAGGACATAGCTGGAAAACTTTAATGACTAAGTATGAGCATCGTGGAAATCGGCGCAATGGAAGTTACACTTTACATAACGGCGTAGATGTACGCGGATCTGTACTTCCCACGTTTATTGTCGAGCACTTTTGAGCTGCGTGAACATCAGCGCTGGACAGGCCGCACTGTTCGTACTGGCGTAAACGAAACCATTTTACGCTTGTGCCATGAAACAGTATGATAGCCTGAAAGTAAAGAACGCATCGGTAAAGTCTGTTTGTTACGTCACGGAGAGCGCCGTTTGCAGTCCTGTTTCTTATGTAGTGAAAGAACGGGTTTCTAGGTTTTCCTATTTCTAGCACAAAAAGATGAAGGTAAAGTTCACCCTGTAACAGGTGACGAAGGCCCAGAGGGGGAGTAGAGGTATTAGCCCTACTCTTTCTTTAACCTCGGCATTAGATTGGGGGTAGGTGGTCAACGCCACTCCCCGGCCACTTTTCACCCGGGAAAGATCCGGTACCCGTCGCATAGGAGGCTGGTGGACCACAGGGCCGGTCTGGACGGGTGCGGAAAATCTCGCACCCCACCGGGATTCGATCCCCGGACTGCCCAGCCCGTAGCGAATCGATATACCGACTACGCTATCGTTGCCCCTATTTCTAGCACAAAACAAAATAAAAATTTAAAATGATGTAATAATCATCAACACAGTCCGAGAGATTTCGCAATTTGTAGCCCTATTCCCTCCGTAAGGTGCATGCTTTAAAACATCATAAAGATTTATAATTTCACACCAACTCAAGTTTCCGAGATCTTGGAATCATACATACATATCTGTAGGGCAGTTAGGTCTTGGTGATGGTTAACATGATGCAAATACATACCAGACTTCATCTTCACGATCGACTTGTTTCTCATTATTTACACTTACTGAAAAACAACAAACCAGAGGAGCATCGGCGAACACGAGCTTATCGATACGTCAATACAGACTGCTAAATAATAAATAAGTAGCTAAAAAAGTAAAATAAAAGATTCAAATAATAAGCATATACACACACATATATATATATATATTGTGTGTGTGTGTGTGTGTGTGTATATATATATATATATATACCTCTAATATTTCCTGTTAACATTCTCTTATAATTTAAATGCGAACAATTAGCTGTTGTAACTAAAAATCCAAACACAAATGTAGTTTAAATACAAATAACAGGAAGACTGCATTGAAAACTTGATAAATATTGGGCTACGAATTGGAGTAGAAGCGGGCAGTCTTAGAAATTACTTCCAGTGCCCGAAAACCGTTGCCAACACCTGGACGTGTAGCACAAATTTTCCTGCAACAAAGGGCAGTCTCCTATCCAATGGGTATCGCAGGCTCTTTACTCTGTCGTAATGCGGCTGGGGCGTCAGGCCGATCTCCACCCAGTACGAGCTAAGAATCCACGGAACCAAACGTCCACTCCCTAGAATACCTTCACGACGTAGAGTTCAACTGAACCCAGCAATAAATATTACCTTTTGCAGGACTAAATACTTTTCTTGAGCTCATGGCTTCAAAATTTGCCACCTAATGCTTGATAGCCATGCAAAGATATAGAGGAGTAGATGTACAGTTACATTTTGAACATCGTAACAAGACGGATGTGAGCGGTCAGTGTTACCTTTGGGGAAAGCGCCGCTGGTATACACTGAACACATGAGGTTGGGTGGGCCCCAAAGCCGGTCTGAACGCTCTGCGGATCAGAAAATATCTTCTGTCGCCGGGATTCCAACACGATTCCTAGGTCGTCCAGTCCGTAGCCCAGACCTGTACTCGGGGCCTGCTTTAGGCTGATTGGACCGATTTGACGCGATCTGGCTCATGAGAAATTCGCGCATTTGTAATGTTTAAAAATATGCAATGCGATACCACACAAAGCTCTCGCACTGATTTTATAATGAGAGTACGAAACAAAAGACTGATTTAAACAAAAAAAAAACATATTGTGTACGCACACCTTACTCATAACGGGTGTAAATTGCGTTAGTTTAAAATTATGTCGTCAAACAGTCCTTTTTGTGCTCTGCACAATAACTTTTAGGAGCCCAGTACATGTATCGCAATGTATTGATAGTTTTGCCACCTGCAGTCTACGTATATCCGTTATGTACTGTGGAAGAAATATGGACAACGCTATGCGGACAATGTAGGTAAAAGTATGCGCACAACAAATCACGTGTCAAGAACAATCGAAAGCGATTGATGTGAAAGCCCTTCGGTATGGGGTGGAGACTCTTGAACTCTTCTCAACGGTAAACAACGGAGCAGCAGGCCCACTGAGAGTGTAAGAAGAAAAGGCACAAAAAATTAAAGTTTGGGCGCCGATTGTTGAGGGAAATTAATGTGAAAATCCCTCGGGTGAGGCGTGCAGACAATGGTCTTTTTCGTATGGTAAGACGGCGAAAGTGTAAGCGGAAAACATTTTTTCTTTCAGGTAGAACTACAGCTGAACACAATAACGATCGTTGGTCACAAAGAGGGGGGTGGGAAGTAAACAGTAAAGTCAATAAACTAAAATCTGCGTGTCCCTTGTTTTAATGTTAATTTGAATACAGGGAATAAAACGTCTGGGTTGCTTCGTATGCAGGGGGATTGTGACCGCACCTCGCGGAGGTAACGAACTGGTCGCTGCAAGGTCACAGATTGTAGATAAGAGCAGGAAGCAACACCGGAAATTGTCTCTTGCCTCAACCCTCGCACCGCCGTCTTGTACAACACTTATCCATGACTGTGGGAAACAAACTCGAATCGTACCAGATGTTCGAAAGGGAAGACAATATCAGTCACGTCTCAAACTTTTCTCACTTACTTCTAGCGACTTTGGAATTTCTCCACTTTTTTAGTCTGTTGTTGCCACAAGTAAGGCAATTTGTGCATTCAGTCTAAATTATTTTGCGCAGCAACCAACACGCTGGACTAGCCTGGTGTCAAACGAGGGCCTCCGCGGTACGATCACGACTAACCGCCTGAGCCATGGCACGGCCCCAAATTACGAAGATTTATTTACCGTCACAAAATGTTACAATTACCGAACTACCAGTTCACGTTAAGACGGCATACAAAGCTTCAAACAGAAAATATCAAAGGTCACGACTTCAGATTCTAACACTTAGTCTTTTTTTTTTGGGGGGGGGGGGGGGGGAAGAGAATGTCATTCCTAACGGTTTGTATGGGCTTTTAAATAACTCTGTTCCAGTGTCTCGCAAAATTCGTACGGAGACGCCAAACGTACCGCATTATTCCCGATTATAAAATACGTCTGTAACAACGCAAATGAAGATTTTGACTTTACCATGGTGGGAGGAAATAATGTCGTTATCTGAGTTACCTCGCTGCCGTAATATTTATAAGCTACTCTGCTTGTTTTGTTGCGTGACGGGTCAACACATTGGTCTCCTACAACCTCCCTCTCCAACACGCATATGCTAAAAAGTGTCCCGGTTTTGGTTTTTGAAAAAATAGAATTCGTCGCGAGGGGGGGGGGGGGAATTAAGACGCTCTCAGTACCGTTATGAGCCAGCCACGTGGGTAGCCATCAGCTCGTCAAGCTGTTGCCACCGATGTACGATGTAGGCATTGTGCCGTCGTTTGGACAGTTAGTGGTACACAAACTTCATTTGCGGTTGTGATTCAGATGTACTGAAAATAACTGTTACATTACATATCTTATATCATTTGATACAGTTATAATGAATGAAGTTCCTAAGTGTGGTGCACAGTCTGTCGAAGTGGAGACTGAGAGCTGATGAGGCATGTGACTGAACTGTGGGACTCAGAAGCTCAAAATAATTTACTAATTCCAGCAGCTGAAGCAACTGAGAAGGCAAAACAACATTGTTATGTTTTTGCATCATATAGAAAATCACCAAGGAGGGCACAGTTCATCCTAATTAAGTTTTGACCACACCAGGGGGGGAAAAAAAGGATGCAAAATCAGAATGCTTTCAACACCTTGTGACAGGATACCCCAAAATTTCAGTGTAATAACGCAATTGTTCATATTCACTGTCAATATTGAGAACAGTAAAGCAGACTGTTGATAAGATTATCCTCACACGTGAATAAAAGTAACAAATGGCAAGTATTTTCACAAAATTATTTTGCCACAAAAATCATATTGGTGTATACAACAATGAAAACTTTTCCAACAAGGCTGTTCTTAATGCCTGACATAAAAGGAACTCCATCAGACACAATGCAAAAAAATTTTTAAACAGGGTTCATATTCGCATAGTAAATTATCTGTCTTGAAGAAAATGTCTTTTTCCACAGTGTTTTCATGCACAGAAATTAATTCGAAAAGTTTGTCACAAGCAAATCTGAATTACAACCATGAATAAACAATGCAAGCTTAGCAGTATTGTCAACATATTTACTTTCATCCACTGCTATTGGCTAGGTGTCAAAAATCTTGGTATTTGATTTTAAGTAAGCCTTCAATTCATATGCTATGTTGTTTATACATTTAGCCACTGTGTTTCTACTGAGGATTGAGTCTTATAAATCCTTGTACTTTTTCCAGAGAAATTATTTCAGCCATTTCAATTAGACACAAACACAAAGATCTCAAGTTGGTTACAATTAAATTGGCCAGTACAAAAATTGTTTAAACTACTAATTCAATTGATTTATTGATTTTACACAAGACTTACTGTTGCTCTTCTAACAATGATTAAAATTTACACAATTTATCAGTTATATATTTTTCTGTAAACATAACACATTTTTCTTTGTGGTGTATTTCACAATGGCTTTAGTTGAACATTACACACTATACAATCATAAAATATTTCTTGCCATATCAGACACACAATATAGTATTCAATTTGCATGCAGAAATATTGTCTTTCCAATTCTTGTTAAATTTTGTGGCCCTTATCTTCATGCTTACGTTTTCCCTTGCAGATGACTTCAGTTCTGACACTGTTGGGTTATTATTTAAATTATAATTATCATTTCATTGCAACTACAACAAAAAGTGAAACTGATAAAAAGTTAGTTTTCTGTGAATATAACTACACATTATCTATTGAGCATTTCTGTGAGCAGAGACACATTCAAATACTGTAACGTCACACATCCTACTAACAGCAAGTCACAACTTGCCTGGACAAACCTTTTTCACTCCCACCACATACACTTCATCCACTGAAACAACAGAGCAATCATGCAGCCAGCAAGTGTTAGGTAATTAATCATATACAGCCACCATCAGAATACAAGAGAGTATGAAGTTTCACCTAACAATTTAACAAAAAATATATAGGTCCTATCCAATCAAACATTTCTATTTATTAACTATAATATCTAAGCCATATTCACAGCTTGTTTTGAAAAGCTGCATAGGCCACCAAAAGTATTGCAACAGACCACCAGTTTGGCTTTAGAACATGTGATTAGGAAGGTGCAGAAAACCATGAAGAGCTTGCTGTGAATGGGCACAACATCTGCTATATACTGAAGACATTTAGTAGGTGCAAACAAATGCAGTAAAATTCCTTTAATTGAGCACCCACAGAACCAAAAAGATGATCGATTATCAAATATTCTATATTCTGTATTACCAAATTGTGTCTATATGTACTGACCTTCTTTCTGACAGGTAGTTTTCTGTTACCAATCATATATTTGGGCAGCACAAATAATCACAGTATTCCACTTCGATATGTTCTTCAACTGCCGGTTCATGGGCATAATGGAACCCTTCTATGTTTTCTGGATCTCTTCAGTTCCTACCTGGGATTCTGAAGGACTACCAGAAGACTGGGGATCAAGTCTTCACAGCTGAAGAAGTTAATAGGGTAGCAGCTAAGGGGTCAGAAAATGCCACGATGGTCAATGTGGAGACACTCTTGGAGGACTTTAAGACTTGGAAGTCTCTCAACTGCTGAAGGATCAAGATTTCAAGAATATCAGCTTCTGAATTAAAGAAACTCTACTGTACACCCAAAAATACAGATGTTTTATTAGTTGCAAGGAAAGATGTTAATCTAGAAAAAAATGCAGTGACAACTAAGCATATGTTCATGTCTTGTCACCAGAACGCAAGATGAAATCAAAACAGACAGCCAGCATATTATCTAAAAATGTGGTAAAGATCAAATACATGAGAATGCCTTGGACAAATAAAAGAAATTAAAAGGAGAATAAATTTTGGATATGCTAGCTACAATTCAGTTCTGAATCTTCCGTCTTCCCTTCTGCATCCAAAAAACACAAATTAAATACACAAAGCAATAATTATGAATGGCGTGGTGTGTAAAACTTGATTTGTCATATGGGCAGGACATAGCCTTTGGCTCTGGGAAGAATGTTAAGTTAACATGGGGCTGGAGAAAACTGCACAACAAGTAGTTTCATGAATTTTGGGATGATCTAACCAATCAGAATCAGATACGGAGGGCATGTGACATGCAAAGTGGAGAAGAGATGTGCATACACAGTTTGGGTGGGAAAACCAGAAGAGAAGGAACCACATGGAAGACCTAGGTATATATGACAGGAAAATATTACAACTGATCTCACAGAACAGGGTTGAAATGGTGTGGACTGAATCCATCTGGCTCAGGATAAGGACCACAGTCAAACTACTGAACCTTCAGTTCCATAAAATGCACAATTTACTGACTAGCTAAGCAACTATTAATTTCTCAACAGGGACTTCAATCCATGGAGTTTGTTAATTAGAAATGAACTATGTGACTGGTTGATAATTGTGAAGCAATCATGAGGAAGAAAACTGAATTATTAAATTGGGTTTGTAAAATTCTATGGTCACTGCTGTTACAACGTAACATAATGAAGACAAATACTTCAGGCTGAATGACAGTCACATGCAAGGCAATTACATGGTGATCAGTTGGATGAGGTACACCATCACACTGTTGTAAGACAACAGATCTCTAACCATGCCAGATGCACTAACAGCTTTAAGCTGCAGATTTGAAACGTTCACGTAATTAACATAATGAGGTGACATTTAAAATTTGAGATTCCAGTAGTAAATCCTTCAACATCTTAGCAAAATGTGCTAGTGCTGATTAATGCCCTAGGCTCAAAATATTAAAAAATGTTATAATCTTACAGTAGTGCAAGCAAACTCTGATATATGTTGACACATACAACAGCCAGTAATAAACACCCAACATTAAGGGTTGTAGAATACTCAGACCTCCCCACTGGATGCAGTCCTGAGGCAGTTTAATCTATTTGGCATCCAAACAGACAGAGGGCATTATGCATCTCAATCATAAAATGTCTGTCATCATATGATCAGTTTTCATTTACTTTGCAAGCAAGATACTTCCTTATAGGAGATAAACGTAACTGAATGATTATATACCAGAAATCTTAATGACCTAGTGCAGATGTTATTTCAAGAAACTGCCATTTCAACACATCCAGCAGGTCAGCAGGCTGACCTCTCATAGCAACAGTCAAGAAATGCAGTCATCCAAGCATACTCCAATAGCAACTGTTTAACACATCCAGAATTCATCAGACTCTGCTGCCAAAGCAATGTCAATACACTCGGTGCAAATCAAGGACAGTGAAAATGTCTGGTAAAAGATCATGTTCACTATTCAATATTTTGTTCACTGAAATCATATGAGTCATTAGACACAATTCCTTCATTTATTTTTGATAAATTATATGGAAGGCACCCACAGTTACATCAGGCTGGAAATATTTCTTGTATTAAAGAATGTGCACAAACAATTATGAATATTTCAGTGAAATGTCTTATTATATAGTGTCACAAATGTTCCATATTGGTACTGAATCATATGTGGCAACTGTAACTTCAACTACAAGAACAAATACCACTCCCCCCATGGCATGCAAAATTTGCAAACCCCGGCACTCAACAATGGGAGCTTTCAGGAAAGCAAACAATATAAGAAGACAAGAAAAAGCTTTCAGTATCATGTGATCATACTATTATGTACATATTCCTATTTCACACACACTAGCTTGAGGATTTCACTTTTCTCTTTCTGCTGTTGTTGAATTTCACTACGGGTATGAATGATTTTTCCATGTCCTTACTGAGTAGCAACATAGTTCACAATTCTTTCAACAGTCCCGTAACAGGACTCCTACACGGTGATACCCACTTCTCCCAGGATGTCTGACAGGCGGCTTAGGTGGGTGTTGATGGCCCCATAGTTAGGTTCTGCCTGGCTCCGGTGAACCAGTTGCAAAGCATTCATGTACTCAAGCTCTGAGAACTGTGGTCCCTTCTCCATGACCCCACTCAGTATCTCCTGTAAAACACATTTCATTGCTGCACTTGATGTTTGCATAGTGAACCTTTAGGTTCTGAAAGATTCGGTACCTCTTAGAATTTTATACCAATAAATGAGATCACCTTGTGGGAAGTTACAGTCTAAGGCCTCAATATAACATTATGACATTACATCTGTTTCCATTCTCACAATAAATGTGGCATTCTAAAGAAAGCTATATATTTTTCAAACACCTATACACACAAGAAACTGAACCACTGTTTCTATATCACAAATTGATATGCCACTATACTGACACTGGTAATGAATTGAATTAAAAATTAATGAGACAGTAAGACCTCCATTGGTGTGATGTTCATACCTCATTTTCTTAAAGTTAGTTCATATTCATGATGATTGCAATTTAATATTGGGACAGATGGATGGACAGACACAGATAACAAATGCAACTTACCAGCAGAATTTGAAGCAACAACTGTGTATGAGAACAAAGTTTTCAGAAAATCTGGACCTACAAAATATGAAGTATTTGAAAAATGAGATTCAGAATCCATGTTCTTAACTTCATACTGTTAGAGCACTTAAATTAAAAAGAATGAGATGGTCAAGACTTACCAAAAATAAATTATTGAATATAAACTTTTGGTAATCTCCAAAGAAGAGGCCAACCTAATGTACTAAGTATATGGGTGCAGAGCCACAAAATGAAGTACTGGCTTTTGTGAACATGGTGATAAATGTTTTGTTGCTCTACAGATCAGTTGCCTGAAAATGTTGGTTCTCACTGCCGCCAGTTACGGCGTTCTAACATACCATACAGGAAGTTGGATAAGAGGCACACAGATAGGAACTTGCATACAACATGGTGATACAGGCACAATAGTCCACCAACAGTAAAAAACTCTGACTTTTTCAGACATGTGAGATCACTGAAGACAGGTGAAAAAAAATCCATCTGGAACTGGCACATCTAAAATCATAGACTGACAGTACATCAGTCCAGCACCACCAGACTCTCTAACTGGAAATTGTGTACACAGCTGCACAATAAAGAACACAGCAACATGCATTTCAAGTATAATGAAAAAGTTGGTGTATAGGCCAAACATGCAGGATCATCAGTGGAAACTGACATACATCCAGATGTCCAAGAAAATAATTTTTATATTAATGATGATGGTACTATTAATGTTTTAAGTAGCTGGAATACATTCCTGCTCAGGTGTTTTGGTCTTCCCATGCCAATCCTCATCCCACCACTGTTCCCAACTATCAATCATTATACCCCAAATGTAAAATAGGTTACACACCAGTTAGCCCATTGTCACAACTTGGACTTCATATGGGGGTTCAGTAGGCTGCACTCAAAGTACACTAACCTCTGGTATATGGTAAAACAACTCAAAATACTGGCGTGCATGGTCCAGTGCAATCTCACGAGCCATTGTGATGTTGGTCAGTGTCTGCTGCAAGGCAAAGATGTTGCGGCACATTTTCTGGATGCCTCGCTCATCAATGTGGTCAATGTACTGGGCAGAGCTGATCAGGATCTTGGCAATTAGATGACCCAGCCCTTCAAATATGTACTACAAGCATATGAAAACAATCCTTACCATGAATAAGTCCAATGTACCTGATCAAGCCTGAACTTACCAATTTCAGTACCTTGAATCAAGCATACCAATATTATTCTGTCGATCCACATATATTTGGTTGTTTGAGGGCTGGCATGTGCAGGAAAATAAATGTGACCTTTATTATTTTTTGCATATAAAACTCAAAACTATATAGTCTTTCACTCCTCCAATTAAAAATCAGGGTATTAAAAATTAATTTAGCTTTGTAATGTTATAAGAATAAGAAGAAGTGTTAAAAATTAAGAAACATGGGAGCATATTCTTAAATGGTCCCCTGTATTACTCTAAAACAGACTGCTGCGCACGACAGCAGACAGGGTAGCTATCTATTTCAATTTACCACAAGTAGTGATGTGTATGTCAGGGTCCTTGAACACTAGAGCACTAAATGGCCATAGATTCAAGTCAAAATATCAAGGCTTTAATGGTATGAAGGTTTAGCGACAGCCCAGGGTGTTCTTTGTAGAGGGGATACATCAGCTTGTTTGTTAATGAGATTTCTGTCTCACTGCCCAAGCTGACTAATTTTAATGGACTCACTCCTTCACCCTCAACAATCCCCAGTTGGGCTTCAGTTGAGCAACTCTCATACAAGCAAACTACAATTCTGCAACTGAAAGTGATAGCATGAAACAGACTTGTGACAGACTGGACTGAACTGGATGGTACCCAGTGTGAACATCCAGCAATTCCATTAATTTACTGAGCATGAACACCATAAGGTGAAGATGGTAATGCTGATGAGAAGAAGCTTTTCAGATTCAAAGAGAGTATACATACCTTCAACTTACGAGGCTGTAAGCTTGAGTTCATGGCCTCATCAATGCTGATAAGAACACGACTGAGTTCCAAGACTTTGGGATCTGGCTCCTGGGAGTCTATTCCTCCCACCAAGCAATTGTAGTTGTTGGCACGAGGCAGCAAGTAGTGAAAACACTGCACTCGCACCTATGACAGAACAAGACTTTAAAACGCTGTGGTTCAATCTCAGACAGAATATTCAAATACAGTAAAATGTTGCTGTAACGAACGCCAGTATAATGAAATGTTCAGAATTGCGAAATTATTTTTAGGCCCCTTCCCTTTTCCCTATTTAATGTGTGTTAAAACATTTCATTTTAACGAATTTAGAACTTTCAGTA
>Ga0123352_10004534_pt1 | contig 20490 bp, 6 predicted proteins | sample TergutLab28metaG_FD_89700 | JGI IMG/M metagenome (GOLD analysis project Ga0123352, IMG submission 89700) | Labiotermes labralis P1 segment gut microbial communities from Petit-Saut dam, French Guiana - Lab288 P1 | ecosystem: Host-associated > Arthropoda: Insects > Digestive system > Gut ...
AAACCTCTATCATTACAGCCTACACAACGCAACAAGTAGTCGATAGCTCCTGAAGATGGACGTATTAACGTCTGAAACATGTTGAGCAGTAGATAATAAAGCAAGTGTCATCTAGTTGGTCAATCGTTATTCAAAAAGTTACGTAATATACGCACATTTTGACAATTATGTTGCTGCCGTCAACTTGTGTTTGTTTAGAAAACTTACGAGAAGGATTGTTCGATTATTTCTAAAACTCTGCCCGAAAAACTTCTCGCTCAGTTGAGTAATCAGCTTTTTACGTTAGAAATGGACGCAAAAATGCGTGTAGCTTCTACAGATGTCTTTTTGTTTTGTCCAACCGTAACTAAATTTGGGGTCCCTTTACAAGGTTCAGTAAAAGTCTCAAACAGTAATTTTCATGAAAACGTTTCAAGCCTACATACGCGGCAGAACAAGCGAACTATCAGATTGACTTTCATACACGCTCCGCGGGTATACGAAAGCCCAAAGCCCTACAGAGCAGCCATGACTTTTCCTCTCCCCTTCCACAGACGTGCAGTGTGTACCTCTCCCCTTCCACAGACGTGCAGTGTGTACAGCGGATACAGTAGAGTTCATGCAACGTTCTGTGGTTTATTGAACCTTATTGGAGCCTGATCAAGCCACTAATGTTGTTAGCCAGTGTTACACCTGTCATTTTTTGTGACGTGAAGGAAGAGAACAGACATGCGTGTGTGGCAGCGCTTGTATGGCTCCACAAAGAAAGCGGGTAGCATTTACAGTGGCGGCTGAAGCTCCAAATAAGCCCAGTCAGCTTGTATTAGGCAAACTTCATCCACAGAGCATCATGTGTGTAAAGGCAGTGCCATTCTTCCCCACCAATACGTATCTCTTCGTCTTTCAAGAGTGCAGAAGTTGCAAAGCCAAGGCGTCGTAAATAAAATCCGTATAAAACTTAAAGGTAATGCATTTGGTAAAGATGGGTGACATTATTAACTGGAGTATTTAACCCTTATCCTGCTAACGTGGAGAATATGGTGAGCTCCTATTAATGCCAGCAAATGACAGATTGGATTTAATTTGGTGTTTAAAGGGTTAATGAATCTGCTGCTGCGACAAAGCGTATATACTTGTTAAATTTGAATTCATTAATATGAGTTCGTCTAAAGTAAGTCTGTCATTTAAAAACCGCCTTTTCGCCTGGTGTGCTATTGTGCCATTTTCAGTTTGTACTTATTTTTGTATCTTCAGAAAACATAATTAGATATCCTAATGAATTATCTGCCGATCCCAATGGCCGTGCGGTCTAACGCGCGGATCTTGGCGGCCCCTCGCTTGCTGGGATTGTGAGTTCGAATCCTGCCGGAGGCATGGCTGTCTCTTGAGAGTGTTGTGGGTCAGGCTGCTTACCCGTCGAGAGGAGTCCTATCGGAATATGGTGTGTCTGAGTGTGATCGTATAGCTTCGACAAAGAGGAGGCCTTGGCCCACTAGGGACTGTTATCCCAAGGAAAAGAATAAGAACATTCAATAGGAGATACTTGTTTTCACTGTTAGTTACGATCGTTTGCAACATCTTTCAACCTACTTGTGCCAAGATTTTCGATCGGCCATGCCATCGTCAGACGTGCGTTTCACATTCACGTACTGCATTGCGTATATATTGTTAAGATCACCCGTTATTTAAGACTGAAAAAGGAGTTAAATTAATTGGACTTAAATTAAATCAAGTAGTTAGTTTAACAAGTATAAGTCTATGCGGTAAGTAATATGACACACAACCTCAAATATAGTAAGGCCGTACCGAAATGCGTTGCGAAAGAAGATTGAAATAAATTGCAACATTGTAACATATACGGAGTACTTGCGAGAGCAACATGACACTAAATGTATAGTTCATAAAGAGTGTTTTTTTATGTGTTTCTTATATATCTGTCCTATTTGCTTTCTGTTGTATGTGTGTATTCTCTCTTTGCTTTTCTCTAGGGTGACATTTAATTAGAAATTTGTCTCAGCTGCCCTACTTTTGATATCGTTTTTATCTTCATAGATCATGTTCGGCTGTAGTAAAAGTGTTAGAACCGCTAATACGTTACACAATTTTAACTTTGTTTCCTTCAGTGCCTTTCGTTTTTGTATTCTGTTCATTGCCTCCTATATTTCTTGAAACCGATATCTTTTGTTAGGCGAATGCTCGTAACAGATACCAAGTCTAAATACCTGAAGCGTGAACCTCGTTCTGTTATCGAGTTTAGAAATAATTATTTCTAAGTGGGCTGAGTTGTCAGAAGGAACACAAATCACAATTGAGATAAATGTATAGAGAAGAGTTCCTAATATATTTCGATGTGTTATTGTAGCATTTTACAATAAGAACTGAGGAAAAGTAACTTATCATCTCAGAGAGGGTAGCTAGTCAATGGCCAAGAGTTGAAACTCGATCCTCCTGAACAGAAACCAAGAATATAAATCACCCCATCACAACGTTCGACGAAATGAATGAGATGGAATTTCGCGATATCAGATTTATAGGACGTCCAATAAACGTACTGTTTAGTATTCAACTGTATGTAGCTAACCAGTTCCGTCGTTTATTGTGTGTCAAGCGATGGATAGTCCTTATGAAATTTATTTTATTGAAATCGAAATTTTATTATATTGTTCACAAAACGTAGAATATGTCAGACGAACGTTTCGTAGAAAGGTCCTTGAATTTGTTCAATAGGAATTAATGCATTTTCATTTTTCTTGATATAAATCGCTTTAGTTCGTCTGTGTAGCTTCTGTCTTTTGTGCAAGAGATATTTGTTTTGAAATTGTGATAACTAACTGGCTATCCTGCCCGACCATTCCATAAATTTTGTCAACTGCTCCATGCTTCGCCCCTTTTCCACCATACAAAGCTGTCCATTAATTTTTTTGTCACATATGATTTTATATCAATATCCTCCACACCGCTGATAACCCATGAAAGAATCTATGCACCAGGCATCGTCCACATGAGCATAGGGTCAGCTGGAATGTGTTTGTTGCGTTATTTATATTACTACCAATCTGTGGAAGCAATCTGCTGCCTCTAAGACAATGTAGGAGATTCCCCCGAAACCAAATTACACGACGTCCTATCCCAAACGACCGTAAACTTAACACTGTCCTCAGTGACAACGTGAAGCCTAACACAATTGTAATCTGTTTGAGGCATGTTGAATACTGTACCTGTTAGGAAATTCAGGCTCCACATCCGGTATTTGGTCGATTTGTTAGTTTCTTACTCTATTAATGACAGTAGTCCATTATATGTGACATACTGTTCTATCTTACTGAAATCTTAGTGTATAAATTAGGCTGTATTAATCATCCGCAAGAGTCAAATGTATAAAGTCGTACGTGATTAGAAACAAAATTTTTGGGGTGTAATGAATTCCGTTAAGGTTCAGAGAAATTCACTTCACGTTTTCCGTTTTATTAAGATCCATTTTGACGTTTATCCTACTTCTCTTTCTCCATCATCAGAGTGTCAGATTTTCGTACTAAAATCCCAGTTTTCCGCTCCGAACACTATCCGGCCTGTAATACTGTAGGGTGTAATTACCCAAACTTCTTCCTTTCTGGGAAAGAAGAGCTTAAGTTGACTTCCTGGCATTTATGCTATTGACGTGTAATTGCTTATGACGTCAGACCTCTGCACCATGCTTGTAACTTTAATTTATATGATGCCTACTTTCGTGCCCTTCGAAAGAGAAATAAAACAGCAAATTATGTATAACGTAACACTGGGGCACATTCGTGCAACCATTTTTTCAGTGGTAAATCAATTAACGTTACATATTCTGAAGGTGTATTATAGCCTTAGGTATACAGCAGGCAATGCGCGCGCGCTTTATTGTCATCTGTGGCCTCACCGACTTTACAATATTCGTCTAAATTATCTCATAAACGGCGCAATTTTCGAAGAAAGTTATTGGGCTTTAAATGTGTGATTTCATTTTCTCTACAACTTTTGTCTGAACCATTTCCATTGTAAAAAGAACTGAGCGAGATATGATCAAAAATGTATATTAGTCTTCATGTAAAGTACTCGTCATTCTTGTCAGATTTTAATGGTACTTAAACTTTCTCTACAGGTTTTAGAAAAATACTCAAATGTTAAACACCACAAAATTCCGTCCAATAGAAACCGTGTTGTTTCATGCGGACAGACGAACGGACATGACAGATTTTTAAGTAAGGCATCCCCATTGTGTTTGAATATACTATTAATAAAACTATATACAAAGTCTAAACACAACTTTATTAATAATTTATCATCAGCGACATGTAAGCCATCCTCAGGCTGAATACATAATTGTGGTACGAACTATACATTACAAGGAGCAGGCGCTGGCACGGTTGGTTGAGGTACTGCACTGCAAGCAGGAAGGTGGCAGGTTCGATTCCCAATAGTGTCACTGGAATTTTTTATTAAAAATCCTTCCGACCGCACTATGGCCCTGTGTTTGACTCAGCCTCTAACAGAAACGAGTACCAGGAATATTTCCTGGGGGATAAAGGTGGCCGGTGCGTAGGACTGACAACCTTATCACCTTCATGTGCCGATTGCCTTGAAATCTGGGAACCTTAACCTCCTGGAACCCTCAGGGCCTGTACAGGGATTGATTTACATTTACTATATATTAAAATGCCGTAAGATGTTTCGACGAGATTTCATCTTACATCACAACGGAAAGTTATTAGAAATAATATACATTGAATAGGTTTTAAAAAATTTGTGAAACCTGTAAATTAAAACCTTAACACTTAAATAATATTATAAAATAATGGTGGTAATTTCGAGAATAGATATAGAAGCCTAGTCTAAATGAAGAGACTTAAAAGCTGTTGGTAGCGCGTGTATGTATTTCACCGCAGAATTTTAATAATGTAATTTTTGATTTGCGTAAGTTTTGAAGCTGCACGAGAATTTTGTGGTACCTTACAGTGCAATCTGTGTTGCAACGCTGTGTCAGTGACCGTTAACTGATGTTGCTGCCCAGTGATTAATACTGCATCATTTTACGGAGGTCCTGTCATTATTTTTCAACTGCCAGGCCATCCAGTTGCCTGGTCTTCTGTGTTTTTTTTTTCCATAGCGTCATACGTCGTACGTTGAGATGGTGCTTCATCTCCTTCCCGTTTCCCATTCACATTAAACATTGCTCTGTACAGGTGCAACGCGCGCAATTCAAAGAGTGTCAGCAAATACGCCAAGAAACAAGAGAGACTGGCAGTATGTCTAATGGTATGTGACGCCGTACACTTTGACAGATGGTATCAATTTGTCTAAAGAATCTGATGCCGTCTTCCACCCCGAAGAGTTTTTAATTACCACCCTGAGGTTTTCTGTCTTTACGACGGGAGTTGTGATGCATTTCCCACCACAAATTCCACCCAAACGTTTCTGTATCGAACCCAAGTCTCTGCTCCAGAAGTCGTCTTTCTCTAGTCGCCTGAGCTATGACACGTCGAGTAGCAAGGAGTATGCAGTATAAATAACAGTAGGTGGTAGATAAATCGCTGTTACATAAGGTGCACGAGTTCCTAGCCACAGGGGAGCCACAAGTGATCGCCGCCGTAGCTCCTCGGCAACCGCAGCTCCAGGAAATAAATTACCACCGATGCCCTCATTCCGTGGGGGTCGAATTCCCGACCTGCGGGTTGAAACGTTAGCATGTTTCTTGTCAGATACTGTGCTGATTCCTTAATCTCAAGGTACTTATGCCATGGGAAAACACAAATGTCGAGGTTCAGGGCTATCTAACACAACAGGGAGATTTGGCATGCGCAAACGTCTAGTTGCGGACTGCAGGATGAACAGATTACATTACTGACGAGCAAACATTCAATTCGTATAAGTGTAGTTGTGATTACAGACACAACAAAAAGATTAAATTTGTGTAAAAGTTTAGCAAAAATTCTTGAAAAGCCAATAATGATTTAGCTGATTACGGAATTCCCCTTCTTCTGTGTAAACTGAACGTTTGTCATGTCATTATTCTCCTCTGGTCCCTCTTCGAGTCATCTGAATCGTCAGCCTCCTGACTTGTTTATTTACAAGCCATTTAAATATGATCCATCTGTATCTAAATATACCAAGTGTTTTTCAGTAACCCTTTCTGTATGATTTCTCATTTAAATGTTTACATATTGCCATATTCCCCTGTTCACGTCTTCCTTGCTCAAGCCTGACACCGACATTTCTTAGTTTCTCACTGTTTATGGCGTTCTCTCGAAACATGTAGTACATTAAAGTACGTCACGACTACCGCTCCATCTTATCTTGTTTTCAGTTTGTCACTTAGTCGTTCTAATGCACGAAATTCGATAATACTTCAGCAGTTAAGATGATAGGGTGTTGTTAGGCAAACAATCAACAGGACTGTACGCCTACAGTATCTGCCACTAAAGGCAGGCCTGTCGTTGTTCCTGGAACCTGTTAGATGCGGGGACAGTTAATACACTCTTATAATTAAAGTAAGTAGTTAACAATAACATTTATGGTATTTACATTCCTTTCGTCATTTGCCGGGCTTGCCCATTTGTAGCAGAAAATTCTATCATCTGTTTACATCTACTCCGTCCTTCATTTTATGCTTTTACTTCGTGCATAGTGAATGCGATTTCATACGCCGTGCGACGCAGGCACCATCCGCACCGCACACACGACCTACGCAGCGGCTCTCAAGACCACCACCCACCCAAAAACTCGGTGCAGGAAACCATATGTTGCAACTCTATATCTAATGCTCCTGATGATGGGCAAATGTACCCGAAACATGTCGAGCCAAGAATATATTAATAAATTACCTTGTTGCATCAAGTTGACATTTCAAGTTATGTTAAGGCGAATTCAAATGATAAGCCAAATGATACTATCAAGTTCAATATAAAAATTCAGTTCTCACTACTTGTATTATCAAAATAGTCTATTTCACAAAGTGCAAACATCTAATGCTGTGTGCGGAATGAAAGCTATTTGTGTTGGCTGTTATACGAAACGCATATATAAGTTGTTTTGTGTAGGCAAAAGCAGGGATAATAAACATGTGGTACACTTTCTTACCATTGCTGTTTAAAAGGTCACTTCATTGCTCTATGTTAGCTGCACGGACACTGTAAAGATTAAGTCATGTTATTCCATAACTTACGCGATCGCACCATGCCTTTACGCCAGTTACATGCGAATGTCTTCCCAGAACGAAGAATACTGACATATTATCAGCTTAGCATTAGTATTTCATGATAATATCTGACTGCCATAATTAGGCAAACGTTAACTTTGAGGGAGGACCGATCATTGTTTAACGTCATTATTTTTCAATTTATGTTTTGCATTTTTTATAGCTAAACAGCTCTAATGTGCCATGATCTCCTCATTGTTGGGGTTCCGCCATCACATTCAGACACATCACATTTGGCACGACTCCTCTGGAGGAGTGATCGCCCCATCGCAGGAGTTTCTACTTGACAACACATAACAATCACAAGAGACAGAAGTCCATGCCCCGACGGGATTCGAACTCGCTATCCCAGCAAGCAATCGGCGACAAAATCACACCTTAAACCACGCTGCCACTGGGAGGGACATATTTTTATAGGATATGTATGATAGAGTATTTCATTCCCAGACAGGTGACGAATAAACCTGACAGCATAAACGTAGCTGTTGAACTTAACTTATCTTGAAAAGCAAGTACGCTTACTCTGTACATTTCTGTGTAAAGATTCTAATTTATTACCCGTTGAAATCCTTGCTTTTTAAAAAACAAGATGTACTAAAATTATTTTATTTTGAACTTAAAATTAATGGGACTATCACATTGGACTGAAGTTGGGTAATTTTTCTCTTATACTAAATTCGATATTAATTTATGAGGGAAGGGTGCACTGTGCAAAGACAGACACAAAAGCTTTAATAGCGGCTAGTAAGGACTTTGTATAGAATTAAATGCTGAGGAAACGTATTATATATATATACATACATATATTAACGTCTTGTTAGCAGGCTTCAGGGGAGAACCACAATATAAATACAGCTAAAAATAGTCCGTAAATGTAACAGAGTTCAAATATATGTGAGAGACACTAACAAATAAAAATATGAAGGAAGGCAAGAAAAGTTAATATTGATGACTTAAATTAGTAGTTTAGAACACAGATATTTTAAATTGGAACTTTGAAAATTTATTGATATATTGAGACCAAGTTATAATATCCTTGAATCCTAAACTTCGGATCCTTATCATCAACGTTGAGAGCAGTTGACAATATCTGCTGATATATATATATATATTTATTTATTTATTTATATATATATATATATATATTGTCTGGTGGCAGTAATTTTGTAGTTTATATTAGGGTATTTTATAGACTAGGAATTTCGTAGCTAAATTCCACTCAGTGCCAATTCGTGGTAACAATATAGTCGTACTCTTACACGGGGGACACTTCAATATTAATTTCTGGAACATTCACTACCTATAGTTGCGGAATAATTTTTCGACGTTTAGGTAATCGAAATCTTGAATATGAAATTACACAAAATTGTAATTTTCCATGTTGTTTTATTCTGACGTGAAACTTGGTGTCAGGCTGTCATATTAGAGTACTGAGGACATTATTTGTGCCAGAGAGGGAGAATGCTGCAAGTATTAAGAAACCATTTTGTGGCTGTGGTCTTTTCATACATTTTGTTTTCTACATACTTGTATTCAGTTACGGTAATTATTGGTATGAAGGATTCGAGCTGGAATTAAATGGCTTCAGAAACTTAGACGCATATCTGTAAATTCCCTTCTTCACCCGCCGCTAAGACACTTGTGTTTTTTACATGCCATCAGTCTGCACCAGCTATGTATACGAGAGGGGCTTTTTATTTTTGCACAAAGTATAAGCATTTGTCCTTATAAAATTCTCAACAATATACCAAACTTGCGTGTGCCGTTGGCACAAAAGGCGAAAAACACGACAAAAGAATGCGTACATGCATTGCAATAAATAAGGACAAACAGCAGTACAATATACGAAGAAGACTGCTTGTGTAAACCGTATTCTGGATTGGGAGACAAAAACGAGAATGCGGTAAAATCAGAACCCTGTTGTCGTTTAATAAGACGTAAGACGTGAAGGTTGTTAGTACATACAACTTACATGTTAAATATTTATGCATGTATATAACGAAGATTTCATTTATACATTTGAGTGTTACACCAAATGGAATGCTTCGAATGAAGGTTGTGAATGCATGTACATGCCATATGGTGTAGGTCACACAAAGCTCACTATGATCCGCCAGCAGGAAATACATAATTTTGCATCAGACACTGGTTTTATTGTTTGTGCATGGCGTGTTGTGTACGAAAGTGTGTTCAAATATGCCCGCATATGTGCTGCAGGATTTACAAAATTACGCTGTCAGAATAACAATAAGTTTCTAAGTGACCCGTAGGCTTACATCATACAAATGGTATGGTGCTGAATGATCTGTATCTAGGCTGTCTTCAGCCATCTTCTCGACTACACAATTTTCAATCGCGTATACAAAAAAGTTTTTGTGTTTTCAGGTTCATTACATTCACTCCTGAACACAACAGATGCATAAAGTTATTTAGAAATTAGGAACTGTAGACTAATGTGTTATGTCTAAGACCTCGCAAGCAGTGCAGTGGTATATTATGTTTCGTCTTCAGTTAATTTTCCGACAGATACATTAGCTATGTATTGATCAAAGGCATCTAATTTCATCCACCATTTCCAAATTTATGTTGCTTTTAAGTGAATGGAATTAGTCTAAACATTGTGTATTACAATAATTTCAGACGAATATATTTTTAATAGTGGATTATCATGAAATATTGCACTAGGAAATACTTGGCGTCCATTTCCTCTTACAGTACGTTTCCAGCAATCGTTTTACAAAGAAATAATAATTTTATATTTTTTCAGTTGGTACTGTTCTGCATGTGTAAATTCTTTCCGCGTGATTGGAACATGTTTTATGTTTTAAATCATTTCTAATCTACTGATTCTCAGCATATTAATAAAAATAATTACTACGCCTAAGGCTGTGCATCGTCAGGGCTGCTCATACTATACTTATCTCAGTATTCTTAGTACTGCGTCATCCTACTGGCACGACACTGTCGAAGAGCGACAAGTGAAATGACGTCTTTGGCGCGGTACGCCAGAAATGGCTGGTATTGCCTGAATTGCCCAGTACTACAAATTGTACTTGTGGGTGTGGGTCTGTTATGGACCGCATTTGCAAGTACCATCATCATGAATTTTGCATTGTGAGAAAAACTAATATACGAGGAAAAATAGTAAATTGTAATTATACAAACACATCAGCAGCCATGAGCGTTGTGAATTATAACCGAAGATAAAATTAAAAAACAAACTCAAAACAGAACAACTAAAGTACTCTAATTTATGCAGTAAGCAAAGTACATGGCCCTCTACATGTTAAACGTAAATATACGCTTTACAAAATATAGTTATATGACTTTTTGAAACTTTAAGGGTATTACGATAATGAAATTAGTTTCGTGCATAGAACGAAAGAGCACACGAACTTGCATAAGATCGGGCGTCTTAAATTATGTATTGAGAAATATTCCAAAGGTACAAAACCGATTTACTTGGAAGTTCCTTTAATTGGAGAAATGTAAAATTACGTACCGCTGTTGTGGATCTATGATCTGTGCTGGCTCGCAACAAAATGAATGTGTATATGTATATATAATTGTAGCTTACTTCATTTGTTGTGATGAAAATTCATGAGGCTGCCGTCTCAGTCGAGGAAGGGCTTCTGTAACGTGAAGCTGCTGTGGCGGAAAAATCTCCGTCCATTACACATAATGAATACTGATTGTGCGCTTGCATAAAAACAGCCAGCTGCCTGTGAAATTCTGCCCGCTCTCCATTGCTTAAAAGGCCAATAGCTCGATGGATGCTCCCTGAAACCCAACTGCAGAATATGAATAAATACTACATACGTCATGTTCCTCAGAAGAGGGTGCTGTTACATACCATAGCCATTGGATTCCCTTCAAAGGCTTAAAAAGTACTGATGTGAATTGTACTGTGACTAATGTGTAACGGACACAGCACACAAAGAGAAAGAAATAATGGACATATAGAAATAATAACAGTGGAAAAGGTAAAATATAGACAAAAAAATGAAGATGGGCGCGAAGAAAGAGAACAGAAAGAAAGAAAGAAAGTGAGGAAAAATATACACGATGTAAAGAAAAAAGTGAAGAAATGGAGACAGACGGAAATTGGGTGAAAAGAAGGATGAGAAAACGGGTTGCGTGAAGCAAGGAAAAAATGAAGATTGGAATATGTGTAAGAAACGTACAGATAAGATAAAAAGTAAGAAAGGACGATATGAAATCAGAGCTGTTAATACTTTGGGCTGAAAAGGTCAGCGTTGCTGCAATTTGTAACTTAGGTGAAGCATTCATGACAATATATAAAAAACGCTCTTCATTATCGTTACACATATGTGATGCATGTATACTGAAGCACACAATCTTTCTTAACCACGTCCTTCTGGGTATCGGAATGAAACACGTCGTTCCTGCAGCAGTGCGCTCTGTATTTCCACTTCAGATAATTACTGTACAACGAAGATCGAATAAAGAATGCAAATGTACTTTGTATAACTACTTAGAGCACACACACACACACACACACACACGGGTACGCGCAGAATATTGCTACTATGATTAGTAAATAAGAAATTAGAAGAATGTGGGAGGAGACAATCGTGTCTTCTTTTGCAGTATTATCCAATATACTTGTTGAGAGAAACTCATTAAGAAGATTTAACCAACATAGTCGGTGTCCCGACCAAGATTCGAATCAACACCCCTCGAATGAGGCACTTTTAACCATAAAATTACCACCTGTATCGAATGCTTAGCTACGGAATGAACCAGGTAAGGCCGATGATGCAGAATATTGCAAGATCGTTTAATATTTCCTCAGCCCATCAATATTGTTAAGGCTACTGACTTCAGTGGTTCTTCATTGAACCCACAGAGCTGGTCACTGAACTGTGTTCCATTCTAGTTCTACTCAGCTGAACCACCGTTTTTCTCTAATAACCTCCTTAAACCTGTGTTCTCATCTAATCTTTTTTCTCTCAAGGGGTCTCTGAAAACTGCCTTTCCCAACCAAAATGTTTAAAACATTTTATAAAAAACAAACTTTTCCTCAAGGGGGTTGGTCATATTGTGAAAGTGTTGATTTGGGTTGTTGTACACACAAGTTTTTAAAGCAGACAGTCTCCAAACCCCTCTGTATAATTTCTTAAGAGTCAAAACTTAGGACTAGAAGGTAATTCGATATATCGACCGTAATGGTGCAACATTTCTTTACAACTTTCATAATGATACCCTAAAGGGAAATTTCAGGAAGTAATCTTGCAATATAGTTAAAGTCACTTTTCTCATTTTAATGAAATTGTTTAACACACCAGGGGGTCTCATACTCGCTTACATATAGATATATGAGGTAAAGGTAGTACCATTTTATCGATGCTAAAATCGATACAGATGTCAGTTACACCTCGCCTTACTTTCTTTTTCACTAAACTTTCATCACCGAAATTCCTTTTTCAGGCTTTCTTTAAAGATGAAAGGACTAATACCATCTACATTAATGAGATTCTTATACAAAGTAAGAGAGTCAATTTAGACTACCTGCTACACTCGCATGCAAAGTAGGTTGCAGCACCAACTCTTACCCAGGTATGATATGACGAGTCTTGTACAAAAACAACACCTTTAGCCTGTATTTTGGGACGGAGTTATTAATTTATTGCTACGTCACGTTTTAAAGTTCCGGCAGTTTCAGAAAATTATACATGCGTGTAACAGTTTCGGATTTGTCAAAAGATTCCCGGAGTATATCCTAACGATGCCTTCCCGAACATTTTATTATAGCCTACTGTAAGGAAATAGTGAAACTGCGAAACAACTGCAAATCGAAACTTTGGTTTCATGATGGTGGCAAATTAAACATATACCACGTGCTAAAATTGAAAACAGGAGATGGAGTAATCCTCGTAATTTATATTGCCTCGTCACAAAATATCTTGGTTTTATGTACAATGGCCTTAGTTTATTTTTACTACAACCATAGCTTAGAACACGCACCAGATAATTTTTTCCCTGAATGGTGTTTCTGAGGGTTTCCTTATCCCTCATGGGGTGTTACACCTTAAATTAGGTGACGAACGATTCCTTCCACACACTATTTCATTATTGGTTCTTCGGCGACATATAATATCAGATGTAGAAATTGTGTGTACGCATTAAAGTAGCCGGAGGAGGCGATGGTGCTAAGACCTAATACCTGCATAATAATAGTACAGTAATGCCTGAAGTAAACTGTTTTTCCTCAGCAACCTCAGGGTAATTTCAAAATTTTAATTTAACTCTGACCTAAGTACCTGTCATACGTTGCATTTTGTTGTGGCTTTTATGCCTATGGAAAATTATATGTTTTCAAGCTGTTCTAAAATTATCATTTAATGCAATAGTTTTTTAAGTTAATTATGCGTAGTTAAAATAAGCTAACAACAGAAGATTTAATTCCACAGATGTGTATTACAAGACGTCATACTCCCTTTCTCACAACATCGGGTAATCCTCAATCCTGTTCTATATTAGGGAAGTCCTGGACTCAGATCTCGGCTTGTTTACTCACTATCCTGTTTGGAGTCTTATGTGGTTTCCTACGGTCCATCCTGGCAATTCGTACCATAAATTAGGCCGTGGCAGCTTCTTTCCCAATCCTGTCCCATTTATCATTCACAATGAAACCTAATATTCAGCACTATGACTTGAGCAGTTGAAACCATCGATAAATAGACCAAAATCTCAACATACAAAACAATTCTGTTTATAAAATTTGTAGAGGAACATATAGGCTTCTGAATTCATGCTGTTGTTAAATAATTCACGAAAAGAAACGTGAGCGCATATTAAACGCAATTGTTATATACAATGTCGCAGATTAAAGATCATATCATGCCCTAATTTTTTGTTGTTCTCTATAATATTACAGATCCGGGTCATCAACATTTTTTTAATGATTCGTTGTATGGAAGTTTTCGAGTGCCGTAACAGGTAAAGGGGAGAGCAAAATTAATATTTACTTTCTGTCGACTTCTATTATGACGGATATAAAAATAGCGATTTATTTAAATTTTTATAAAATATACAATTAATAAAGTTCTCATTCATTTAATGACAGTTGCCGGTATTTAAGTTTCATTGCTGTATGCTGAGAATTATTGCAGACTGCGACCGAATTTATGTGTAGAATATTTTGAACCTCACGCAAAACATTTATCGAGTGGCCGCCGGATAACGCACGGGGAGACTAACCATGGCTGTCACTATAAGCATTATAGTAAACTTTCTTTAGCTTTCTACGTACTAAAGTAATGAGGGAAAGAAACCGACAGAATTTAATAATGCTGGATAATCTGCAATTCCAAAATAGGAGACTATACCATATAAATGAGTTATTAATTACGTAAGCCTATAATTTGACATGTGAATTTGGAATTTCTCTCTCATTACAAGTGAATAAATTGGGCCCAAAAGACACGATTTAAAGTTTTGGTAATTGTGTGTTCACATTGTTTTATGGGTTTTAACACCACCCTGAAGGTAAAACCTACATATTATCCACAACATTGTTTCTTTCTACAAGTGTACACGTTGTCACAAAGCAAATGGTAACAATTTGAGCTGCCTGAGGGTGTCCATTGGACTCAGTACGGAGTCTCTGGGCAGTCCATTAGCTGAAAAGTTCTGCGTTCACGTAATGTGTACCCAGAGCACCTGGGATTTTATTTAAAACAAAATACATACATTTTTAAACGCTGTACATGACAACATACTTCATAGCTCGAGCACCCAACTTTTAATTTATGCAGCAGATTGAGAGTTTTTCGTGTATTTTTACTGTGGTACGAAAAATAATTGCTGCTTTCAGTTTATTAATCACAATACACAGGAAAGCGCTGTACACAGTAATTTATTTGTACGACACTCTACTTGAACGACGATTATGTTCGCGTGTTATTGTGCAAAATTTCATGTAATAATTTAAATTCCGTGTTCCAACAGCCTAAGAGGTAGCTGTGATTTTATACATGTGTTTTCTTTATTCTGTTTGAACACGACCGTAAGTCTAAAGCTGGAATGATACCCTCTTTTACGAATCGCTGGCCCTTATAACGCCACTGGCCTGTGTGCTATAACATGCCTTTGGTTTCCTGTTGATTTCCATTCTAACATGTTTTTTTAGCAACTTGTTCGGCAAAGCTGTATAAATCTGAAGATTGACGGAATTTTTAGTACTCACAAAATATCTGTGTTTTATTTATCTTACAATTTGCAATCTTAGAATATCCTTACGAATTTATATTGAACAGGTAAGTACCACATTTATTCATCCAACAACTTTTAGCGTTAAACAATAAATAGCCCATCTATACTCACAGAAATACCTTCAAAAGTAACGGAGACACGTATTTCTTTCCCAGTCAAAACCTCAAATCTTATTTTCTTTATTAAGAAATTTGTAGCAACTATATAAAAGAACAGAATAGAAATAGTTTTCTTTAGCCTTAATTTGAGGTAAAAGATAGTTAGAACATGTTTGAACATCTAATAATGCTGCATTTTTTAAAGGATATGATGCAATGTAAATTAACAGATGGTTACAAGCGTCTCGGAAGTGAGCAGTCTTGTACCAGATTGCACGGCGGTACATTTCTGAAGATTGCAGTCTTAAAATTCAGCCTAGTCCTTTGAGTTGTGAATGGATGTATATCTTATGGCGCTAGGGTACGGCGAAGGAGATTCTCGTGACAAACGGTAAGCCCGACTGGTCAAGTATCGGAGTATTTTTGGGCGTGTTAGCGTTCAGAAAATTCAAAACTTCACTGATGGAGTCAAAATGTGGCCTCATAGTTCGTAATAGTTTTCATTGTTCAGACACTGTTTAATGACTTCGCTCTAGTCCGTGCTATTGAAGAACAAGCCGCGCACTATCAGTATCCGTGCGCATGTAGCATGCTTCCAGGTGACATGTATCGTGACTACAGAACCCAAACTGTGCAACTCGAAAGTGTATCTTTTGTTGTTTACTTATTCCTGCGTCTCCCTGTCTTCGTCTTTCTTGTATTTAGTGAATTTCTATTCTTCCTGCCTTTGAATATCACGGTTACAGAGAACTAAGTTTTGCTCGGACAAAGAGCTTGGCTTGGCACTACAGCCATTCATTGATCACTCAGTCACTTCAATTTCTTGTCAAGTTTAAGACTGCTTGTAGCTAAACTTCATACTCACATAGGCATTCATGAGTGATCCTTAAGTAAGCTCGTGGGTAACTTGCCTTTTAACACGTAGTTTTTTTTATATTTTCTACTTTCTTTTAATTGCAATGGGCTGCAGCAGGTAGGGTAAGATTTTGGGTTATGTTGTTACTATGAGGAACATACTTAGTTCCTACTGTCAGGGGATTACGTTATTTCTTCCCTTTTTTCTTAATTTTAAACCTTACTTCCTACAAAATTTTGCTTTATATTCTTTTTTCTTCCTCTTCTTTACTTTTCTCTTTGCTGTTTCTCCTTTTCTGCAACTTTGCATTATTACTTGCATTTATATCTTTACTCACGTTTCCGTCCTTCTTATTCTCTTCCTTATTTTGCCATTCGCATTATACTCTCTGTTTCTAATCCCCATACGTGTGATGCAAATTTGCATTCTCATTTCAGTTACATTCATTTTTCCTTACTTTATTGTGGCCTTTTAAATAAAAGTTGCTCAAATTTAATTTTCAAATTTCTATTTCTTTAAGCGTAGAGAAGAAAATCAACTATATGCTACTACATGCTTTATTGCACTCATAATCCGCTCAACATGTTTCGGGCACTTATGTGCCCATAATCAGGAGCTCGAGACTCTACTTGTGTTATTACCGCATATGGTGCGTAATGCTGCAAGGATGAAAAGATATAATAATTGTTAGGTAGCGTTATGTGTATTCCGTCTTTCGTGGGAGTTACGCTATTGTATGTCTCTGGGCTATGAGGCGGGTAGAATGTGTGTGTGATGTCCGTGTTAGTGGAGTGCCCGTGGTTAAGTGGGTGCTAGGTGTATTATTAGAATGAAAAAGATTCACTGTACATAACCAAGGGTATGTACAGTGAATCGTTTTCATTCTAATAATACACCTAGCACCCACATAACCACGGGCACTCCACTAACACGAACATCACACACCTTCAACACATTTGACACACTCTAACTGCCTCATAGCCTAAGCCAGACAATAATATAACTCCCACAAACACGGAACACACATAACGCTACCTAACACTTATCATATCTTTTCATCCTTGCAGCATTACACACCATATGTGGTAATAACACAAGTACAGTCTCGAGCTCCTGATGATGGGCATACAACTGCCCGAAACATGTTGAGCAGATTATAAGTGCAATAAAGCATTCAGTAGCATCCAGTTGGTTTTCTTCTGTACACTTATACAAAGATGCACGGACAAATATACATCAAATTTATATTTCTTTCCCTGCACTGATCTATTTCTGCAGTCCTTTTCGAGGAGTACTTTTGAACGAAGCGGTTAAATACAAGAAGTGTGGATCTGTAGTGACCCAGGCAATCAAGCCAGCTTCCATCGCGGAACCACTTTTCGTACTCTGATCACAAAAGTGTTCTCTGGTGGTAGATAAATGGAAGCAAAGCTCTCTCTTTAGCCATTTGTAGGCGTCGCCCCACGGGGATCACTTCGTTGATGGGGAGGGTGCCTGTTCAGGAGTCACTTGTCTGAACAAATCGCCCACTGTGAAGACGTCACAGTACTGACAGGGACGTTCTTAGTGCTTTAGACGCGTTTTGTGTTAATTTCGCTTTTACAGCAGAGAAGGTAAAGGAAACTAAAACCCGTACTAAAGCCGAATGTGGAAAACGACTTTCTGACAAGTTCTGCAACTCACAAACCACAGTTATTCTTGACTATTTTAACAGTCACCCAGATTGTAAGAAAATTCCCCACCTTGTTTTGAAAACGGCACTTTATTGCCTTGTTCGTCAGAGCCCACGTTTTTATCCGTCAACATATTGAAATTTAACTTTATGTAGTTCCTCAGTAACGACGCATTGACTGATACGTCTATTAATAACAAGGCTATATCAATTGACAAGGTTAGTGGGGGTACGCCAATTATTGCAGTGACTGGCTGTGGGCCGGACGACCACAGTTCCATCTGAATAAGGTACTGAGACTTACCTCTTTTTGAGACCAGTTGTGGATTATAGCCAGTGGAACCGAGCGAGCACTTTCATAAATGGTAAAACGGTGTGATAGATGGCCACTTATTTCCTTCTACTGCTGAAATACAGGGATAGAGTATGTCAGTCGGTAACAGCATTATTCCACATGCCCTAATGGTTTGATGCCTGGTCATGTGCAGAGACAGCTTTACGTACACACTGCGTAGCCCCGAAAGAAGAATGCAGGTGACTGGGAGAGTTGTGGGAAAAGGCGGCCGTGGCATATTTCAAGTTTGTTTGGACATTAGCCCGCAGTGGCTTAGAATGTCAACGAGAACAACTGACAGTTCGCAGTAAAGTGACTCATTCAAGTATTTAACGTCTGCTACAATCTTACAGTCTTCCGGGATGTGACTCCGTGTAATTTGTTAGGTTTGTACTAATGTTTGGAGGAACCTGCTATCATCGCTTTGTCTTGTGGACCCAGAAAAATAAAGACGCTTTATTCTTGTAAACGTTTGGCACCTCTTTAACAAAGTGTAAAATGTGACACCCTGGAAGACTCTAATATGTTTAGAAATTTTTATAAGAATCACATCAGATATGTCAGAAGTGTTATCGAAATGTCATTCGGCTCAGTTGTATTACTAATGCACAGTCTATCCATGTTCTTTCAGTCGTACAAGCCAAATAGTGCCGTCACAATATTGTTATCCTTAGAATCACGAAAATTGAATGCAATATCTTTACATTGTTTCCGATTTTCAGAAGGGCATTGTTTTATTTGAGGGTTCCGTGTCTTCGCCGACTTAATTTTCTGATGCAAAAGTAGCATGGAGTTGACAAATAACTGTAACCTAATTACTCTGAGAAAATCTGACCTAGTTCCACTTTTACACCGTAAGTCTCACAGGGTCTAGCCCAGTGTCGAACTCGATCTCCGTGGTGAGAGGCCGGTGCCTCACCACCTGATCCGCTGCACGATCACTGAATTACGGATTTCACGTAATACGTATCTATAAATCAATTTGCTGCTTCACACTACATATTCAATCGTCTTGTCAAAGACCAATTCATAATCGGGAAGTAATCAGTGCCTTGACAGTACAACGAAACGTATAAATAAATAAATACCGATTTTTAATAAATCAGTTATCACTGCTTACCTAAAACAGGTATGATAAGTTCGTAGTGAATAGTTTTTGGAACATAATGAATAGTGGAAAAGTGTTTTGTTGTTGAGAGAATGAAATGTGTAAACAGAGGGACTTACCATCCCTTGTCACGTTAACTCTCCAGTGTTCCAGTGTGTCGGTTCTCGTGTTCTTTTGTCAGATTATCGCTCATCACGTGACGATGGGACAGTTTACGTTACGATCACTTTACACCAAGTGAAACCCTGATACTTCTGTCAGCTCTTCGGTATAGGCAATTCAGTGAGCGTTTCTAGTGTAATGAAACGGTGGTATCTGATTTCTCAGGCCACACTATTTATATTGGACATTGTATGGTTGTCTACCGACAAGCAACAAGTGTAATAGTGCTGATATCAGGTACCTTTCCACAAAGACACAACATTGTCATGGGGTTAATTTCTAAGTTTATTTAACGATTATTTCTCAGCCGTGTATATTATGTACCGTAAAAGACTAAACCTTCGAGGGATGAGGAAAGTTAGGGTTGACAAATTGCTATTAGGAACTGTTTGCTCCTTCTTGTCTCTCTGTCGGTGTGTCCTGATGGAGCAGCTTCCCTTCCACTGAACGCAGTTTTGTTAAATTTGATATTGGGGACTTTTGTTGAAATATGGCAGATACGTTCAGCATTGGTTGAAACCTGACACATAACAGAAATTTTACGCACATTCATATAGCATCTTGCTGCTTACGAGGCAATAAAGCAAAATTCAGGCGAAGATCGAAATATGAAATGGCGCACCACATAGATGCCTATGTTATGCCAGGTAATTAGTGCAAGAAAAAAAATAGCATTTATACTGTTGTATATTTATTGTTTTGTACTTGATTATAATCATGTAATTTTTAATTGCTTAACATGGCGCTACATAGAAGCGATTTCTTGTGTTGTTACTTAATAATCCAAAGCCGTAGTCTTTGTGTTGTTTACGGCAAGAATGGTC
>Ga0123352_10004537_pt1 | contig 20482 bp, 18 predicted proteins | sample TergutLab28metaG_FD_89700 | JGI IMG/M metagenome (GOLD analysis project Ga0123352, IMG submission 89700) | Labiotermes labralis P1 segment gut microbial communities from Petit-Saut dam, French Guiana - Lab288 P1 | ecosystem: Host-associated > Arthropoda: Insects > Digestive system > Gut ...
AATTCCGGGTGGTTGTTGCAAACACCCCCCCCCCCCATTTAAAAAACAGGATGTAACTATAAATTAAAGGGGGGGGGGGGGGTGGATCAGTACAAGAACAGCTGTAATTGGCCATTTTCTATCTATGCCGCATCATTTGAAAACTGAATCCAACACACTACAATGCAGTGTATGTGTGTGTGTGTGTGTGTGTTGTTGTTGTTGTTGTTGTTGTTTGGCACCAACTGGTTAACAAAAATGTCTGAATGACAATACTTTACTCCACAGACAAGGGAACATACTGATATGAAGGAAAGACCTGTGGGACTGGAAACCATTTTAAATCCACAATCTTTAACTTCTGCCAGTAAGAATTACAATAACAATACAGTGTATGAATTCAGCTAACATGTGGCTGAAACAGAAAAAAACTAATCATACACCAAGCATGTAATACAAAAATTCACATTTGCAATAAGTCACAACCTGATCTGGTGATACAAGCATACAGAAGAACAAAAAATCTCAGTAACACTAAACTGTCATTCCTTCAATCCTATGACAAACACATGAAATTAAGATGAGGCAGTGACACAGATGGTAAAAAAAATAAAGTTAACCTCTACCCTACTGGGGTGGGTATTTAAATTTCAGTACATGGTGTAATAACAAATGTATTATTTGAACAAAAGAGATAAAATTATTAAGTAAATGGTAGTTTTGGGGAAAATATAACAGTGATTATACAGAATGTCTTAAAAAAAACAGTACTTTTCCCTGTTGCCAAAATATACAAAATGGATTTTTATGGGGTCTTCTCTCATGTGTAAACACAGGTCTTTAAAACGTTAAACTAATTTGGAGAAATAAGATTTTGTGACCAAGCGCCACATGAATCACAACTGTTTGTACAGAAAACTTTATGTCAAATGTCAAGTGCAGTCTTCCAGTCATAATCATGGTTTTCCCTACCACTTCCTTCAAACAGGCTTATAAATTTGTTCATTAATTACGCAGTATGATCAATTCAATTCTTGACAGGTTGCCATAGGACACTGCTCCAGTTACAACAAACTTCCTCTGCCAGGTGACATTAAGGAAAAATCTGCATGGTCAGTTCCCACCCACTTCAAAGTTGTAGACTGGATCACTCAGATATAACACTGCAGAATGGAGTTGTGCCCGTGCAGTGTGCATCAACTAAATAACCAACCCAACCACCTACCTACCTCACCTAACTACAATAAACGTCCCATACTTCATGGGACCCAAAAGTTCACTATTGTGTTCACAGTAAACTCCATTCTAGGTTCGAGTAATTTGCAATGCAATGCGACAGTAAACCATAAAATATTTTATTATCAATACTTCAATTATTCATGTAATTTACCCACATATTTTACCAGGATAATCTAAGCACACTGTAAACAGACCATGAAAGGAGCTTGGATTTGTTACTATTAAAATCCAAGGGAGGAACATCATATGTAATTAAAAACACTAATAAAATCTAATCAAAAAGGTCCTTCTGAACTAACCATAAGAAGAACAGTAGGCTGAAACTTGTCGTTGGTACTACTTTGTTTCCTTCTCTTACGTTACTTAATCTTGAGTCCTCTACAGTGCTTGAATATCATATACTTCAAAAAATGACCTGATTTTTAAACATGACAAAATTCCCTACTCCTGAAACTTACCTTCATTTTGTGTTTGAACTTCAGCCAGAGATCCTGGTAACACAGCTATTGGCAGCAGTTCACTGGCCACAACTTGACCAGCTACCAGACCCAATGTCTTCACTTTGCCTGAAATATTCCCTAGGATCTGGCTGGTAGCTTGTATTGGGCCAGCAGACGTAATTGAAATCTGGCCTTTGGAAAGTACATGGCCTCCTGGTTTAACCTGTTCCTTGACCACAACCTGATGTGTTGGCATTATCTGAGCCCCAACTGCAATCTGGTTAGTAGAAGAAAGGCCTTGGCCCATGATCAACCCCCGGACACTGGGAATGACATAGCCAGCTACTGAAGCCTTTGCTAAAACCTGACCAGAAAATGGCCCTGAAGTTTGCACCATGCTTGCAGCCTGCCTCACAATCTGTCCTGTGTCTGGAACATGTCCTGCAACTTGGCCTGTGAAAGGAACTGCCACAGCTTGGTTCTTAATTCTGCTGGTTGATTTCTGTCTCTTGCCTGGGTGACCAGACTGAGACTTTCTCTGTCTGCCACCACCTGAAGGAGCAAAAGCAACATTAACACCACCACCACCACCATTTCATACCACCATATTCATCAAACAACCAACAACAAAAAAAAAAAAAAAAAGCATGCAATCAAGAGGACACACATGCAACAAACAAAAACCTGAAGAAAGGGGAGCCCAACATTATAGCTAGAACCTATCTTCAAAGGGAACAACAAAATGATCATTGTAACAACTTCAACATATTATGGAAACGAAACAGTAAAATTAAATAAACAACGGGGACAGAAATATCAAAGGCCTGTATCAGTCCCAGAATATAACCAAAACAGGAAATCACTAAATAGCATATCAACTCTTTGGCAAAAGAATTAGTAGCCCAATATGATGTGCAGATGGACTTAACTGACAGCTGCATCAGGAAGGCTAAGAAATGGTTGTCATCTAATACTAAACGTCTGACATTTTGATCATCACTATGCACAACAGGCACACCTAACATTAAGCACCAAGGATTTAAGTGTTCAGGAGACAAAAAAACACCACAATTCAAAATGTCACAATCACCACCACATATAATTCACCAGTGACAATAAGAAGGTAAAGAAGCTTCTTGTGGAGCATGCAAGTGCAACAGAAAGAAAAATCCCAGAAATATAGTCCACAAAAAAAAGTGTGGTAAGAAAATGAAAGGTATCCTAACACAGTAATCAGGGAAAGAGAAAGGCATATTGTGTGCTACAAAGCAGTTTGGTACCACAATTATGGGGCCTGTTTCCCTGTACAAAAATGTATCAAGACATACCACACAGAGCTCAAATATTTAGGTACAATCTATTCTAAGTCTAAACACTGACTTCTGTGACGTCACACTGTGCATTCTGGTAGAATTTTACCAATGATTTGGAGGCACTCACTAATTACCTACAAATGTGGGTAAATCTTCACCAAACTACATGGTGTCACATCCAAAAAAGATGTATTCTTCACAGTCATTGCACTCGTAACCTCAAATCTCACACTGAGTTGTGTGATGATGGTAACGGTAGTAGAAGCAGTGTAGGAGATGAAGATGAATGTAGACCTGAACTAGTGCTAAGCTTTACCCAAACAAGTGCTGCTCATTAAACATTTACTACACACTTCCAAATGTACAACATTCACAAGAATAACAAACAGAATGTCCTAAACTTGAACATGGCGCTATTGCATCTGAAACATTAAAGTTCCAGCTAAACATTTTTCTAATGCAGATTTCATTAGGAAAAAGTGCCATGCACAAAGGTACAGAAGTGACTTTTTATTAGTTCTGCAGACATAAGTAGAAAATGTATCATTTTCATTTTCTCTTGTTTCCCGTTCTTGCTGTTAGGTGGTAAACACTGTGAATCAAATCCTCCATGTCCCTACCACAGCACTGTAATTTGTACCTTATCTGGGCAAATAATGAAAATATGCTTTTTAAAAATGCAAAAAGCCCTTCACGACTGATATTTATATATATATATATATATATATATATGCAAAAAGCAAAATCTCAGTAAAAATTTACTGCTACTAAATAAACTGTAATTATTATTAGCATGTGACTGTCAATTCAAATCTCCTTCATTCATAAGTACAGTAAGACAAGCAATGAATTATGAATCCTCAGGTCACCCCACAACTAAACATTTAATCTAACGCTGATTGTGATAAGAAAGTTACAGTACTGAAAAGCACGAGGAGTAAGTGGGTTCGACCTTTATAAGCTTGCACAAATGCTTAGCTTAAGGGCTACAAAAGTGAAACCTTTTCATCTTCCTATTACCTTTCACACTGGACAACAAAATGTGTGCTGTTACCTAATGCCAAATTTTTATTTCACTTCTCTACTCCCGAAATGCCTCAAAGGTCTTTAAGAATCTCTCTCATACAAATTAAATCATCTTTCAATATAAACATTTAACATGCAGTAAAGGCGGTGCAATACCTACCTGCACCCTTGCCTGCTTCAACCAAGAACATCTCATCTCCTGGGACCTTCACATCTGCTTGCAATATGTCCTCCTGATTTTGCAGTTTCTTCTTCTTTACCCGCTTAATTCTAACTTTTGTAACAACTGGGTTGTTATCAATGCTGCAGCCTGGAATACTGCTCATCTGTGTCTCTGGGTATAAAATCATGGACTCTGAACTGGAACTGACCTCAACCTTCGGCTGCTTCTTGCGAGGCTTATTCTGTTCTGAGCTATCAGAAGTTGATGGACGTTTGCGTTTCTTTGTATGCTTCTTCCGTACCTCACTGTACACTGTGACCTCATTCACATCTGCAACACACATACTTCGTCTGACCATTCTCATATGCATCCTAATCAGGGTACCCAATTGTATTTATATGAATACAAAAGAGTCCCAAGTACCTGACCTACACAGGAATCACAGATGATCAGATAATCAAAATTGTTGGGTAATATAAAAAATTAATGCAAATCATAAGGGAGAATATCAACTCAGTATGTAACTCAATTAATTACCAAATTATAAAGAAAGTAAGGTAAGGCATCAAACAAAAATACTGTTTTTGACAGCCACAAAGCAAACACACTGAAATAAAAGCAAAGGTTTGCAAAAATGAGTGAAAAGCATTATTTCAAGGGTGAATTAGTAAATAAAAATGTAACCATTTAATGGCCTTCAACATTCTGAGGCACTACATACAATGAGCAATTATATTCAACACACACACTGTAGTAGTTCAGTCAACTAAAGCTTTTACTTTTCATTTTATACAAACTGAAATGCTCAACTTATGATCGTTAACAAATGCTGCTTATTCTTAATATAGCAAACATATTAATTAGTGTAGTATCAACCACAACAGTTATGAACAACATTACACAAATTCTCATACTGGATATACAATATACACCAAAATGTAAAATGAGATTTATTTATTGATTCACTATCTGACAAATGGTGGCACTGCCTTATAACATGTTCTGCATAATTATTTTCCTGAAAACTGAAGACTATGTGGAGAAGGGGCCATCTTAGAGTCAAGGTCATTACACATTCTGACAAATACGGTACATTTACTCCTACCCATTTCACCAGCTTTCAGCCAAATGTCTTCAAGAACTTCTAATGTGTTTTCATCAGGAGCCTCATCTTCAAGGTCAATCTCTTCCAGAACTTTCTGCACATCTGGAGGTATTTCACCCAGCTCTTCTTCTGCTTGGTAGACAGATGGCAGTATATACTCCCCTGCTGCTGTTCCAGATCCCTTCTTCTTGTGAATGGGGTGGCGCTTGTGATTCTTCTTGGGAGCCTCTAAGAAGGATTGCGGTAGAACCGGATTACTGCAACAAAAAAAAAATAGTAGTTACATACATCCTGCAAAATTTATTAACATTATTCAAACCTATCATCTACTCCATACACACATCTACCACAGATATGAATTTCTCTTTTCCTCTTACGAGGGCAAAAAAATTCATACCTGTAAAATCCACATCAAGCAGCTTGGGTTTCTTGGAGGATTATACTGTGCAAATTATGTCACAATTAGTGTGTCTGCCCATCAAAGATAATGTAGTAGTCAACAGGGGGTAATGAACAAAAAAACAACAGTGAACAGTCTTATTCTCAGTGACCAAAACAACCTAAATACACTACACATGCAAAGACATCAAATAAGCCAGACCAAGCAATGAATCTGGCAGGTGCCTTTTTTTATATTCATGGGTCCGTGCATCATGAATCAAACTGAATAAACGTCCAAGATGCAACTGTACTCAGTTTATTACATATCTGTAGACAGCTCTACATGTTTTGGGTGTCGACACCCATCAGAAGGAGCTCTTAGAACTGTAATTACAGCTTCTGGCATCGGTTAACTGGGTCTGCTACCATCCGCTCTCGTTGTTGAGTAGGAACTGGTGCCTGTTTCATACCTTGGCCATGGCATAGACTACCCTGACAAGACTTTGTGATTTCATTACTCATATAAGGAAAATTCCACATCACACCTCAAATGAGGTCGCAAGTGCTTCCTTCTACATCCTTTGCAATTTGTTATTCACTAAGCACCCCATAATTCAGAACTACATAGCATAAGCATGTATGATGACATGATCATGGATATGTTAAAACTGCTGCCCAGGGGAATGATGCCACGCAGTCTGGTAGCAGCGTACTAATGTATTCAGACAATCATGTGCTTTTATCATAAGTGATCAGGGTAGGTTGAGGGTGGAAGGTCACTCTTCTACCAGACACCTACATTAGGTGCCACACATTAACCTCCCACAAGAATGTCAAACATCATACGGTGGATGTCAGTTCTGTAGAGATGCCTTATGCCTTAATCAAGAGAACAAAAAATCACACAGTGGATGTCAGTTCTGTAGAATGAAATATTAGATGCTTTCAAAGAATGCTGAACATCACAGTGTCAATGTCAGTTTTGGACAATGAAACATGAGATGCCTTCTTTAGTAGATTAGTACATTGCATGGCGGATGTAAGTTCTGTAGAATGGAACAAGTAATGCCTTATTTAGAAGAATCAGAACATCACACAGTGGATGCCAGTTGTGTAGATGAATCATAGGATGCCTTTGTTAGAAGAATGTTGAATATCATGCAGTCACTGTCAGTCTGTACAATGAAACATGAGATGCTTTATTTAGAAGAATGTCAAACATCACACATTGGATGTCAGGTGCGTAGAATGAAACATAATATGCCACATTTTTTCCCACTGATTTGGACAACTACATACCCAGTTCAAAGCTTATGTAATATCGCTATTGAGGGAAATGTGTACGCAGTTTGGAAAAATCACATTTTGCCTCAACTTGCATATTCCCTGTGTGTGTGTGTGTGTGTGTGTATATTTGAACGTCTGAAATTTTAAATGGAATGACAAAGCACTGCTTTTAATAAAACCACAAAAGACTTATGTTATGACCAGTCAGACAGCAGTAAATGTTTTCTGTGCCTTAAAAAGATTTATTCCACTACTCACTTCTTATTAACTAGAACATCTCGCTGTGTAGGGGGTGGAGCAGCATACTGCCGAGAGGAATCTTCTGGATGACAACCCACATCCTTTCCCTGCAGCCACAAATGGTAGCGATCTGGCTGGAACCGTTTCACAAACGTGTCCATACTGATCTTCACCATGTCACCTCTAGAAAGAAATTAAACCATTGTACCATCCAACAGTGTCACAAAAATATCTTAGTTTACATGTTTAAGCAAATATTACACTCTGCACTTAAACCTTCCAAGACACATCATGGTCACAATTTGTACTCTTCATCATCATCATCATTATTCTGCAGTTTGTTGTATGGCAGGTCCATAGCATCTTCCAAAGCCAGGTCTCCACAGAGTGTGATCTAATGCTTCCCCTTCCAATAATCATAACCTCTCTTTTCCTTCAGGTCAGGCAGTACCTGCTTATATATCTTCTGTCCATACTGTCTTACCAGCAACAAAATCACTTTAATCCCACACACAAAACAAACATATTTCTTTCAGAACTTTAGAATTAAACAAAACAGAACACTGTTACACTTCTGAATCAGCACAAGTAGTATCAGAAAGGTTAATGGAGCTTTAATCATCACTTTATATGTGCCTGTTCATAAAGCAACAGAAACAGTGGTTACTACACAGGTGTGAGTGTAGCCACCATTACCTGGATTTGGAAAATGGGTAAAGGCCAAAAAAAAAAAAACCAGTGAACATAGTGGCAGAAACAGCAGAAACATGCGTTTTTACCAACAGGAATGCAAAGTGGGTGTCTGCGTGGAGCAGTGAGCAAAATTCCAATACCACAGCTGCAATAGGGTGGCCTGTTACAGAGTACACTGTACTGTAACATTCAGCCAGGTGAATCACATGTACAGCGTTAACACATATAACTGAAAAGAGTTTATTCAGTTTAACATGGCTTTCAGTACCCTGAAAGAATGTGTACAACCAAGAGACTGTACATCCAATTTTTGCATGTCTTATTATTCTGCATGAGATGATAATATTGACTCCTACACGATGAGTACCAACTACAAAGTAATACTCACTGGAGTAAAGTGACATTAATGTATGACTACTCGTATTACTCTTTAAAATCTAAAGCCTACTGCGACAAATATATGGCATGCCAAAAGAAAAATGAAAAAAGAAGCATGCCAGAAAAAATTAAGACATTTATATTCCCATTGCCACACGCCAAGCCCCACAATATGAATATGAATGCCCATTATGACCTGCAAGAACACTGCGAAGCCCTCTTTCCATATTCAACCCAGCGAGGTGTTGCGAAGTTTGTAGATTCTGCACAGTTGAATCCATGATTGAATCCTGCATGGTACCCATATGGAAAAGTAATCATGATCTCACCTGCTTCTTGGGTAATCTGAAGTACAAAAAAGAAAAAGTAGTCATGACAGCACTTCAGTAATAGTACCAAACAAATAACTAACACCTGATTAAAATGGAAACTAGATTTATGCTATGGCAAACATTTAAGCTATTTCTCAAGTGCCAATATCTGATACACTTTGCTGGAAAAAAATATTTCTTCCTTAAACACAAGTAATTATAATATGCAAGGACTATAAATGAAACTATTTTCTTACAGCACTGACAGGTTTTTCATTCTTTTATTCATACAACAGAGTGTAACTTCAGCATTTCAGTCAATGAACGGTGGCATTACAGCTCATGTTCTAATTCCTTAATTAATAATTAATTCTTTATTATATGACTTTCTTTAATTTTCATGTACTTTAATTCCCACAAATATTATTCTTAAACCTTTTCTTTCAGAAGTAGCCAGCTGTTTAGCAATATCATGATTCAATGTCCAAGATTCTGCTCTGTATGTTGCCATTGGTCTTACTAATGTCTTACAGATTTTTATTTTTTCTGCCTTGCGTACTGATGGGCTCTTTAGTAAAGGTAGAAGTGAGTAATACACTCTTTTCGCATTTGTAATCCTTGTTTCAATCTCTGGTCTTAATTCTTTTTTACTTGTTAGAACTGTACCAAGACATGAATAGCCCTTCACTATTTCAAAATTATATGTACCAAGTTTCACTTATTCACTTTCAACAATATAAGGTTTTGACAATGGTGTATAACATACAGATACAATTTCTTCTTTTGAACTTCAGACTTTCTAAATTTGAGGTGTGTTTCAGATGCTATTCTTTCAGTCTTGTGGTTGTTTTTTTTTTACTTTTCTGTAGCATTTTCCTGTTATAACACACAGATGAAATCTGTCCTCAGAAGCTTATCTACACTTGTGAGTCTTTCAGTGCTACCCAGTGACTGAGAATAGCATGATCTGAAGGATGCAACAGACTAGGTGCTTCTTACCTGAAGATGGATGCACACCCGGCCTTTGAAACATATTGCTTTAGTGTTTTATCCATCTGTTACATGATGGACTAGGTGCAAAAAAAAGATTGTACCTGTATATTCACGTTCATTCCAAGGCTTTTATTATACTATCACAAATTTTGTCTATATGTCATTTATTTCGAATCTTAACTTATTTGCTAGTTCAACCAGTGATGTAAATACTTCTTTAGCATCTTGTATTATTATTCTTCCCATATATTATGGGAAGAATAATACACATCATCAGTATATGCCATAATTTGACTACAATTACCAAATATGGTTCCCAGAATTCCTACTTCAGATCATCAAATTGCAGTTTCCAATACTATATTAAAAAAGCAAAGGGGTAATTGCATCCCCTTGTCTCAAGCCTTTGTTAACTATAAAATCCAAAGATAAATGTTTATCAGTTTTAACCACAGCATATATTTTGATATTTAAAATTCTGTACAATTTAACTAATTTTTTTTGGAAAACCTAGTTTAAGTATTTCACTCTGTATTTCCTTTCTCCAAAAAGCACCACATGATGCTTGAAAATCAATAAAGAGGTGATGCACATCTATATTTTGTTCCCAACATTTTTCCAATATTTGTCTAATAGTAAAACATTTTATCAACAGTTGATCTTTGCCCCTTAAAGCCTCCTTGGTATTTTCCTATTATTCCCATCACCATAAGGTACTAATTTTACATACACAATATTCGCCAGAATTCATGCTGTACACAGCAATGTGTCTCCTCTATAAATATCACACATCACCACATCCCCTTTCCTATGATATGGACATATTATACCATACTTCCACATATGATATGATCTCTTCTTCCCATATTTTTTAAACGAGTTCATACACAACCTCCTTCAAGGACTTTTCCTCCCTCTTGAAACAATTCAGCCAGCATCTGATCATGTTCAGTCGCTTTTCCATTTTTCAATTTACTTACTGCCATCTCTATGTCTACATTATTGGTGGTTCAACATATGGTTCTGCAGTTTGTACACACATTGTCCACTCTTCTCCTCCACTGTTATTGTCTATTCCATCTTGCAGTTGAAGTGCTTCTCATAATATTCAGATCACCTCTGCAGGACTTTCTCTTTGTTGCATACAACCCATCCCCAATCTAAAAAATGTGTCAATGCACATACACACACACATGCAGCAATTGTAGTCAAACATCACTTCTTGTGGGCATTTCCTTCTTCTGCAATGATAAGCCACATTCCCAAAAACAAAACCCTCAGCTACACACTGCTACAACCCCAAACTTTGCGCAAACTCTTTTAATGGGCATGTTCTGAGAGAGAATGTAAACTTCTCAGCCTTCTGTTCCTTAAAACTTAAAACAGGTTTCTTGAGGTTACAAAATATCAGTCACATTTTGATGACGAACCTTCCAACCTTCCAAACTGGAAGAGAAACACAACCTTTTGTCCTTGACATTTTCGTGCTACTTCACTAGGTATAAAGTTGTTTCATCACTTCAACTGTTACAGGAGGCAGCAATATACCTCCTTCCACAGCCAAGCAAGACAAAATCTTTCTTCAGCCACTACTTCGTTTACAATATAAGCCATGTAAACTGAAGCTTTGAACAATGACCGCCCAGCTCTACGGAAGGACTGCAGATGTGAAACCTCTCATTCCTTTTCCCCTGTGTGAAAGTTTTCCTTCCACTGTGCTATCATACCATTCAACCTTCACCAGAACTGTTACTACCACTGGCATACATCAAAATAAAAACTCCTCTCTTCTTTTAACATCCCTTAATTATTCCCTTGAATATATGTCATTTGTAACAACTTTTTAGCAGACAGTAGTGACTTCTACTGACTTGTTCAAAGAAAAAACAATGCATCTCTGCTTATACAGGTAAGATCTATTCAAACTTACTGTACAGTTTATACCATATACCAGCTACTCCAACATGTTTTGACAAACATATGTAGCCATCTTTGGGGAGTTCCTGAAGTTGAAATAAATCTTATCTGTATATTACTTAATGCATGGAAGACGTATAATACTAAGTGTATGTTCTCAGTTTTAAAATTGTCACTTTCCAGGCACATTTTCATTATATGCCCCACATAGGTCACACATTATTTGTCCTTTCTAAACATAAGGAACCTCTTTCATCATCCAGTGCAACAAAGATTCCTGGTTTTTCTTGAAGCATGCACTGTTACTAGCATTTGAGGAATGGCAACTCTTTCAAAACATCTAGTTCTTTGACAATTTTAGCACTTTCAGCCTCCTTAAATTTATCAAACACAGGCATACACTTTTAACTTCAGCAAACCACAACAGAAACTGTTAGACAGGAAATTACTACTTGCCTCTACTGGTATAAATTGAAACATTAAATGAGACATAATGAACTGCAGCATGTCAGTACCTTTCACATAATGACATATGACCCCTAACAATCCAGTGCAATATGAGATGACCAACTCACAACAACTGTACCTTCATCAATGTCATTTTGCAACATGATGCTTTCAAAAGAAGTACTGAAATTATCACTGTGAGATGCAGAAAAAACTTGCGTAATTACAATCAAAGGCCCAGCCCAAAATATGAATGTATTTATTATGAACAAAACAAGAGCTTATGAGCTTCCAAACTGGAACAGGAATGAGCTATCTTAATTGGGGTCAGAGTTTTAGTGATTCAAAACATGGGAAAATTCACTGCAAATGATGGAACCAGTTCGGTAACACTGCACACGTCTTTTCCGTGGGAGAACCAACTATACTACAATATTGTACTAGAGTGAGAGCTGGATATGAAAATGTGTTGATCTCATACAAAATGGCCCTTCTATCCATGACACTCTACCTAAGATCGCACCGGTAGGTTCCTCTAAAACACTGATAAATTTCTACCTGCTGCATGGCATCACATTCCAAGAGACAGTAATCTTCACAGGTCAATCTCTCTGACATCATGAAAAGACAACATGGAAAATTAATGACATAGTAGTGTTGACCTATGTACTCAACGTAAATTAAGAATGAGGTGGCTTGCAAATTCCTAGCATGTGAACTAAAATTTTACATTTCTCTGTTTACTGAAACACTGTCCATTGACATCAAAACTATGAAAGCTGTGTAATGTGATAAATTTAAGCAACTTAAACAAACCTTATTAAAGGGGATAGAATACTTCTTCATCACTTGTGGAGAGATGAGAGACATTTTGTGTCGGAGAAATGCAGGACATGCTTTTGATGCCTCTGGAAAGAATCCATTTGCCAGCCGTTCAAAGCGACGACCATGTTCAGGAGGAATTGCATACCAGGTCTTTGGTGCACCAAAATGCAAATAATTGATACTGTACAAATCCATGTCCTCTGTGTGCCAAGCAAATGTTGTTTTCCACATGCCAAAATACAGGTATGCTGTGTTCACACCATCTATGCTGATACCATAATCTTCATTCACATAATCTAAAATCGTTCCCAAATGGTTAATATTCCAAACCTGAAAAATACACAAAATAAGCAATAGTACTCAATACTGACCAACAATACGCAGGAATAAAAGCTTCAGAAATCAAATCCATGTAATTAACACAGTTTTATAGGAATGCAGTGTACACTTACAGGGCCCACTTGCCAGAAGGAATGTCAAGTTATACACTAACAAACATGCATTACAAGCTGCTCAAACACCATTCACTATTCGCAAGTGTAACGCAGTACTTACAGTCTTATTTAAAATCATATTTTAATTCTACAATTACATATACACAGAGACACAGGCCTATAAATTATTATTATTATTATATAAAGAAAGGCATTCTGGCAATCATGATTTTGTGTGTGTGTGTGTGTATGAAAAATCACTGTTGATTGTGGCACATCCCAGTTCAAAACATTACACACAACATTATACATTGTGCTTATTACTGAAAAAAATGTGAGACTCACAAAAAAAGTATACTGGGCATAAAATGTATATTTCACTGTTGCAGTTAACTGAGCATTAAATCTGTCTTTCACCTCTCGAAACACTTCTCACTCCAATGAATATTTATCATATTATGTCCATAACGTCAACAGAAAATTGTACCCACAGTCCAAAATAAAGTTCCAGGATTGATACTAAAAGAGAAGATATATATAATATAAGAAGAAAATTATTTCATTTTCCTTCAAGGCAATCTTCTCTCACTGAAACACATTTTCCACACCTGTCTGAAAGTTACATCACAGAAAAGTCACCAAAGGCATCCAAAGGAACTATGTTTTAATTTGGAGGCCATTATTTTTTTTATATCTGCAACATTCTGAAATCTTCCGCCTCTAAGAGCAGTTCACATCTTATAAAATGGAAAAAACATGGCCGGTACAAAGCAGTTGGCTGATCACCTCACTTTGATTCACCAGGAAGCATGTCACTATCATGACAGACCCCATGGAGCAAAGTCTTCACAAAGAAAGTAACAAATCCTCTGCCAATTAATCTGCAGTTGATAATAAATCAACCACAGAGTTATCCAACAATCTCTGGGCATCAGTTCACAACATCGCAGTTTTTCCAGATTTCAAGCATTTGATAACCACCCATTCCTCTGAGGTCCTCATATCCCTCTTTGAATCTTTTAAAACTTCAGAAATTGATGTGAATAATGAACTCAATGTGCTTCAGTTCTGGCAGACATTTAACATTCTAAATGGTGTTGGTATATCAAGTAAAAAAAACTTTCAACAAGACTACAGAATGATTGAAAGAAAATGTGTATCCTCAGGCTTTTCAGTCCTTTAAGGGGTCTGATTTTCTCCCAGTGTACAATGAAACTACAATTCCAGCAAAGGAGCCATGATTCCAGGAAAATGCTGAAGATTATGCATGTGAATTCTCGGAATCCCACTGATGCCATCAATTTGTAAAGGCAAGCAGGTGGGGGGTTTTGGTAAACCCACTGCTGCCAACCATTCTGTAGTGGCTTGCACTGTATCCTTGCCGTGGCCACATAACTAGTAGAGCAGCCTCAAACCGCTATACCAACATAACCTCACCAAGACATGCTAACCAAACATAACTGAAAGTCCAAATGGCATCTAAAAGAAGCTGTGCAATCAAACACAATGCCCATACTTCACTGGTAGCTAACAGGGGCATTGAACATGTAGGCAGCCGTGAGATTATCTTCTAACAGACCAATCTGCTAAAGAAACGTTGTACACATTACACAATCACTCCCTTCCCTCATTGTTAAAACAAAAATTCACAGCATTCACACCCACCATCTTTAGAAACATTAAATCTAACAAAACCTTCTAACTTCCATGTATTAAATTATGCACTACAAAATTCACCTGTTTCTAGCTCCACTAAGCTAACAAAGTATACTATTAAAATAACTCCCCCAAACACTGGTTATCACAACTTCACATGCATTAAACAATTGTATTTAGTTTCCTACATATTCGGTACATCAGAGTTCTAATCAAAATTTACCAACACTCTTGTAATAAAACAACCCATTCAAGGAAGTACTTGGGATTAGGATTATATCTACATCTTCACCACAGCTTACATCTCAGCAGATCACAGAAAGAATAAGGGTTACAGCTTTCTTACGAAAATATGTATGTATTCTCAACTAGGCTATTTCCTACACATATGAACCAAGTTAATTCTACATAATTGCCACACAGGTTTACAAGTACAGCAGGGAGTCTAACAACTCCAAGGCTGAATCATCTTCGTTACCTCAATAACATTAGCAAAATTTTGAACAAAATAAAACTTCCTAAATACTTTTCATTACTACCTGGAGTTATGGATACACTACACACCACTCACCTGGTATGAACAGGAAGATCTGGGGCACAAGGCTCAATTTGGGGCATTCCCCAGAACATGCTGGTTTTTGTGTCTACTCTTGGCTAAAGATGGATCACAAACACACTGCACATCAGTCCTACAGACCAGTACACGCATTTGCAAACCCCTAACCTAGTGCTTTTCCAGTACGCTTTGCAACAGTGTATGCAGACATAAAGGAATGTGCTATTAAAAAAAATGTAACATGACACAACCTTCCTATTAGCTCATGTAACTTGCTGAACCTAACTTATAACCTAACTACAATTTGAAATCTTCCAACACACCAACACACAAAATACAAGAAACATAAATAAACTCACCATAAATCACTATATTTTCCCCACTCTTAAACTGTGATGCATCCCGCATCGGTACTACTTTTCCAAAGTCATTTCAAACTCCCAAATTCTAAATACAAACTAATTGTCAACTAATTTCTCTCTTTCCATGCATTACAACAGTAACACTTCAGAAGCACATGTAAATGTATAAAAAGTACAAGGTGATGAGAATGACCAAGACACTATCACTTCAGAATAAGAGACATTAACTATTAAACATTTACAACAAGAATTCAGCAAAACTTACAAGCCATGGATTACTTTAGGCACCTTGTTCATCTCTAGGATCATTCTTCCACAGTTAAACATGATCACAACCTGTGTTGTCATGCTATATTACAATTTTAAAAGCAAAAATATTTGCTAGAAGCCGAACAATTTTAAGTGAAACAAATCAAAGGGGAATCAAAACATCGGACATGTCATTCTAATTTTAGGTTGATGTCGTAAGAAAGGGATAAAAATGACAAGAAGGCAACAGACAACCCATCCAATGGTTCTGCCTCTCCAGCTTCCTCCTGAATGCAATTCTCCCACCTCAACCCCCATCATTCCAATCAAACCTAACACTGTACTTCTGAAGGTAGGATAATCACAATCACTCATCTGTTAAAATAACATACCTTTTCGAAATGGTCATACTTAGTTAACCCTTCGGCATTGCGATTTAAATGGCAACTGTCCACCTTCACATACAACATTCTTTTCATTAGTGATTTAAAATTTAGCACACTTTTACAAAAAACATTAATATTATGTAAACCAAACATGATTACATAATGAATTAAACGGCATTTTTTGGGAAATAATGTATTTCTGTGTATCTTCAAGAAAGAAGTAATACTTTTCAGTTTGTAAATACACAAAATAATTTTACGGAATATGCAAAGATTTCACTCTCTTCTATTTATATATTGGCTTGGGTCCCCAATTTTTTTAGGGAGGTCGCACCTCGTGTTTTATATCCGCGCCTTGATGTGGTAGTCTTTGAAACACATTCATATAACACACAGTCCCACTTCACATTTACAGCACTTGACGAAAATGTTTTGTGACACACCCCTGGATTTAAACACACGACACAGCAGCTGTGTCTCAGACAGGATAGGCCAATGTTTGCTGCCATAAACGTCGAGCCTATTGAGCTGTGTGTCAACATTAGGTGGTTTACCTAATGGCCTTGGTATTCTCCATTCTGGTCCAGCATGCGCCAACATACGAGGGTAAATCGAAAATCTCTATGTGAAATGTTCTTACCCCCACACGAGGAATGAAGAATGTAACTATTGATAACGGCCAGGTCTAACAGATGGAAAAACAACTTTTTTTGTCCATTTGAATGTGGGAGGGCTGATGGAGTAACTGTCTGCCATTCTGTCTCCCTTATCCATATAGCCCATGTGACAGTCATAATCAATCACAATTTACGGCTTTAATGACTTTTCCTCCCTCACTGCTGCAACTACCTTCCACTGGAAACTCATGAATATTTGTCAACATGCAAATGTCTCTCTTGTCCCACCACAGTACTGCTGTCAAGTCAGCCCTTGTCCTTATGCAAAAGTCTCCCCATTTCAATTTTACTGTCTTGGGTGCTAGGCCTAGTGGCATACCCCTCCTGTTCTGCCTTACAGTCCCACAACAGCATGTCTGTTTCTTTGTCATTGCCATGTATAATTTGTACTCAAGTCCTTCTCTCTTCCTCGTCATTTCTATCACTGTCACATGAGTTGCTGTTACATACTGTGCCATGTGCTATCCTTCCCCAAGTATACTTTCATGTCATACAGGTATCCAGTCGAGTCACAAAGTTTTAAATTTTGATGCCAAAATGCTTGCATTTCTTTGGTACGTACTGGCTGAAAATCACCCTTCCTTTGAAGGAAACAAAAACTTTGCCAATAAGTAGATTTTTTGAAGGGACGTAAAATTTGGAAAATGTGCCATTTAGAATTTCAAATAAGTCTCGTATCTTCCATAGTCTGTCAAAACTCTCGTCCGTCATTTCAGGTTCATTCCTGTTGTCAGTAAAATGCAAGTAACAATGGATATGAAGGTATGTTTCATTTCATCATAGTGCCATAAAAGGTGTGTATAACTGATCCACTGTTGCCCAGCAGTCTGTCAGTTTCTCTCCTACACCATGTCCCATCTGTATTTTCAATGCCAGAAACACAAACATTTCAGCCCCGTAATGTCAGGTTCAGGAGACAGTCCATCGTCAAGTTTGTTTACGTGATCATGGTAGTAGCGGTTAGTCTTCACCACCAGCAGAGCGATAATTTCTGCAAAATATAAAAGAAAAATGCTAAATGCATTTAAGCCATCATTTGTGTGTGACAATTAATTGTCCTTCTTTCCTCTGAGGCCCCTGTATATATGTGCTTGTGTAATGCACTACTCTGAGAGCAAGAGGAGGATGTCCACTGCAGGGTTACTGGCTGCTGAGTCTGTTTACCTGGCCCACTCTCACTGGCAACCTATTCATCAAAGGCAGGGAACGAAATTGAGCTCCCAGACTTGTGACAACTGGCTGTTTGTTGGTACTGTTCAGGTTGTGACAGCCCTGGTGCACCTTCAGAAACTCCCTCAACTGAACTAACTTCGCTTGACATGCTCGCTTCATCACCATCAGTGTCAAAAATCAGTTCAGATATTGCAATGGGCCTCTGCAACCTTGACATCTTGCCTGGTCCACTCATTACACCACCACTCACATCAACTGTGAAATGCTTACTAAGAAGAATAATGAGCACTATGGAACACTGTGGAAGTAAACTAAGCCCAAAGTCTGAGAAATTAAATGCAATTTCTGGAAATCTAAATGACGCTCTTCAAACAAAACATATGGCAGATACAAGTCTGCTTACTGCCACCTGTCACCACTTGATCATTGTAACCCTAAAACTGTATGTCTACACACTCAAGACTAAACCATTAGTCATACAAAAGCCAGATGGAACAGAGCAGGAAAAATAAAATTTACATCATTGACACCACATCCTTACTGGCTGTAGGTACAAACAGCCTCATATGAAAATGGACAATGGGGTGGGGGTTCTCTCAAGGGGTAAATCAGTTGGCGCACGAAGTTGAACAAAAAACTTCTAGTGCAGTGTGAATATGCATGCACCCACCTCTGTGTGTGTGTGTGAGAGAGAGACAGAGAGAGAGAGAGAGAGACAGCATATACACACACACACACACAATGTGCATGTGTGAAATTCTTGCACTGAAACAGCTTGCACTAACAGCATAACTCACTCTCAATACAAGAACTGAAACACGTTTTAATAAAAATATCAGAACACTCACGTTAACATCCTGATCTGTAAGTGAGCCTGATACATCAGCACCATAGATTGGAGATCCATACATAATTTTCTTCCAATATGTACGTTCCAGATCCTCATAATCAAAGTGGTTTGGCGTCCTGTATCTGCAAAACACAGTCAGATGTAAACATACAAATCAATTCAGAAAAGAATTATGAACCTTACTTTCTTGACATCAACAAAAGTTATGTCATTAGGCTGTCATACTGAAAATTTGGATTGCACCATTCTGGGTCAAGTTATAGTATCTCAACACAGAAGGCCACAATGTATGTGCGAGTAAACAAACAGCTTTCCTCTATGTATGTCCAATTCTTGTACTATAAAGCTGAACTGTCTGAAAGTTGTCAATGAAGCGTCAAACTTACAAACCACTACAATATTTGAAGTGTCTAATATAGAACAAATTGTTCTGCACATTTATAACTCATTTCCACACCAAATTCTACATTCCCATTTGCAAGGTTTCTTTATACGTTGCTATCACAAGACGGAAGGTTGTGCTACCTGGACGTTTTTCTAATCCACAATGCCACAGAATGAAGAAACTGCACTGACTGGGATAAGTTAACCAATTGTTACAGTCATTATTACCACAAGCAGCTAAACTGAAGAATGGGACACATGGTAAGATTAACACGTGTGTAAATGTTAGAATATGCCATGTTAGTATGCTTATCAGTAATATTATTCAGTACCATTGAAACAGATCTGGTTTAGATTTAAAGGCTAAGAACAAGAGTTACTACAATAATTTCTCATCACCTGGGACTTGTAGCCATGTCATGATATTCTTTAACAGTCATTGATTTCTTCTGAACATTAATTTGTGTGTACAATCCTGGTTTTCCATCCACCACTTGACAAATAGGAGCTGGTATGTTGATGTTGATACTGTCCACATCATATCCAGCTTTGCGTGGTTTCCATTCAGGAGGTGGAATCACCTAGACAAGAAAATATACTGTCATCAAAAAAATTCCACCCAAATTGCAAATACAAAACACTTGCACTGGATCTGTAATACAACATGATATTCATGACAATTACGGTACTAGGCTTACTCAAAGTGCAATTAATATAAAAGTATATAACAAGTTATTCAAAATAAACTGTACCAATCACACTCCTTCTACTCAATTATTACACCAATCACTGCACATACATAAAATTCATAAAATTTACACATTAAAACATTAAAAACGCTCCGACATATACGGTCCTGAGACCATCATCAGGGAGCTACATATTCCTTGTTAAAGTCACACTAGAAATAGTCACAGATTAATTTCGTTGTACAAGTTGGGTGTTGTAGCAGCATGCCGTGTTGTGTAATGTTATGTTGCGAAGAGTGCCCTGCTACAGATGTGCATTCTGTGCTTCG
>Ga0123352_10004538_pt1 | contig 20481 bp, 10 predicted proteins | sample TergutLab28metaG_FD_89700 | JGI IMG/M metagenome (GOLD analysis project Ga0123352, IMG submission 89700) | Labiotermes labralis P1 segment gut microbial communities from Petit-Saut dam, French Guiana - Lab288 P1 | ecosystem: Host-associated > Arthropoda: Insects > Digestive system > Gut ...
CACACACACACACACAGACAGGCACACACACATACACATGTTCGCACACACACACACACACACACACACACAGACAGGCACACACACACGCACACACAGGCACACACACATACACATATTCGCGCGCACACACACACACAGACAGGCACACACACATATTCGCACACACACACACACACACAAAGACAGGCACACACATATTCGCACACACACACACACGCACAAGCTTTAGGGCTCCTCTGAAGGATTATTCAGCTCGTCGCAGAGGCCGCTACCTGCACAACACACAAGAAACACAAACAGATAAATATCCATGTCCTCAGCGGGTTTCGAACCCGCGATCCCAGCAATCGAGCGGCCGCAGACCTACACCTTAGACCGTACGGCCAACGGTAAGAGCAACAGCATAATACTTACAATACAAAAATAATACTAATTTTTCTGAATTAAGAAACAAATTAACCAAATGTCGTAACTCCGTGTAATAATAAAAATAGCTAAACTTATTGATAAATACGCAAATTAATGAAATGATAATTCAAATATAAGCTTGGAAATTAAAATTAAAATATCACAGAAAAACAAATTAAATTAAAATGCAAATAAGTTAAAACAAATTAAATATCCAAATGCAAATAACTTTTTGAAGTGTACTATTTAACGACGCTGTCAAATACAGGAATTATATGGCTTCGGTAGTATATGGGTCGTTGGTGGTATGAAACAAGGGAAAACCGAATTATTCGGAGAAAAACCTGTATAACAGCCACTTTCTGCACCACATAACTCACACGGACATTGAACCAGCGCTTGACAAGCAGGAGACTAACTGCCCGACCCATGGCACGCCTGTAAAGACTGAAATAAACCTGACGTAGGTAATTCAGTATCCACGTGACTCATATGCCTTACACACATATCCAAATTCTGATGACTACGGAAAGCTGAAACATGTAGCTACAGTTCGGTAAAGAATTTTGTTTTACCGGCGCATTATCGTAACGCTCGCCCAGCAACTACAAAGGGAAACCTTAAAGGGCTCTAAAACTTGACCATTTTCTATCTCAACATAGCGTTCCAGTCCTAATGGCTGCCACCCCCTCTCCTGTGAGTTCTTATTTACCATGGCGCAACAGCCCCCATTGGGTCAAGGCATCCACATTATCGATGATTCATGATCACATTCAGACACACCACACTAAGTAGGACTCCTCTGGACGAGTGATCAGCCCGACGCATAGACCTCTCTGACAAAACACAACACTTACAAGAGACAAACATCCGTGCCCCCGGCAGGATTCGAACCCACATTCCCAGCAAGCGAGCGGCCGCAGACCCACGCCTTAGACCGCGCGGCCACTTGGATCGGCCTCCTGTGAGTTTGGGGGGACAATATTTGCCCATATGACGACTGCAATCGCACCCAACCACTTTGCATCTCGAGGACGGAAACAGAATGGTCCTACGAAGCGCCGGCAGGAACTTTCACACGATACTTAAAACTGCAACTTGTGCTCGGCAGCATAGGTGCTATTTATTTGCCAAGAATTCTAGCTCGAATCTAAAATGTAGCCCAATCCAATCACAATTCTCTTACCCGCCCTTATTGTAGATTCCTTCTTTCCCTTCTGCTCAATACTGTGATAGGCAACTGGTATATAAAAAAAAAAACAAGAAATAAGACGCTACATACTTGTTAATTCAAAACAGACAAGTTTCGTTGCAGACGTTCACTTCCTTTCAAAGTTGAGTGACAACAGTGTCATTTATTAATCACCATACACGGTGATAACATCTCAGAACATACAACTGTCATTAAGGTCACATTTCGCGTGATGTGTCCTACCGTTACAACACGCACAGAGCGCAGAATTGACTGCCTCATTTGCTTACCCGTCGCTCAGTAACGTCAGCCTATAACAGAATTTGCTGACTTTTACACGATCATCCGGCGTGCTACGTGTATGTCTGTACGTCTTCCGTTCGAAACTGGGACTGCCGCGTCCGTCATATGGAGGCAGGGCCAGGGATCTCTAAATGGTGGCTGTAGTGTAGGTCCCTATATGACAGCGATAACTAACGAGTCAATAGTCGAGGCATTTTGTTTAACCATTCTTTCATATCACACAGAATACTTCTGTCTTCCTAAAAAGTTACAAACGTGAAAAAAAAAGGGGGGGGTGACGATTTAGGTTCCGTCTGCAAAGTAGGCGGGTTTAGTGAAAGTTGTGCGTAGAAATACACTTCTAATTTGAAAGATAAATAATCTGTAACTTACGTTTGCTTCTGTAGAGAGAAGGAAGGGCTTCAGGAAAACAGGGAATGTAACTGCTTGTTACACATCACAGCAGCTGAGTTCGAAAGGACGATATGTCCGTTCTTCTGTCCTTTATTTTCAGCTTTAATACATACACAATTACTGCTATGTACTATACAGCTCCGGGGACACTTTTTGTGACCGCGTGATAAAAAAAAACTACAAAAATGTTACAAAAATCGTCCCATTTTAACTCTCTCTCTCTCTCTCATACATTCGGCTGTCAATACTTCTTTTCTCGTTCTCATAGAAGGAGGTGGGTATGTAGGAAACTCAGTTTCATACAAATGAGCAACCTCCGAACACCATTTGAGCAATTTTCTCACAAAAGAAACCTCGATCCAATATAAAGGAAACGAGTCTAGTTTACTAAAATTGGCAGGTGGGGGGATTCGTAACATAAAGGAAACCAATCCCGCTAACGTTCTGCGCCACAGAACAGGGAGACAGTGTCTACAGTTCTACACGCACTATCGTCTAACGACATCATGTGTCCCTCCTATTGGTTCAGCAACTTCATCGCTTACAGTCAGTATCCCCCAGACAAGTCTGTGTGAGGATGGACACTGCAATTCTACACACTGGGCGGGCGCAAGGAGCCCTCATTTCACTTCCGTCTAATTACACATTGTCAGGTAGGTCTAAAATTTAGATACGATCTGTAATTAAGGAGAAAAATATTTCATTCGTTTTAACATCACAAACCAACGCAAAGAGCAACACACTTCAAGCCTTAACACATCTGACTCATATTCAACGTCATCAGTACACATCGTGGGTCGGGCACCGACTGTCCCGCCCGAGGTATTCCTCAGATCCTCCATGCAAATGCTGAAACAGTACCGCATATTAGGTCATAACCACTTTATTCCAAATGCCTAACTAATACAGTGGTACCTCGGCTAACGAAGATAATTCGTTCCGGAATCAAATTCGTTAGCCGAAACACACATACAGACGGAAAAGATAAGCTACTGGAATGGCCCGACCGTTCATGTTTGCTGCTTTACGTTAGCGCGCGCATCCACTAAAACATTCGTTAGCCGAATCCATATTCGTTAGCCAAGTCCGAAAAACAGCGAAAAAAAATCTTCGTTAGCCGAAAAATTCGTTAGCAGGGTCACTCGTTAGCCGAGGTATCACTGTACTTCGTTACTCATGAAACATTCTACCGTTGACGCTATGTAGTCTGCACTGGTTACAGCATCGTGAAAATAACCTTAAATTAAAAACAAAAACACATCGGAAAACACTCCAGGCCTGCTCAGCAGCAAGTCAATCGTTCGAAACAAAATCCATCCCCACGGCATAGTAAAAAAATTAACACGTCTGAGACATGTATTTATTCATAATTTTAATACATACCACCCCCCCCCCCTCCCACCGATTTATGCAACAGTTACGTTCCGTAAGTTCCGGCACGCAAGTAAGAACTGACTATACAAATGGTCGCCTACGTACGTAAGTAAAATGCCGTCCAGTTGAAATACGAACTCCAACATAATGAAACGTGATCAGACGCAGCATGACGGCTCCACCGCCTGTTATCGCACAGCAGTACTCTTCCACCACCTTCATCTCATTGCGCTTTCATTCCTGCAGGCAAAACTTTGGCGCATTATTTTTTTTTTTTTTGCTTGTTAAAAACTGCGGGCAAGTCGGTAGTGCAAGCTACGTACTTGGACCCCACCTACGGCTCGCGTTGTTTCTACAGCCCAGTGTCGTGTTAGTAATTCCGAGGGACTGCTCGGATCAGATTCTCCTGTTGCCTGAAGATGGAAGCTGACCTAGCTTCCGAAACATCATGATTTCAATATAGGAATACAGACGACTGATATGCCCAGGGTGTAAAAATTTAAAAAAAAGTTCACGGCGTAAAAACTGAAGTCACATTCTGCGTGATTTCAGGCTTCCGCTGCGAAGTAGATGAAACATGTGCTCTGTTCGGGGATAACACGCAGCGTATAGTGGTAATTCCTTACCGATGATTCAGTACAACCTATCGATCCCATCTGCAATGGTTAAAAAGTCCAAATATTCTTGGATTTCTTGACCTTTGAAGATGAAGGCCGATGGGTTGTGCCGAAACGTCGGCAAGTAATGCTCACTACACGCTGCGTAATATCCCCGAACAGAGCAGATCCCAAGGTCACACTCGTTAAATATTCGTAATTAAATTTTTAATAGACGAAGACATTATGAGCAATTGGACAGCATTGGTGGCACTCGGAAAATAGACAGCAGGCGTATATCAGAACGGAATTCAGGTATCTGATAACTTTCAGCACTGCCATGCAAGAGATAATCCCTATGTATACATTTTATACTAATCCTTTCAAGTACAGTGGTTACAATTCGTACCAGCTTTTTTAACATTACAACAACTCTGCGCTATGGCCACATAGAGTAACTCTTTTTTGTATGTTTTGTTCGATACAATAAACAGCGATTATTAACCGATTCGGCTTTGTCATCAACACGCAGTACCGAACATTCTGGTCTGCTGGGACGTGCCGTTGTGTCGTTTGGCGAGTAGTTCCCGAAGTTTCTTCATCTTATTCTTGCAGTGCTTGACCCTGAAGATGAAGGCACTACGACCCTTCGAAATTACATCGACTACTGGCCTTACGACACAACGCTACATCCCACAGGACTGGGATCTTCAGCAACACCGCTGTGAGAACCTTAAACCTCACACAGAACACCGTGTGTTTTCAGTGCCGTAGGAACGGAATCTGTATGCAATGTTCACACAAATTTCAGATTCTAGAATACGAATTAAAGAGCCAAATCTATATTTATTTCACACAGCTCAAGCGGTTAGCCCCCGGCTGCTCATCACAGAGGCCCAGCTTGAATTCCGGGGAGGTTTATGTGGGATTTGCGGTTTACTGATTGGCACTGGAATATGTTTTTCTCCAAGTAGATCTACTTCTTTGTTCTCCCGCTAATTACTTTCATCACTCCACTAATGCTTCATACTAATTCATCTATCAGGTACAATAGGCCCATTTTGGGACGCAGTAACAAGGCAGACTCAAGTTTCACGTTACCCGAACAAAACCACCACCACAGAAAGGACATGACTTAAGGCCTAGGTGCAGCGGGCCCGGAAGGGCTCGAACCCAAACACTATTCTAACACCACCACCACCACTACCACAACAACAACAACAACAACAACAACTCAAATTCAATTCTTATTATTGAGGTGTTGACCGAACCGCACCAATTCCAAAACTCAGCAGCAATATGCCCATAAAAACATACGCACAAAAACAAACAATGCGACAAAAATCAGTTAACCAACAAATCAGGGTTAAAACGAAAAAAAAATTACATTATTTTACAGAATATAACTTCACTGCCGATAAGGCCGCTTGATACGAAGCAACACGATACAAATATTAATGTAAAACCTCTTAAAGAATATTTATCTACTGTCTAACTGTTCGTGTATCAGCGTCTCTACACACCAAATTTGGAGGTGCTGTGCATCTAGACAGAGGAAAATTACTGCAAGGACAGCCGACATTCTAGCATTCCGAGTAGCAAATCAAAGACCTGCAGTACCCAAAAGGAATGAGCAATATTTTAAACCAAGATAAACGTCAATAAAAACAGTGCACAGCGGTGATGTCTCCTCTGACGTCAAGGTACGCAGTTAGACACTCTAATGCATTAGCTTAACTATAACGGGCGCAGGAAATAAACGATTAAGCCTATAAGAGACAGTTGCGAACGTCCGATGGATGCGTTCCAGCTTCGTGGCATCAATACACGTAATGGAGTTCCAGATAGCACAGGACTCTAATATATACCTGACCAAGGTAGCATGTAACCTCAGCAACCAATGAAGGGAACAAAAACGAAAGGACACAGTTCTAATAAGATCCAGCAACTTAATAGATTATGAAAATGTGTAATAATAATGATGATGATAATGATAATAATAATAAAGGTACAGCAATTCCTGGTGAGGTCTGGACAGGCCCTGAGGGTTCCAGGAAGCTGTAGCTCACAGATTTCAAGACAATCGGCACACGAAGGTGGTACGGTTATCAGCCCTACGCACCGGCCGCCTTAACACCCCCCCCCCCCCAGGAAAAATTCCTGGTCCACATTTATGTTGGAGGCTGAGTCAACACAAGGGCAAAAGTGCGGCCAGAAGGCTTACGTCAATAAAAAAAAATCCAATGCAACCATCAGGGATCGAACCCGCGACCCTCCGACTTATAGCGCAGTGCCTCAAGAATTGCGTGTCCCCCACAAATAATACACGCGTACTAATAAAGTCGCTCACTGCAATATACTCTCCTTTACACTCAGCGTGGACTGTACACAGCGAACGTCTGAACAGGCTTCAGGGTCCGCCTGGCGGTAACAAGGGGGCAGGAACAGTCGTATCGATCTTCCCCCTCCTGCATTCACTTAATAATGCCCCTTCAAGTCGACAGAACAAACAAAAAGCTTTGATATCCGCTACTTATTTCACTGCTGCAGGACAGTTGCTATTCATGTACAGTACATAAATGGACTACTCGAACTTTCTGGAGCATAATCTTCCTAGTCAAGAAACTCACCGTCCGTCACGCAATTCGCAGCTCATAACCATGTTCGCAACAGCCCGCCACTGGACCCTACCCTCAGCCATATGAGTCCAGTCTACATTCTTACAGTCTATCTTCCTATCGGCGCCGGTGTCTCACACTGCCTGTTATCGAGCGTGCACTTCGCACGGCGTATATGGACGAGATCTTTTTCAGATCATAAGGAATCGAGACGGATGTTTGTACACATACTAGGAATGGCAACTGTGGCGGTTTAACGTTAAGTATTTTAATATTTAATATCATATTACAGAAATGTATGGTTTCCAATTTTATGTATCTTAGCATTTTAAGACTTCAGTCATTCCTGTAAAGAGAAGAACTTAGATTCGCACGTTGCCTTACATACCCTTGTTATAATGACTCCCTGATGGTGGTACCTGGGTGCCGAAATATGTAGGAATTAGCATATGTCAAAAATGATGTATCACAGAACGCACATTTTGGATGACATATTGAAGTAAAAACATGCACGGTATGAACGACGTAAAATTTACCCATATGGCTGTCTTCCGGATCATATCGTGTTACTGAAGTTAGATACTGCTACTAAGATTGTTTTTATCAATTGCCGCTTGAAATTTCAACGGACTTTCAAGCATACCAGTACTAGCACAAGCTTGACAAATTCTACTAAACAAATATAACCAAAACTGATTACATAAAACATGTACATACTATTTAGTGTTAGTACACTAACACTACTCTTTTTGTATATCTGTTACCGTCATACAAACCAAATGAAAACGTAAATACATTAATTCCACTAAAGAAATGTCATGTAAGATCTCAATGGCTTAGTACGTTGGCTGGTGGTGCAGTGAACACTGCAAAGCTATTTCAGCTTTAGACTGGATGAAATTCAAATGAATTAACACAAATCCACTATCTGTACAAGCCCCCACGTAAAGGCAATTGTAGAAAACGGAACCCGAACCCCCCAACTCTACTCCCTTTGATGTCTCGCCGATATCAGTGGTGCTGAAATGTAGGAACTCACACCTAAGTACGTACTGAAAATCTAATTCCATGCACAAGATGAAAATCTAGTTGCAGGTATAAATTTCATATTCGAAACGTTTTGCAATTGTTTCCCTTTACAAACCATAGCAATGACTAACACAGGTTGCTTCAGCTGGACTCTAGACTCAGCACTCACCATACATAAAATCTTTTCCTACGGAGAACGGATTTCTGTACCTGGGCTGAGAGATAGGCCATAACGAAGAGTTCAGACTTTCTATACAAAGTATAAAAAAGCGCCTTATATGACTGTCACGCTACTGACGTCTGTTTCTTACTGACTGTCAGGCAGTATCAGCTGGCGAAATTTTTTGAAAAGTCGGTATCGGAAACTACGCCCCAAAATTTTCCACTAATTCCGATCTTCCACAACAATGCCTATAATAAAGTCCACTTTACTTTTCCCCCTTTTCCTTCTATGTCGTTTCCGCCCAATTGTGGGTCATAAGCACCCCGAATTAATGCCACAAATGTATTTTTTCACGTACAGGTACATAATAAACCATTCATGGTATTTATACTGTATACACGCAGCAAGTATATTTAACAAGTGTCTTTCGAAGTCTGTTTATACAGCACGATTATGTACAGCCTTTCTAATCTTGTATCATACAAAACCGATCTATGTTCAGCGCGGTTTCGTTTACAGCAACCACTCATGTGCTCACTATGCGGCAGTAAACACAACAGAAGTAAACAAGCAAAATACCCACTGCCAGTGGTACACTGGAATGCCTAAGGGAACCCAACAAACACAGGTCTGGCAACCAATCAGGAATCTAATAAATGTGACAATTTGTCTCAGTGCCTACAGCACTGTTTAAATAGATATTTATGCTCCGCCTCAAATAAGTAAACATGACGGATTATACACATGATCTGTGGTAACATTTACCCGTAAAACGCACGGATACTATGAGAGGCCTATAGGGGGCGCGCCTTTGTGTGTGGGGGGAGGGAACGGGGTGGCAGTTGTTCTGATGCCATCAGAATGCAATTTTCTACTCATTTCCAAATGTCCGCAGTGTGTGTAATAGTTCCAAAAGTACTACACTGAAAGGAGAAGTCAGTCGCAGACTTCCTAATATCTTAAGCTGCAGTGCGACTTGTATGTCGTATAAAATTGTATAAAGCGCAGGGGTGGACAATTGTATAAAGCGCAGGGGTGGACAATTTTCACAAAAATCTAGTAGGCACTAAAAAATTCTAGACACTAGTAGGGCGAAATGAAGCAAGTTCCATACGGAAATCCCACAGATACTATGCGTCATGGGGCACAAAGTTTATTAGCAACGGCGACTTGGCGCCCAGGATGTGTGCACCCCTGGCACTGTGCACTATCTAGTTATTAAAGTGACCGCACACCTACCCCATATTTTTTGAGTAATTATTAAAACTTCAATTACACACACTCTCTACGTTCATTTCACAATCACTGATTTGATAGAAAGTGTGCAGGCCTGCCAGTCGTCTGCCCAGCAGTAATACGTTCAGAAACAAAATAAAACACCCCAAAAACTTGGTACGACGGCAAAAGTAATTCAACGCGAAATAAGCACTGCGCTATTATAGGACAAAAAAAACAGTGGAAAATTTTAATATTATACGTTCCAAATCGGCCAACTCTTTGGCATCGGAGTCTAACTATAACCACGAGAGGCCAACACACACTACTTTACTTCATATTTCTATCCCGAAGATGGAGGCAGCAGGTTCCTCCCCGACGTCAGTAAACTACTGCCGGACTACACGGCGTCATATACCAAAATACAAACCTCAAAAACAGACTGTTAAGTAACTGAAACAAAAAACTGAACAGCTTCAAAATTTTCGGCGAACAAGTCACTGCTCGGCGGCTTTCAGATGTGTTTATGTCCCTAGATACATCCCAACCATTGTCTGTTAAAATGCGTTATGGGCGTGTGTATTTCTTTGCGGTCGTGAACCCCTTTTAATTAACGCCTGGCACAGCGTCCCTAGCGGAGGGCGGGGTAACTCGGAAACAGATGAGGAAGAATGAGTTATACACTCAGTGGCACAATAAAGGCTTCCCGCAAAAACGAATCATATGTGCTCACTTCAATGGGCCACAAACGATTAATTACCGTCCCATTATCACTTCAAACAATTGGATCTCTGCTTCTAACTTCCAGGCCTTTCTGCTCTAAAAGGCAGCAGGCGACAGAGCTGACGAAAAATATAATTGTACTGTACGAAAATCACTGTATCTGCAGCAACCCACTCGACGCTGGCAGGAAGGTTTGTTTTCGTGTTTGAAGTAAGGAGGCTGAAGTGTTCAAGTTACTACTAATATCAATTCTAACGGGTTCTGACGAGACACTTATACTTACAATAACAACAGAATTTCAGAAATTTCTCCATTGTTGAGTACTCTGAAATTGCTTCTTGGTATCCTGAAGAACTTATCGAGTCGTTGGATGTGATGAACTTCGGGGAGCACTTCATTCTTTCATGTTGAAACTGCGTTCGGCACCTAACGTGTGTCTTATTAGCACACTGAACAATTTTCAGGGACCGAAGACTATCTTTGGAGATTCAAATTAGATGTCTAATGGGAGATTTACGTCTTATTAGGAACATACTATGGATAAGAGTTACACAGGGTCTCGGTCTCGGTCTCGAACAGGCCGTTTTGAACGGCACAAACAGGTGACGGCAAGGCGAAGGTAAAGTAGTTCTTGTGAACTCCACGAAGCATATGAGGGTGGAGATACAACTGCACCCCTCTTAACCTCGGCACTAGATGTACGTGTGGTCACTTTTACGTCCCGGCTGCTTTACCCACGGGTAAAGTTCCGCCGCTACCCACCCATTGAAGAGGAGGCTGGGTGAGCCTCAGAGCCGGCCTGGACAGTTTGGAAAAGACGGAAATTTGTTGCCCCTTCAGGAAACACCTGACGATCTGCCACAACCACATGGCGACAACAGAATTAAAGCACGTTACTAGAATTGCTTTTAGAGATTAGCAGGTCTAATTCACCGGTAACACGAGGTCAGCGAAAAAGGGTTATGTAGAGCAGTATCTTTGCTTCGGCAACAGAGATTTCGTAATGTTCCAGTTTACTTAAAATGTATAAAATTCCCAGTTCCAGTTTTCATAACCTCAGCGCGAACAAACGGCCAAAACGTTATCCACCATTGTAAGTTCATCAAATTTCGTACGATTGACAAGCAAGCAGTTTTGCCTGGTTTTTATTACTTTATTAGCCGGTATTTCCGAAACCATTTCCTGCGTAACGTAACTATTCCAGGTACGTGTAGAGTGCTGTACAGGGTTACTTATATCGTGTATGATGGATTATTCCACTTATACTTCAATACTTTTTACTGCGGGGAGAGTGGCGCTGGAAAGACAAAATTAAAATAATTCCAACATTAACATCACATTTCAGAATCACAATGATGAACTGTTCAGTTTCTTTCTACAATGCAATGTTAACGAAGTTTTCACTGGATCCCAATAGAAATATTTCCAGCGTGGTTCCTACCTTCAGATGTAAGGGTTCGTAATATTACTTGTGAATCTGACACTTCATAATGTTCTTTTTCCTCTTTTATCGTTTATTTTCGGAAAAAGAAAACTTAGCACATACAAGTTCTAAGAAGCCGGATCTCCCAAAATCTCCCTGAAGCTCAATAAAATGAAGCATTTCTAAAACAAAAGCCTCATCTTGCATGAAAAATATGTAGTAATAAACACAAAACGCTCATTAACACTTTAAAACAGCTATGAAACGTTGCTTTTTTCATGAATATTAAATGAGACACGCAGAGCGTTCAATTTACCTCTTCATACAGTGACAGGAATTGTTGCCTGCATTCATTTGCTTAAATCTTCCAGCATAAAAAGACTTTTGATCTTTCTACTTTTAATTATCTTAAAAGAGGCGTCGAAGAGAAAAGCACATGTCTGGGGAAACTATACAGCTCAGAAGCTCAGAAGTAAAGTGAATAACATATCCACACAAAAGCGTCTTCGCAGGAAATGTGTTGGGGAGAGAAATATTCATGTCGTCGACAGCAGTTCAGAAGAAAAAAAAATGGCTTCTGGGGATGTCACTGGGTAATTGTAGTCTGTGTAATGTCTACAGTGGATCTGCCCCAAAATACCACAGCGAGCAAAGATACCATGAGAATGATAAATGCCAACGGTAGAACTGCGATATAAAAAATGTGCAATGTGACATGCAATACAAAAATTAATAATTTTGACACTAAACGAGTGGCATGCCATGAGCACGTGTTATATGTTCTGTACAGACGATTTATGAAATTCAGAGTTTACAACGTGCGGAATATCTCCTCGACGACTATGAATTACTGGTAAAAACATAGACGGAAGCGACCGAAAGTCTATTTTGACGCAACATTTGAACGATTTCAAGTTCTGATAGTGATGACTGGGAACTGACGCCGTGGAGCTTGGTAGAAATGTTCAAACTTTTGCAGGATCTTGCTGCCTTAGTCTTCTGTCCGAAGATGAAGGTAGCAATCTCCTCCACAAATATGGTAAACTTCTCTAACAAAATTAATTTGTTCTTATCATAAAAGCCAACAAGGTGCACTATTTCTCAACTTTATTTTGGTAAAGAACTCTGTATGTTTCGGACATATTTACTGTCCATCATCAGGTGTCTTAATATTGTATTCACAGCAATTGGTATTTGTCATACTAGTTACGTTGGCTGTCTGCTAGCGAGGTCATGATGATTCCATCCTTACCTCGCTACCATACAGTCAACATAACTAGTACGACAAATACCAATTGCTGTGAAGACAATATTAAGACACCTGATGATGGACAGTAAATATGTCCGAAACATACAGAGTTCTTTACCAAAATAAAATTGAGAAATAGTGCACCTTGTTGGCTTCTATTACAAGAATATATCATGATGCACGGTCCTCTGAAGGTCAAAATTAATTTGATAACACTAAAAATAACTATCGATATCAAATTCACAGCCAGTAGCTTCGAAATTATTGTTATAATCGGGATTCTGCACATATGACGATATACTGTTGCAGCTATCTGCAAAGCTGCATTTGTTCTCATAAGCGAGATGAAACCTTCTCACGACTTCGATAAAACCCTGCACCTCACAAAAATAAAACCTTCCCCCCAGTTCAATTTGCCTCTATAATTACAGAAGGGAGAGCTGGCAGCCTGCTAATCTGCCATTTGTTCGTCGACTGCACAGATCAGGCCTCTTAACTACCCATCGCCTCCTCGTCCCAGCTGCGCGGTGCGTCTTTTAATCCGTGGCTCGAATTCCGATGATGGTCAACCCGATTCGTCCCCAAGGCGTATATCAGGAACTATCTTAACCTGTAACTCCGTGCAGTTAAATTTTAACATGAAAATAACATTAATTTCATGCGGGTTTCACAGACCAGACATATGGTCTCGTTTCGGCCTTGTGCGGACAATATAGGCAAACCGCAACGGAGTCTACACAGCGATTAACCTCGCTGAATTGCCACTCTCACTTCCATATCCTCCTGACGGTTCTAATTATAAACAGAACTGAGAAATGGCCATCATAACTTAGATCAGCAACACATTACTGTGCACCCCTCTGTCTTCCTACCTACATACTTACCTACCTACCTACCTACCTACCTACCTACGTATCGACCAAACTACATACTTTTCTATATTCACAAAGCTACGTATCTAACTCCATGGAGCAGTCCGCCTGTAACTGACAGTCGCCAAGACAGACAAGAATTGCTCTGCATTTTATGTACCCCTGCAGTTCACCGCCACTAGACACTAAGTCAACTGCGTCCGGTCAGCCACTTCACACCTTCGTTAATTTCCACTTGAATATAACCTTTCCATCTACGACCAGGAATTCCAAACGGTCTTCTGCGATTTGTGTTAAACTTTCTGGCCAGGTCTATTTCCCATCCCCTCCCTATATATGTGTCCCAACTACCTAATCAGATTTGAAGCTCACAATGTTCTAGTTACAGTTCTGACAGAACGTACATTGTGCATGGACTTCCATATTAAAAAAGTTTGTACTTTGTTGCATGTTGCCGCGATGACGTAATAAAGTTTACAGCTGTGTGTAACAGCGAAAGCATCGAACTTAACACCGGTAAACTAGATACGTGGCTCTCACACAGGTATGGCTTAAATTTAAGATACTCTGGGATGTAAGGTCATGCAGTCTGGTACAGACCAAAAATTCCGAGGAATCTGCTGCCTCTGTCTTCAGGGATGATATGCAAACAGCAGGATTGCCCGCAACGGTGGTCCATTCCTCCACTTACAGCACGTAACAAGCCACGAGACTGCTAGGAATCTATGTCCCCGCTTCCCTCGCGGAAATGTTTTCTTTATTCTTCACGCAAGGCAGCTCAATTGAATTTGATCACGCAGTTTATATCAACTTCCATCAGTCGTTTTACAGGTTTTTATGTCTATGTTTTATTAGTTATAAAACACAAAATATTACATCATTTTATGAGGCGCTGTAAAAATAAACGTCACAAAAATGGTTGTCACGTGACGTATCACATTCAGTACATATTACAACTATCGATTGTGATACAAAGTGAATTACGTTTGTATGGCATTAAATTAATTAAGTGTCAGGTTTCGGATGGACAGCTTTTGTTTTCTACCATTTCAATATGCTATACGCCCGCCACTTCAAACCACATGAAATAGCAATTCTGGAACGATTATCATTCAAATGCACGTGACTAAAAACGAAATGTGACATTCAGGTGCGGCAATTAGGAACACGGATCGCTTACAGATATTCACGTCGGGAAGGACGTTTACATCATGAAGCAACGAACCGGGAACAAATCTACACCGGGGAAGGCAACAACGCGGATCTCCACACATGGATTTTGCTTCCCACCTACATTATCTGAGGAGAGTCTAAGGTGGCTGTGGAATTGAATATGAAGGCTACACTCTTTGCGGATATTACATCGCAGTCTTGTATACAAGTATGATTTTGGAGAAAGACCCTTCATCCACCTTCGTTCCGCCCTGACAAGGGAGGCAGAAGGCACCTTCGAAACGTTGACATCTCTGTACTAAATCACAAGTCCTCACATCACAGAAGACACAGCGTATAAACGAGGCACTGTTTCCGTAACAAAGACGATCATTAAAATTGTCAGTTCACACACACGTGTTAACAGTTTTCAAATCAACCCGTACAGACAAACACTCCCAGCTCGGCCCTAATGTCAGCAGAATCAAAAGTGGATAATTTACGTCAAGCAGCAGGTGACAATCTCTTCAAGTCGCAAACTTTATACTTCTGAAAATCCCTTTACTGTGTTCTACACGTTACCACACCAGGGTGATGAGTTCCGAGAATTTAAAGCGGTAAACCTGTGCATCCTCATGTACCTGTCTACTTTCCTGTGTGTTCGGCAAAGTAAATTTGGATGCCAAGGTAGTTAGCCCACCTCTTAATCGCACACCCCTTTGCCGAGACACACTAGATTACCGAACGCACCACGACCCGTCTCCAGGGACGCTGCGCACAGAGCATGCACATCAGACTACAAGAGCTCATCTGCAGGGCCCATAAACAACCCCCCTCCCCCAAGACATTCACGTATTTTGTTACGTGCACTCCTTAAGAACAAATCACTGCATATCTGTGTCTGTGTGTCTCAGACCTTCCTCCAAATATTGAAATTCGGGATATTTGTGAAGGACAAAGCACAGCTGGGCAAGGACCCACTTTTCCCATTTTCCCTCCTTACAACCCTCTCCCTATTAGAAACCACCCTATAAGACAGCCGGGACAGCGAACTCGGTATAGTGACTAGACTGAAGGCTGGACAGTGGATAAATCTGGTAGGGTAATGAAATTTATCTCGTCCACAGAGCGTCCAGACTGGACCTGGGGCCCACGCAGCCCCCTAATCAAAGGGCATCGAGGGCTTTTACCCAGGAATAAAGCGACCGGGGCGTGTATCTAACATTCGCCTCTGGCTAGTGCCAAGGTTAACAGTGAATGGAGCTATACCTCCTCACGTAAACACAGGGTATACACAGTAACTTTGCCTTTTACTTTAGCACCGACAAAATGCCGACAGAGTACCTTAAGACAGGGTACACCGGCTTCGTTCTATGCCTTTTCAAAATCTCTGTACCACTTGTAAGCATTCGAAGCCACATACTCTGAGGTAAATGCTGCGTTGCCGGGAAACCGAAGAGGGGCATAAAATAAAATGTACATAACATACAGTATTGCAAAATGAAATTTTAAGTTCAGAGCAGAACACATTGGGGTACAGAATTCTTGGTGAGGACCGACACAAATCACTCGAGGAAATCGATGGTACAGAGAAGCTTCGTTCGGACCAGCTCTTTAAAACAAGAAGGACGAGCTTCATTTGTCTGTCGTCACATATCACAGAAGACGCTTAATTAACCGTGGAACTGAACAAACCTCCTCGCAGACTCGACTGGACGTCCCCCAAATCGTAAACTGAAGATCAGGAATTGGAACAGATAAACTTTGAATGAATTTCAGCTTACTAAACAATGTGTCCTGGTAACTGAAAACGCGGAATACTTCTACAACAAATGAATGGTTCTACCCAGTAAATAAACGTAATGGTGTCCCTCTGCTGTTAGCAGTGACAACCTACTGCAAGAAGGACAAGATTCTCGTAAATGTTCAATAACGTGAAATTTTACTGCAGCTGAGACAGTATTTTATGCTGGTATATGAGCTAAAGCCAAAACCAGCGGCTGCGCGGTTTAAGGCGTGGGTGTGCGTCTGCTCGCTTGCTGGGATTGCGGGTTCGAATCTGTCTCTTGTGAGTGCTGTGTGTTGCCAGGCTGGGGTCTCTGCGACGGACTGATCACTCGTCCAGAGGAGTCCTACCGAGTGCGGTGTTATAGCGAAGGCTCGAAAATGAGGCTCTGGCCCACTAGTGACTGTTGCGCCATGGTAAAAAAAAATATGAGCTGTATATGCTTCCATTAATTCCAGTTACGTAAGTCCTTTCCGGAACTAAATATCTGGGGAAAACACTGCAGAAAATTCAGAAACTTAACGGGGTTGTGTTACTATTTTATAATGTTGGCCTAATTCCAGTTACTGCACGTTTTGTACCCAATATGCGAAACACAAAGCAAGTTTAAAACTGCTGCCCAATATACACGACATTTTACATGATCGTTGTGCCTTTAGAAGCGACCCCACACTCGGACACTTGCTTTTCATTTATTACAACTAGTAATAAGGTGGTGGAAGCGATAACTTGTGGGGTGGTAGCAACAGCAGCGCAGATACACAAATTCAGCAACCAATTGTAACACGAGAACGCAATAGTGATCACAGTAACAATGACAACGCAAGGAAGCACATAAATGTGTCCTCCATATTAGCTATCTGGAATAATTAGAAACATTCCGCACGGTGTCAGTCCGAAAGAACGCAGGTGGAAACTGTCCTACGTTCACCCAGGAAGGTCATTACGTACATAGAAGTAACTGCAAGTTGCCTAAACTACATGTCATGAAGTACCTTTTTATAAAAATACACAGAAACCTTTGTGTGTATGTTTAGTACACTGCTTATAATAATGTGCCATAAATCACACAAAACACAACTGTATGACTCCACATGTAAGCTTCTTCGTGCAAAACTCCTTCCAAGTTGGGTCGCGCGACCAACCACCTTGACCACGACAGCTGTTCACGAAGTTAACACATTGGTATCAACGGCGATAGAAAATGACCTCTTCATTAAAAACAGCGTCCTTAAACAGACCCACGATTTTGGTTGTCCATTCCATGCATTTTTTTTATCAGCGTACACAATTTTTTTTACCAACTACATGCACATTATTAAATTAGTACAAACATTAGAAGTTCGTTTAATGTTTGTATTAACTTCAGAATAAGCGTTTTGTTGGTAAACACACGTTGTAGGAAGATCCACGATTACTTATCGGCGTGTACAGGGATGGCGGCGCTATCTAATTAAAACGCCAATGACACGCGTCTAACTAGCTTCATGCACAGACACTCTTTAGAAGCTAACTGTCGCATAAATAATCAAGAAATTACCCAAGTTTTATGGAATCATAATATTCATTACCGCGTGTTCACCACAGTCCACCACTGACCTTAATTCGAACGGTTCCAGTCATCCTGCACTGCACTTCTAACATCTATGTAAATGAAGAACCTTCACACACGCCAGTACCTCCCACGTGATCTCTTCGTTTCAGGATTCATGACCAAATTCCGTATGCATATCTGAACTCTTCCACGTGCATTACATGTCGCGCCCATCTCAGCCTTCCGCATTTGATCACCGCAACATTGCACGCAGTATAAATTCTGATGATCTCGCCATTCTCTTGTTACGTCCTGTCTCTCGCTATTGCTGACATTATCCTCAGAATGTTAATCGAGAAACCCAAAGTAGGCTGGCACCATAAACCGCCTCTAAACTTCTGGTGGCATCAGAATGAAAGCTCCTTTGTTACGTCTTGCGCTTGTGTTCACCACCCATTTGTACAGAAGCCCCTAGAATGGGAGAGCTGACAAGGAATCGATCCACGATCTGTCTGTTGCGTGTCACTGACAAATGCCTACACTCTATCTTGAGCAGACACTCGCCGACCAGATAACTGCCACCCTTCCTTTCATTTTCAGGACCATTAGAGGCGGATTTAGAGGAATAAACCTCATGACGCGCGTTAACGTGGCGTCTCTATCCGTTTACGAGGTTCGGATATACTTCTGAACCGCGAATTTGAGTACGGCGCTTTATTTGTGTGAGAACACTTGAACCTGACGAGAAAGGTCGGACCGGCTTTCAGAACATTCCCGAACTGGAACTCGGAAACTGCATTATCAGACCTTTCCTGGCAGTCAGCAGTGTCAGGAAACTGATGTTTGTGTGACCGTGCATCACTGATACAATAGTATTAACAGCCAACTAGAAAATAATTTTATTAATAATTTCAATCAGCTCAACATGTTTCGGGCGATAATTTCGCCCATCCTCAGGAGCACTAGACTGTATTTACAGTTTGTGGTATAAAGCACCGACGATGCTGTCTGCTGGTCGCCAGCAGGCAGCATCGTCGGTGCTTTATACCACAAACTGTAAATACAGTCTAGTGCTCCTGAGGATGGGCGAAATTATCGCCCGAAACATGCTGAGCTGATTGAAATTATTAATAAAATTATTATTGTTGCATGTCGTTGGCTGTTTATATTATAGCGTCAGAACACTTTTGGGACAGCAGATACTTTAAACTATGTCACTTTTTTTGTCCTTCCGTCTGTTTTGATTCACCGTTACTAATGATACCACAAGTCGCCGTTTCCTCCGCAAACTTCGCAGTACATTATGGGGCACAAAACAGAAGAAATGAAACAACAGCTCTATACAGGATACTGTGACAATCTAAGCAACATTCACAACCAACAGCAGACGACAAAGACACAAGAATCTGTGGTACCTGTACACGTACTTCTGCTGGGTCAGCCATATCTTAACACTTCCTCGCTCATGTATTTACAATACTGCCAGCAGTCAATAAGTGGATGTAACATATGCGTGTAATCAACAGGAGCTTTCAAAACAATTTATAGAAACACGTTCAAATCTTCGGGGGGAGGGGGGGGGGAGAATAACTTGGCAAAACGGGTGAAAAGACACAAATATGACTCAATTCAGCAAAGTTCTTCTTGAGAAGTTGATGGTTGTACACTTGGTCAACAAAGCTTCAATACAGAGTTCACAACTTCTCGCCACTGTACTCTATCCTGTACCACTTGAATCCAATCCATATACCCCTTACAACCTTACACCACCTTCGTCTTGTGTGGGATATTTAGACGCAGAGCATGTTTCATCAACCCCCACTGTACTGTACTACTCTACTAATGCCACCGGGTGTCAACCCAATCGCAGTTAACAAATATATCAATATCAATATCCAAGAAATAATCTTTTCATTTCTCTTCGGACAGACCTAAATTTCTTTTTCGTATGGGTTTAAAACCAGTGCTGAAGCCGGTACAGGTATATGGCAGAGACAGTAAAGTACTGGTATCGGATTGCGTGTTTGAACACAGACGATCCAGTAGAACAGTGTTATGTATTGCAGAGGAGTAACATGAGGACGAGAAGTTTGACTAAATAACACCGTATTAATATTTGTGTGGAGAGAGCAACAGAGTGTGTACTGGAGAGAAATAACAGGTGGTGAAAGACAGGTGTCATGGCCGACTACTGAAAGGAAAAATATGGTACCAAAAAGTCAAGAAAAAGGCTCACTAACATTAACACTACATCGAGAAATTAATTTCAGTTGGGGTAAAAGATCAAATATAAAATGCTGTTCGAGGAAGCAAACAGGTGGAATAGGGGGGGGGGGGCCGGGATTTTAAAAGAACACAAAAAAAAAGTAAGGGAAAAAAACCCCAAACACCTCAACCCGACCCCTTCGGCACCAAAAAACAAAAAAAAAAATATTTAAAACAAAAAAG
>Ga0123352_10004540_pt1 | contig 20479 bp, 13 predicted proteins | sample TergutLab28metaG_FD_89700 | JGI IMG/M metagenome (GOLD analysis project Ga0123352, IMG submission 89700) | Labiotermes labralis P1 segment gut microbial communities from Petit-Saut dam, French Guiana - Lab288 P1 | ecosystem: Host-associated > Arthropoda: Insects > Digestive system > Gut ...
CATATAGCTAACCCTTAAGTTCCCTAGGCAACCTGATGATGGCCAATACAGGCCGAAACATGTAGTTGTTTCCATCACAGTCATTAAATACACCTCAGTGATCTAGTTGTGTTTGACTACATATCTTTTCCTAGTTTCACACACACAACGGGGATGACACACTTCCTAGACAAGGTTCAAATGTTCAAACCCAGGGATATGAAGCGCTCGACCTTTCATCACAATCAGAAGTTTTGTTCCTACGATTAGTACACCACAGACAAAACAGTTTTGTTGACTATCCTGTCAACAATATCTTAGCTTGTGCGCCTATTGACGCTCAAGAACCTTATGTATTAACTGTTATTTTGGTGTGTGTAGCATAGTGGCAATTCTTACATCACATGCAGTGCAAATACAATATTAAAAGGTAGAGGTAGAGGCCTGGAGTGGCCCAGAGGTTTCCAGGAAGTTAAGGTTCCCATAATTCATGACAGTGGCACAGGATGGTGGTAAGGTTGTCAGCCTTACGCACAGGTCGCCTTTACCTCCAGGAAATGCTCCTGGTACTCATTTCTGTTAGAGGCTGAGTCGATCCCAGGGCCATAGTGCGATCGGAGGGATTTTGTGTCAATGAAAATTTCCAATGACACCAGCTGAGATCGAACCAGCGACCTTCCGATTTGTAACACGGCACCTTAACCACTGTGCCACCGCGGTCAAACACAGCAATGGCACATTTAAAAACAAGATAGACTGTGGGTGTATCACGTGATCTCGTGGCTCGTTCGCCTTACGCTTTTTGCTATTGAAAGGAAACAGCAGCTTGACTTTGCGTTGTTGACCTACATGTACCTGTAGACGATAGGTTATAAACCCGTTGAGTGTTGCCATGGAAACACAACAATGGATTGCATTCGCACTGTTTCCAGCTACAAATTATATCCTACTTCTGTCAACAATTCAAATGTCCTTAAGTCTTCACGTAAAATTCACGTTATTTTTGTCCGTTTGTCACAAAATCTTTAGTTTCTAGACAGATATTGGTAAAAGTACGCAGTAACAAATTCACTCAAATCCGTCCAGTGGGAGACGCGGTGACACATTAGGGCATACAGGCGGACCGGCAGGATGAAGCTAGTAGCCACTGTGTGCTCTTTATGGAAACGCGCCTAAAGGGTTCATCATTCTTAAAATATCTCCTCATAACGCATAACATGTATCTAGGTTTTATTGCTCTTTTCTTTGGCGCAACAGCCCCTAGTGGGCCAATACCCCCTCATTGCCGAGGCTTCACGATCACATCCAGATACACCGCACTCGGTAAGACTCGTCTGGACGAGTGATCAAGCCGATGCAGAAGCCTTAACCTTACAACTCAGAACACTCACAAGAGACAAACATCCATGTCCCCGGCGGGTTTCGAACCCGCAGTATCAGGAAGCGAGCGACTGCAGACCCACTCTTTAGACTGTGCGGTCACCGGGATCAGCTATCTCGTTTCCATTGATAGCAGTCAGATTTGCAACATATTTTTCTATGTGACGGGTACTCAACACAAGGCGATGAAAATAATTCTGCACTCTTGCGCCTTACGTTAAAATATTTATGTTTGCAATGGGCTGTGAACCCTAGGACAAAACTTGTATAAAAAACTCGTTTAGAAAAAGTAGACAGTAAGAGGCACATACAATAATGGCTTGTTTTTTGATGTATTATGTTAGGGTAATGAGACTTCCATAGAGATCTGTTCCGGAGATTTTAAAATATTTTTAAAACTTTTCATTAATCCCATAAACTTGCATAACGACGCAGTAGGGTAGCTCGTGAAAAATTTAAAATATCGCCCGTAGATTGCAAATAGTACAATGATAAAATGAACCGTCATACAAGATCGATAAATCAGAACAACGAGTCTTATCTAGTGAGAGCATTCCTTTAATAATTCGCAATAGGCAAAACTGTCGTCACGTTTAGTATTTTTATGCAGGAAGAATGGATCTTTTAATTTAACTACTTTACGATGTATTGTTGTGTGACAATTAAGATTTGTAACAATGAGGACACTGTCGCTAGTCTTGAGATGCATCCGAGTTGCTGTGTATGTATGTATGTAATATATGTATGTATGTATATATGTGTGTATGTATGTATGTATGTATGCATGCATGTATTCATGTATGTATATATATATATATATATATATGTGTATGTACGTATGTAATGTATGTTTGTTCGTTTGTTTGTTTATAGTTTAATTTACCACTTGTGTTGTTACTTGGCTTTCAATTCACAGTTTGTGAGAGGGCCGTTAAAGAAAGCAAACTGTCAGGCGCGACGTGTGCAGGCATCGGCTTGGAGAGCTCGAGACAAATTTCAAATTTACTTTTATTTCGGTCACTTTCTTTTGTATTCACCTTTTGTCATGTACAGACTTTTCGCAAACTGGATGTGTGTCGGCGCAGCTGAGCAGAAGGCCATCCTACCCTACCCCTAAGAGGGAAAACAGGTCGGTTTCTTCCAAGCATTATATTTGAAGAAGCGGGCAAGTGGTGGGCTCTTGCGGGCACTGTAATGAACCTACCATAAATGTGGGAAATTTATTGGAATCTGAGGAACTGTAAGCTTTTCAAGAAGGATTCTGCCGCATGAATTTAATTCTTAGTTCAGTTACGTTTAAAGAAATTATGATAATCACGTTCAAAATAATGATATGTGTTTCAAAGTTTCGTTATAAACACGTAAACACAATGAAAAATAAAGTATTTATTATGTAGTAGCAAGCTGTTCAGAATCAAGCACATCCAAAATGTGAAGCAGGCGAGTTACCTCTGCGTTAACCCGCACGGTTTTTGTTTAGTCCCAGTTTAATGCCACTTTAAAGTTATATTAAATCTGTGGCGCCAAAGTGATTCTATTTTGACCCATCCGGTCCGTGGCCGCTCGCTTACTGGAACTGCCGTTGATTCAGAGTGGGGTCAAAGAGCCACAGGGGAAGAAAAAAAATTGGCGAAACTAAATATTCCTGTATGTGTACTGCTTTGTGTGTGTGTGTGTGATGTGTGTGTGTGTGTGTGATGTAGGCCTGTAGAGCCACACAAGCTTGCGGAGACATCTGTTACTGTCGTCTCGACTTCGTCCCTTATAATCCCTTCAGTGTTACACAACGCACAGTGCTGTGTCTCATCTATTCATATTAGCCTTAACGACTAAAGACAAAGTAGAAGCTGGTTATTCTTCCCTCTCCACTCTAGTGAACTTAACACGGCTGGCTACAGCGCCGGCACTTCTAAATCCCTCAGCAGAAGGAAATGGTGTCCCACCGGCTGCCAATCAAATACCAGGGCTGATGCTCTCAAAGCAAGTCCCTTGCAGACGGGAAGTGTAGCTGGTCTTTGATGGAATGATTTATTGAGTTATTAAATGAAGCATTGTGAAACTGTCTGAAAATTCAACATCACCTCATTAATATCATGAAGTTTTGTGGGGCTGTAATAAAAATTCCGAATATGCTTCGGTTAACTAATGGCCGACGCTGAGATCGACGTGGAAAGTTCGTAACTTGTTTTGGTCCTTAGGTAATGTACTTTGACAGTTAGGGTGCTGTGACGTGTAACTATTATCGTGCTATAACAAGTTTACTGCTTGACAGAATACCGAACTTTCGGCTACTTTCTGATGAATTTTTCTTGATTATGAACATTGAGAGCTTGTACCATTTGATCACCCTGGAACGACATTTCACTAATTCTCACCGTGCCTTAAGACCATATATTTCCTTGGATAGAAGCAGTGCGTGTGACGCACAGAGTGTCACACAAATTATTTGTGAGCTGGTGTATGCTATGTTACATGAAGGTATGGGTTTGTCAAAAGAAGCCCAGATAATGAGATACAAATTTACTCTCTTGCCCCACCCCCCACCACATCGTCATTCCGAAATATATCTTCATGTCTCCCTCGCTTTTATAGGGACGTAATCGTCGAGAGACAGAAAGAGAGAGTTTAAGGATTGAGTGAAAGCTGTGAAATGGAAATTTACATGCATTACAAATTATGGAAATCTGTTCTTTGGGCAAAGAGGTTATGGGAACGTGAATGGGAGAGAGCAGTGAAGAGAGGTAATGACATAATTTCTCTCCTTAATCCCGTTTTACATTCTACACAAGCCTAATGCGACACCAATTGGGTAGGGGATAGTCTCAGTTAAATAAGAATGGTGCATTTTGTGTAACCAGTGATTGAGATATGTCTCCTTATTTTGCGCAACGAAGAAGAATAACTGTATTTGAAAAAGTGAGTCTTAGGCTCAGGTCTAACTTATAAATTACAAATTGAACCACTCTATCAGAAAGTATTAAAATCTGTTATTATTTCTACAGTAAAACCAACTGGATGCAACAATGTATCAAATTATTTTATTTTGGAATGACACTCTACATGTTTCGGACAGTATTTCCGTCCATCATCAGGAGGTCAAGACTGTACGTACAGCAACAGGCATTTGCTAGCAAGCAGACAGCAGTATCTGTTTGACAAATGCCTGTTGCTGTACGTAAAGTCTTGAACTCCTGATGATAGACGGAAAGACCGTCCGAAACATGTAGAGTGACATTCCAAAATAAAATAAATTTGAGATATTGGTGCATCTAGTTGGTGTTACTATAGAAATATTATTACGATGCACGGCCCTATGAACACGGCACCATCCTCACCGTACACACGACCTACGCAGCGGCTCTCAAGACCACCACCCATCGAAAATCTCGGTGCAGAAAACCATATGCTGCAACTCAACGTCTAATGCTCCTGATGATGGGCATATGTACCCGAAACATGTCGAGCTAAGAATACATCAATAAAATTACGTTGTCGCATCAAGTTGGCATTTCAAATTATTTCATGAGGAAGATGCACGGTCAAACAACCCTCAGGTCATATTAAAATCTGTATTCATTGAACAAAGGGAAAAATAATGGTGCAGGTTTTATATCGACAGGAGGCAGTTGGGCTTCTGAAATAAAGTACTTAATTTGTTTAATATTAATATGTTAGTCACGTGCCATATATCGCATAATAACTATTTTGTGGTTAACCTTTTCTTTACAAATGACTCTTTATCCATTACTTTATGGTGCAGGAAGCCAGGCTTTTTCCAACTACATATACCCGTTCCATGATTTCCAAGGTCTTCGTCGTTCTCATCCTCCTTGCATCTAATAGTGCCTAATGCATTTCGGTTGTACATTCTTTCGCCAGTCTTTCTATGCGAATGGTTTTTTTTTAAAATTTATATCGTGTTCATTTTTTAGTTAGTTCTAATTTTATTTCTGTTTCTTCCCTAATGTCTTCCTTCATTCTTAATATTTTCTAGTTCAGTACAGTTTTTAGCTGATTGCATTACATTGCCGGCCCTTCCTTTAACTGTCCAAGACCGGATCCATATACCAAAGCTGTAGTCGTGCAAACTTCCCTTGTTCTGATGTCCGAGACAATGAGTAGCTATAAGACATGCCAACTGCATTCATCTTGCTGCTGTCTTGACTTTGTTACATGCACAGGTACCGGTACAGGTACCGGTAGTTTTAAATGCGTATAAAGAAGTAAAACTACGTACAAGTTTACCAGCATAAATATTTACAACGAATTTCATATTTTCACATAACGACTACATGGATATGTAGCTTAAGTATGTGCATAATTACACGCATACTCCGATTTAATTTATATAGAAATACATGTAGACCAAGGTAAAATGGTCAATTCTGTCTCCTGGGGTGTGATCGCTTACAGTTAAATCAAGATTTCGGCAGAAATGAACGCCGTCATCTTCAGGTCTCTTCGAAAGTTTGGTACCTCTCCTTCATACTATATGACTTGCACAAGGCCTTAATGTCACATAGGTGTGGATATAAATAAATGTGGACTTACATAAATACGTAATTATTTACGTGTCAGTGTAGGTAATTACATAAATTCATATATATATAATCTCCATACCTACAATGAGGTACAAGAACAGTTGTGTCCGTAAGCATTGTTTCCAGGCGGAACAAAAAGTACACTGCCAAAGCTACAGAAGGCAAATCTACAACGACAGTAAACGAGAAACACATGAATACAGGCCCTCGGAAGCATGGTTTACGAGGTACGGCCTCCTGAACATTACGGTAAATGCTGAAAATGTCCATCTTGAGTTTTCATGTAGGTACTGCAGGAGGCAGACTTCTGGGACTCTGCTTTTGTTCCGCCACGACTGACAGACGGATTGTTTACCGCGATTTCCAAAGAAGCTTTCTTCCAGAGCTGTTGCAAGATTTGAATCTGCAGATCAGGATTTACTTATGGTTCATGCAGATAATGCTGCACCACATATTCTTCCTGCATTTTGGGAATTCTCGAACATAGTATTTCCGGAACAATGGATAGGAAAAGTTGGGCCAACAGCACGGCCTGCTCCTTACTCTGATTTAATTTCCTTACAGTTTTATCTCTGGGGACATATAAAGTCTACTTTTTACGCTACAGAAGTCATTGACGCCCAGGACACACAACGTTGAACATAGAATCAATTCGAGATGATTCGTTCGATAACTGCAACCTTCCAGCGAGTCAGGCAGTCGCTGTCGAGGCGTGCAGTGTCCTGCATGGAAACTCGGCTTGGACACTGAGCATTTTCTGTAAAAGTCAGGGGGCCGTAATTCGCAAACCATACTTCAGAATTCCTATGTTCGTATAATCCTTGTTTCTTGTATTCTGACTTAGACTCACCTTCTATAGATTTGGCCTTGCCTGGTGTCTGTTTGTATTAGTGAATATAAACAAAATGCTAGAAGAGACGAAGAAGATTGCTCTGCACGATGCTGCATAGCAAACCTAGTCCTATTTTATATCTGTACTTTAAAACTGTCCTTGTCAGTGTCTGACCAATCGCGAAACCAGCAGGTCGCGTGTTCTGTTTCTCATTGTTAAGTTTTTTGAAAATCTGTAGTAAAACTTGCGTGTCGTCTTGCCTAATCACATCTCAAACCCAGAATTGTAGCTTTTAAAATTTATTACCAAAATGCCTTAACGCAATTAAATGCTTGATGTGGTACAGACGGCCAGATAAGACGAAGGGTGAGGTGGCAAAGTTCAGATATCTGGTTGTGTTACTTGGACACTAGAACACTGTCGGGCAGTGTTAGTACTGGCCGGGTGTGCGGCTCGGCAAGCCCTGCATTCTGGCTGTATGCCTCTAGAGGAACCTAGTACTCATCCCGCAACACGCCACTGCTTCGTATCTCCTTCTGTGTTCTTATTTGTACGTGGTAAACTATTCAACGCGCAGGGATGGCGTTGTTGTTTAGCGACTGTCTGTACACATTTGGGCCTCGCTTGAAATAAATATTAAGAATAAACAATCTGAGAATTTAATGTCTTAAATTATCAGTGTCATATATGACAATTATGCCTTGATTGTCAGTTACAAAAACACAGTTTTAACATTAGCGAAACAATAAATAATATCTGACACGCATTATTTTCACACACACAAAATAATTTTTTATCAGTTTGTTGCCTTGTATAAATCATATGAAATTAGTACATGTAAATTTTGTCTTTAACATACCAACTAAATGCACACATACAGTTGAATAAGTACTACTACTACTATTACTACTACTACTACTATTACTACCACTACTACTACTACTACTGCTGCTGCCGCTGCTGCTGCTACGATTACTACTGCTGCTACTACTGCTATTACTACTACTACTACTGCTACTACTTCTACTACTTCTACTGCTACTGCTACTACTACTACTTCTACTGCTACTACTACTACTACTACTACTACTACTACTACTACTACTGCTACTATTGCTGCTGCTACTGCTACTACTTCTACTGCTGCTACTACTGCTACTTCTACTACCGCTAGTACTGTTTCTACTACTACTAATACTACTACCACTACTGCTACTACTACTGGTTCTGCTATTACTATTGCTGCTACTGCTAATACTACTGATCCTACTGCTACTACTATTACTACTACTGCTACTACTTCTGCTACTGGAACTACTACTACTACTACTACTAACACTACTGCTACCTGTTCTGCTATTACTATTGCTGCTACTGCTAATACTACTACTACTGCTACTACTGCTACTTCTACTACCGCTAGCACTGCTTCTACTACTACTATTACTACTACCACTACTGCTACTACAACTGGTTCTGCTATTACTATTGCTGCTACTGCTAATACTACTGATCCTACCGCTGCTACTACTACTACTGCTACTACTTCTGCTACTGGAACTACTACTGCTACTACTTCTGCTACTGGAACTACTACTACTACTACTACTACTACTACTACTACTAACACTACTGCTACCTGTTCTGCTATTACTATTGCTGCTACTACAAATACTACTACTACTGCTAGTACTACTGCTAATACTACTGCTATTACTATTACTACTACTGCTGCTACTTCTGCTGCTGGAACTACTACTACTACTACTACTGCCGTTGCTTCTACTGCTATAAGTAATAATAATAATAATAAACCGAGGCAAAAGTATACACAAACACACCAGTATGTGAAAAAGAGGATGGAATCCAGGATTACAAGAAGACAGAAATTACAGCAAATAGGCCGGATTTAATAATTAGAAACAAAGATAGAAAACGTACACAGTGATAGATGTTGCAGTATCTGCAGACATAAAATTTTGTGCAAAAGGAAGCAGAAAAGAAGTTAAAATACAAGAGTTTGTGTATAGAGACAAATCGAATGTGGCACGTGAAATGTACGATTGTACCGGTCATAACTGTAGCCAACGGAATGGCAAGAAGAGTTTTGTAGTAAGGTCTGGAAGCCATACCAGTAAGACATTCAACAGATTCACTACAAAAGAGAGCTACACTTGGAACATCACACATAACAAGGAAAATACTGCAGTGTGAAAATTGCAGCCTGAGCGACGGGGATCGGCGTGGGTTCAAGAGACGTTGTACCATGGAGAAAAGGCCTGTGACCAGAGACAGCAACAACAACAACAAAAACAATATAAAAATAATAATAATAATTGGAACTAATAATAATAAGGTTGTGGCTCAATATTATGTGGTAGTGAGGACTCAAACAGCAGATCAGCATACTGTAACAGTGTCAGGAATACCACGGTCATGGATTTATATACATTGTTTGAAATTATGAAACGCCAGGTTCTTGAATACGTAATTTCACGCCCCGCGACGGGGATGGGGGATGTACCTCACATCTTAGTCGGTGTTTGTTAACCGCGAGGCACACTCTTGATAAACGCTGCGACACTCCGTCCTGTATTTCGTTGAGTATTAGATGAAACTGCCTCCACGATACTTGAGAGCGCGCTCTCTGGCTGTATTATCCAGCGGTTGTTTCGGTGTTTCCAGGTCACCTAGTCCTGAGTTCACTGACCTCAGGATTCTCTTAACTGGGGGTGGCTTAACATACGTACAGTGTCTGCACGGTCACAAAGCCTTATACATCCCATCCGTACTCATAATAAAACCAACTAGATGCACTAATTCCTCAAATTTATTTTTGGAATAAAACTGTACATGTTTCGGAGAGTTCCTCTGTCCATCATCAGGAGTTTTTCACTGTACACACAGCAATGGAATATGTCATACAGGTTTGCTGACAGCTTACGAACAGGATCAGGGTGGAACTAATGGCAGTTCCGTCCTGATCCTGCTCGCAAGCTGTCATCAAACCTGTATGACATATACCACTGCTGTGTGTACAGTGAAAAACTCCTGATGATGGACAGAGGAACTCTCCGAAACATGTACAGTTTTATTCCAAAAATAAATTCGAGAAATTAGTGCATCCAGTTGGTTTTATTATAACAATTATCGCGATGCACGGTCATCTGAACGTCAAATTCCATCCGTACTCAGGCTCTGTTGGTTTCCGTTACGTCGAGACAAATAACAAAGTCTAATTATACTTTTCACATGATTTAAATTTAATTATTTTTCTACAGTTTATATTTAGTGGAATAGTGTTGAAATTTATAGCACTACAGAGAACAATGGGCGGTATGCGAATTTTAGTTTTCGGTCTGACTGGTTAGAAATATTATAACATTTTTGATGGCGCATGATTATGGATTAGTGACGCTGATTTTTACGTTATCACTAGAATATCACTAGAACATGAAACGTTTAGCCAACAGAAACTCGCGCAGGTTTTTTATGTTAATGTGTCATGTAAGGCACTTCTAGGCTAATACCTGGATTTCGGAACCAGCTGTCTCGTACTGTTCTGCTTTTCGGGTTTCTACAGCCACTGCAGAAAAATTCTGCGATAGGTACACTTCAAATCAGGCCTCGGCTCTTCCTCCTGTCTTCTTTAAAATATATTATTCGCCAGTAGCCCTGTTATTGAAAGAGACAGTATCTGAGGTATTGAACGCATCTTTTAATTAGCCCTAACATATAAACAAGTTATTAACGATCTTACAATGTACTTGCACTGGTAGGAATTCAAAAAGTTTGAGCCAAGGCGTCTTTTAGTAAATCGTAGAATGGGATGTGTGGTGGTCTGGTCATTGGTATCTGCCTCACATCGAGATGATTGCTGGTAAAACCCTAATCGGCTGACGTCAAAAGAAATATTGCTTGTTCACTTGAGTCTTGAAGTGTGCCGGTTAAGCGGGTAAGAATTACGTCATTAACGTAAGCTTAAAAACATTAATACTTACAACTGCTGTAAATACTAATAAAACTATTGCCGCCGCCGCTGCCGTCGCCGCCACCGCCACCGCCGCCGCCAACACAGCTGCCGCCTCCGCCGCCGCCACCACCACCACCATAATCATCACCACCACTTTCACCACCAACGCCGCGTCCAACACCATCACCACCACCACCTGCACTCCTCCTCCTCCCTATACTACTGCTACTACTACGCCTACAGCTACTCCTTCAACGTAGCTACATGCACGTGAATTTTCATCGAACATTGGGTAGAATGAACCTGAAAACTGGTGTTCGGATATTCACATAATGGCTGACTCCAAAGGCTATCCTATCCCACTTAGGCGAACATAACCTACACTAATTCATGTTTTGCCCTACATCGGATGAAACCTATCGAAACAGTAATTAGACACCTCATGACGAACATCCCGTCCGGAAGTATCGCTCTTGCCCTGTAGCAGTTCGGCTTTCGTGTAATTAGCGTAAAGCAAACAGACTTTAATACCGTAGACCAAACGGTGGCCGAACACCTCTCGCCTGAGGACCCAATAACCACTAACTCCTTCGGCTGCAGAGCCCTTTACTACACTAAGAAGTTAAATTGGAGACAGCAGTACACCAGCCTCAAACTTCTCACTGGTCGCCTCACTGCGTCCACAATGTTCACACCATTGTAGGAGGGGGGGGGGGGCGTATGTGGCATTCGCAGCAAGCTGCCCACAAAATCGTTATAATTACGAGCTTATTCTGATAATACAGTGCAGGAAATCACTACGGGTTGGAGATCAACAAAAGAACTTGACCGATTTACTGTGACCATGACGGTTGTGCAAGGCGTCTTCATGTCCTCATCCATTTTCTGAGGGAGGGGAAGAACCCCAAGTGTTTCATTGTAATATACGTCACACTTTAGTCGAGGGCCCGAAAAAAGGTTCTCTACTGGAGCCGGCAGCAAAGCGAAAAGTGCTGGTGATGTTTTGAGCTGTGTTTGGCAGATGGTGCTCCACCCTGATTATTCTTGTCGGGCTGTAGGAAAACGTTTTGACATATTACTGTAAACTGTGACGAGAACATCTGTATTTACTGTACTGCATTGTAAGGAAACTGTTCACAGTTCCCTTTCAATTGGTTATATGAAAGTAAATGACCTTACAAACTGACAGGGCTATTGGACTATTGAAAATAAATGTAAACAGAGTGAAGTGACAGCACTGTAACACTAATATAATACAGTAGTAATTTCCTAATAGACATTATTTCGTCGACAGCTGGTACGATATTCTTGAGTTATTCTGCGTTATGTTATCATGCTGTTGGAGAAGTGGGCACCTACACTGAGGAAGAACGTGCTCAAAAAGCCAGAAGACGAAGGCAGTTTCTTTCTTCAAAAATTTCGTACTCACCAAACACAAAATAAGAATAGGAATTCCGAATATTACAGCGTGAAACCGCATCGCCGAGAGTTGCCGATCTATAAGCCTTACATAATGACGCTTGATGTTCATGCGTGAATGTTTGAGTGAGTCACACCATACTGGCCGTGACATTCATGGTCATCGAGTTGTTTATTTTGTGCGAATTACACATTTTACCTGAAGTAGCAGTTGTTAGATACGTTTGCAGATTTGAAAACGGGGCAATCGAACAAGGTATCGTTGGCTAATTAAAATGGGAATGACGCAATATAAATCATTAGCGACACCGCACGGTCGGTGCACAGCCCCGTGTGTGTGTGTGAACTTGCATTGTCAGTGTCCTGCAATAAACTGGCATGGAGGCCGGTGAAGGTGAGCGATAAGACAGAAGTCACACTTGTTTTGTCAAATGTCTCTTTTATTGTCTTTGAATTTTTAGTTTTATTCCAACAGTTAAGTATCCTGCAGTTGTGCGATGTCATTGCACAATGTTAATCTCTCCCCCCCCCAAAAAAAAACCCGTTTCTTTGAAATATGATTAAACGTATGAAGTCGTAAGACCGTAGTGTCATCCAGACGGCAAAACGCCTGCAAATATGTGAGCGTGTTACGCAATTTAAACTATCAAACACACATCTTTTAAATTAATGTTTTAATTCAATTCTTCTTGCCTTCTACATGTTTCGAACATCATGTGTTCATAATCAAGACGGCCATTTGCACATGCAGTTTTTATATGGTATGTTTTTCTGATGATGAACATATGATGTTCGAAACATGTAGAAGGCGCGAAGAATTGAATTAAAACATTATTTTAAAATAGTATAAACGTATTAAAACATATTTTTAAACTCAACTAATTTAAAAAATTGCACAATTAGACATTAGGTTAATGATAAAAGAAGGGACAGAATAGCGATATCAAGTTAAGCAACTGTAGCTGGATTCTTGTTAGGTCTGCTTTCCTACGTTAACAGTATTATTATTCTTATAATAAAAGCCAACTAGATGCACAATTTCGGAAATTTATTTGATAGAGTACTCTACATGTAGAGTAGTTTATCAAATAAATTTGAGAAATTGTGCATCTATTTGGCTTTTATTTTAAGAATACATCACGACGCACTGTCCTCTGAATGTCAAATTATTATTACACGATATGGATGTCTCTTGTCACTGGCCTTTTCTGCCTGGTACTTCTCTTGAACCAGCGGTGATCCCCACCGCTCAGGCTTCAAGCTTCACACTGCAGTACTTTCCGTATTATTTGTGATGTTCCAAGTATAGCTGTCTTTTGTAGTGAATCTATAGAATGTTTTCCTGGTACAGCTTCCAAATTTTTCCTTAAGCTTCTCGTTACTATTCCAGTGGCTCCAATTGTTATTGGTATAAACGTACATTTCAGGTTCCACATTCTTTGTATCTCTATACATAAACTCTTGTATTTTAATTTCTTTTCCGCTTCCTTTTTCACAACATTTCTGTATGCGGTTATCGCCACATCTATCAGTGTGCATGTTTTCGATTTTTGTTTTTAATTATTATTATTATTATTATTATTATACAGGATTGTTGTTAACATCTTATGCATCCAAACATCTTGAAGAAGTAAACTGTCTTCGAGTCTAGTGGACTTGTAAGACGTGCATGTCATCTAACTGCGTATGTTGTAATGACCTCTGTGTACTGATTGTCAGTCAGCTATTCAATACTTTTTCTGTATTCTGTGTAACACATACACTGTTCAGAAGACCGTGATAAGTCCGAAGCCCTGCGTAACGTTTTGTAATATGCTGGGCTATCAAAATGAATTTTAGGACGATGCACAACCGTGAAGCTGGACGACCACCCTGCGTCTCCTGTCAGCACGATATTGTCGTTGCCTCTTGCCGCAACCTGAAGAGGCGACGTGCCGTGATTTCAGGGCACCCACTTGAATTAATTTCAAGGTAGTCCGAGTGAAAATTCAATTGCAGTAAATAATAATAATAATAATAATAATAATAATAACGAAATTAGAATGCAGAAACTGCCGAAGATTCTCAGCTTGGACGATCGGTAGCTACGTCGAGATTCTAAACCGGATACCTGCCCAAAGCAAGTCCAGCACATTCCATGGCACTAGACTACTTGGCGCATCGCTATTGAAATATCAACTGCAGTTCTGAAGGCATCCTTTATTTCTGTCACGTTTCTTTATTAGTGCCAGTCTCACTTTTCCTCAATGGCTTTATTTTTATAATTTACAGCTCAGTACACTGTACTCCAATTTATATCAGAACGATGAATGTTACAGCTGGCAGAACATGTCACATAGTGTTGGAAAAAATTATAGAACTGAATTTCTATGTGGCTTTAAATTACATCTTCACACGAATGCCATAAAACCTCGATCCTCATGGATTCTGTGAAAAATGCTGTTCCTCCCTGTTCTCTTCCAGACCGTATTTTGTAACCGTGTGTCATACGCATATGAGATGTGTGGATATATTCTGAATTGTAGTTAAAACAGACCTGCCAATTATCAATTTTGACTTACGAGAACATGAAATCAGATAACGTATTTTTTTTCGGTCTGTATTGCGAACGACTAATCGTTATTTAGTTTTTAGTGTTTATTTAACGACACTGTCAAATACAAGTTTATGTAGAGCTGGTCAGAGCTGATGGAATGAGCGTGGGACGTTGCTGGACTGATACAGGATAAAACTTGGGCCAGTGGCACTTTGCTCCCAACAGATCTCACAAGGACCGACATCTTCAAACACATTACATATGTCATAATTAAAATGAGACTGGTGCAGAGAGCTTAGTCAGTTTATGTTCCTTGTTTAAGGACTTCCTACCTAAAACAAGCTCTTTTAAAAATATGAGAATAACAAATAATAAGAATTGGCACATAAGTGTATAATAGGACCTTTATATTTCTATACAATAAATCCAGCTATGTTTATGTGTTTGGATGCGTATGAGATGGTCCTACTGTAGCCGACATCACTGTATAACTTCTTGTTTTAAAACTAACTGTGGATCATTGTTAATAAAAATCCAACCAGATGCAACAGTAAGCAGATATTTATTTACTGCAAAGTCACTCTACATGTTTGGGGTGTCATAGCACCCATCATCAGGAGTACTAAAAACTGTAACCGCAAACTCCGGTACAGGTCATAATACTGGTACAGCTACTTCCCTCCAACGTGGCCGATCAGTCACAACCCGTTGCTCACAGTTTATTTCTTTTAAAAACAAATACGTAACTAAGTTTTGTTTATAGCTGTCTACTTACGGTACAGTTTTAAAGTTCTTGGTACATGGATATCGGTTTTTAAAAAGAGGGATCTCAATTTGCAATAAGCAAGGAAATTTATATTTCTCTTTTGTGTCTTATTTGTCTTGGCCTGGTGATGAACTGATAGCTCGAAACATGTCGCTGTTTTAAACACTTAAAAAAAAACTTAGTTGTGTCGACCATTTCCTTACGTAACCGTGAATTGACGTAAGTTTTGTACGTGAATGTACAATTAACTAAAACTGAGGTCATTTGAAATTTGTGTTGTAGGCAGTGCTATGGTTCAGATTATCAGTCGCCGGTCTCTTACCTTGATGGGTCGGTTTCAGTCCCTGGACAATGCGATTTGTTGTGAAGAAAAAGTGGCTTTGGGACGGGGTTTTCAACCAGCATTTCGGTTTCCTTGTCAGCGTCGTCCCGCCAATGTCATCACACCTACAGGTGTGATGATACCAGAGGCTGTGTAATGCAATTTTGACCTCCTGATGATGAGCACATGTGCTCGAAACATGTAGTGGCATGAAATAAAACTTATTGTGAAACAAGTTTTGTGCATCAGTTTGGTTAAATACTGAGATAAATATACTGAGATGCACGGTCAACAAAACGTCAAAACTTCAAAATGTTGTTGGTTGTACAAGTTTTAGCCGTTTAAAGACGAAACATAATATGTTTTATGTAAGGACTGAGCGCGTACTGCGCAGTAAACACTCTCCACCAAAGTTGCAAACAAGACAGACATTTTACGTATAAAGAAACTTAGAGGGGCTTTCGTGCAACCACTGTTTCGGAGTATTACACATCCTGTGTGTGCATTTGTAGCCTTACGTATCCAGCATGCAATGCGCATTCGCCATGTTGGCATTTGTGGCCTGTCCCGCTCTACAATATTTTTCCACACTTTATCATCAACTGCGCGATTTTCGAAAAAAAAAGTTATTGAATATAATACGTGTGTTTCGAGTTTCTGTACGGACTTTTTCTGAAATATTCTTTATTCTAAGAAGAATTGAGCGACATATGATACAAAATGTGTATTGGTCTTCATGTAAAGTACCCGCTATTCGTGTCAGATTTTAATTAAACTGAATTACCTGGACATATCAAATTTCACGAAAATCCGTCCTGTGGGAGCCGAGTTGTTCTATGCGGACGGACGGACGGACACACATGGCAAAGCTAGCAGTCGCTTTCGCAATTATGCGAACGCGCCCAAAGGCCAATCGGTGTAGACAGCTGTCAAGTTGTGCATTCTGAGCTCCGTATAAAGCAAATACAGCCAATGCGAACACCACGTTGAATTTTTAAGCGCGTTCACAAAATTGCGAAAAGCGACTATTAGCTTCATCATGTCTGTCCGTCTGTTCCCCTGTCCGTCCACCTTTCTCTCCGTCTGTTCTCATGAAACAAATGAGCTCCCACTGGGAGGATTTTCATGAAATTTGATACTGGGGCATTTATCGAAAATCTGTCGAGGATATCGAAGTTTCACTAAAATCGCACAAGAATAACGGGTACGTTACGTGAAAACCACTAGACTTTATCATATCTAGCTCATTTCTTCCTAGAATGAGAAATGTTTCAGAAAAACGTTGTTGAGAAAGTCAAAACACATGTTTTGTGTCCAGCAACTTTTTTTTTTTTTGAAAATCTTTCCTTTTAAGAGACTGTAGGAAAATAGTGTAGAGCCGTGCAGGCTGCAGATGACAGTATGGCGCATGCGCATTGCATGCTGGATAACTGAGGCTGCACACATACTCATTGCTTTTTAACTGCAACAATGGTTGCACGAACGTGCCTTAACGTTACGTTGTACGTGCAATGCATGCCGTGTTGAACGTTAACACTGGTGGTACATAAAGTAACCGATAGGCTTTAAAACGGGTTGCTAGATTATGTTTTCTGTTACGCGGAATGAAGTTAGTGCCTTGTGCTGGCAACAGTTCCAGTAAAACTGTTTTTATTTAAAGAAGGCTGATTAATGTGTTAATTTTGTTATGATGTTGCAGTACAGGTACACGTTCAGGTTTTTAAAATAACAGGCACGTGCCAAAGTCAGCGACGATTGGGCTTTACGACCCGACAAAATAAACGATTCACCATTATATGTTTATTCGTATAAGATTTAAATTTACTTATCCTGGCGGTTTATTCGTGCCACCCTCTGGTGTGTATAATCTTAAACGCAATTCGCAGTAATTCCAAACAAACGGAATAAAGACACCCCATGTCTGATTTTTGAAGGTACCATAACCGGGTGCCTAAGAATTATGAATCTCAGAAACACATATGTTAATTATAACGCAGTAAGTCGTATTGCCTGAGTGATTAATTAAATAAACGACCAAACATGAACTACGTCATATTATATATATATATATATATCTCACCACGTGAAGGACTGGTAATGTAGTTCAGACATTTCTTGCTTTTAAGGAACCCGAAAGTCCATGAAAGTATTCACGAAAGACTGAGCGAATTAATTTCGATTTTTTATTTGCGATTTTCACATCATTTTGGATGCAGATTAGAGTTTTCTGGTGCTTGACACCTTGTTGATTGGCAGTTTGTTTACGTTGTTCCTAAGGAGCTTGCTGCTTCGACCATGTCAAAAATGGAAGCAGCCAGCTCCACCGAAAAGTGGAGCTGGCTGCTTCCATTACCAATAAACTCGGCGTCATATCTTAGAACTTTTGCTTAGCTAATTTCAGTGTTTTATCTAGGATAATGCTATATCTTGGGAAGAAAGTCTGTTCTTGATGTTACCTGACGTACGTAGTCTTTAAAATAAGTTCAGGGACTTAAAATTTTTTAGGTCTTCTTTCTGTTGGGATATGATGCTTCGTTACTGGATTATGCGAGCCCTACGATACTATAGTGTGTACGGTATGATCTTCAAGAGTCGAATGTCTAATGTCTTATGTCGTTTGGCACTGGATATTCGATTCTTGGATGTCAGAACGCTTCGCTGTTTCGAAACTTCTATTTTCTATCATCTAGGGACGCAAATTCGTCTTGACGAATGCATCATGGAGAAAACTTGATGCCTCGTGACCTACAGTTCTGTTTCCTCAACACTCTCGTGTTCTTTATGGTTTTTTTTGCATCTTGAATTGTAATTTAATTATACAATATCAACTAACTAAATGCACATTCCTTAAATTAATATTTGAATTTTTAATTCTTTTACGTATTCTGCATGTTTCAAACCCGAGGGTTCAACGTCAGGAAGACGGTTGTATATACAGTTAGGTATCGTACGTTTTACATGCCACACGTAGACTGCTTGTTGCTCGCGACTCAACGTTAACCATACTCAACAAACTCACACTCTACAAATTAATGATCCGTTCGTTACTTACTTATGCCGGCCCTGTCTGGAGCAACACATCACAGTCCAATTACCGACACATATAAATATTACAGTCAAAATGCCTAAGGGTAATCGGCGACTACCCCAGACTTACCCCCATACACTACCTTCACTCCACTCTCTCACTTGAGTACATTCATACTTTCGTCTACCGGCTGACGGAAATATTTTTTCAGCAGTGTACCACTCACTCCAACCCTCTTATTTCTCAAATAGGAAATTACTCCCTACCCGACCTCCTCGCACAGTACAGAAAATACTCACACAAACGAACAAAACACCTCCTATTGTAGATTTTACGTAACATCCGCAGTGTTTTTTTTACATTGTATTTATTTTTCACTACTGTAACCCTTATGTATGTATCACACCACACCCACATGAAAAGCATCCAAAAATACTGCTGTAAATTGGTTACCGGAACAATTTGTATACCCTACATGTACTTGTAAGAACTTCAAACGCAATAAATCACATTAAAAAAAAAAGACTGCTTGTACTGAAGCATGTAAGACGTACCATACCATAACTGCATATACCGTCTTCCTGACGACGAACCCTCGGGTTTGAAACATGTAGAAGACGTAAAAAAAAATTAAAAATTCAAATATTAGTTTAGAAAACTTGTATTTCGTTGGTTTATATTGCATACTATCGTGTTTATTTTCTTCCTACACTTGGACAGTTGTCCTTCTTCCGACGCAGATAGCCCGTGATTTGGATGAGAATTGATCAGGTAGTGTTGGACGAAACGTCGCCAACACAAATTTCATATGAGGAGGATATCGTTAGGTGAATGCGGATGTTTATTGATCCTCTACTCGCTTACACTTTAGGACACTAAACATTTTCACAGTGCTTGGGTAGCAGATGCTGTAATATTCCTCGAAATTGACTAGCCGCCCGCATTTATCTGTGTCTAGTCCTATTTAACCAGCGTTTGACACGGTTTTTTAAAGCGCATATGTATCTATTTTCAAATACGTTTAGTCGAAACCGCGTTATGCCAACCGTTCTGGGCGAGGGGTTATTGTATGTTACAAATTATTAATAATTGTACTTGAATTAATGAATAAATTAATGAACTCGCCACTAAAACACTTTACTTCGTGGTAATTTGCTCACCCTTCCGTCGGTATAAAATAATTTAATGTGCTGAGTTATTTATCTGAACATTTTCTTTCAATGTAGGCTAACTGGTGAAATAAAACTTCACGTTCTGTTTGGTTTATTTCCATTCAGCCCTATTTTTAGTTTATGATGATCCTGCTCGCGACTGTTCGAAATGTGTTTCAGCCCTTGAGATGTAATGCTGAATGTAAACATTGTCTGCAAATCACAGTTAAAAAATAGCTCTTGTATATGTACTCTTATGAACTCTGTGGCTGGTGTTATGAGTTCAGCAATTTACATAAATTTATCTGAAACAGACTGGTGAAATTAAACAGATTTGTCCTCTTGTATTTTTGTCTCCTAATAAACCATAAACTGTGAAGTTATATGTATGTATGTATGTATGTATGTATGTATGTATGTATGTATGTATGTATGTATTACGTACGTACGTAAGTATGTATGTATGCATGTATGTATGTATGTATGTATGTATGTATGTACGTATGTATGTATGTATGTATGTATGTATGTATGTATGTATGTATGTATGTA
>Ga0123352_10004542_pt1 | contig 20473 bp, 7 predicted proteins | sample TergutLab28metaG_FD_89700 | JGI IMG/M metagenome (GOLD analysis project Ga0123352, IMG submission 89700) | Labiotermes labralis P1 segment gut microbial communities from Petit-Saut dam, French Guiana - Lab288 P1 | ecosystem: Host-associated > Arthropoda: Insects > Digestive system > Gut ...
GAGTGCGGTAATGAACCTTCGGGTTCCGTGAAATGCGGGGAATTTCTTGACTAGCTGCAAACCAGTTAGCTTCTCAAGAAGGACTCTGCACCATGGAGTAAGTAAGTAAGTAAGTAAGTATATTCTTTATAAAGATGGTATTAAAACACTGCGTTTTTTCACATGGAATTGAGTCCGAGAATCCCTCCCGTTTCTTTATTCATATATTGAGCCTTTGTCTTTACTGATGTTCTTAAGGCGATTCTTAACTTTATAGTGCACAACATCGCACGGAGACCTTCTGTATAGAATTATACCAAAGTCGATCAAGAAATATGGAAATTGAGAAATAAACTTGTTATGCCCTCATGTAAAGTATGCCAGTTTCTGAGCCGATTTTCGCGGAACCCATGCTTGCTGGACAATATTTTGTACAGAACTCCGAATTCCATAGAAATCTGACAAAAAGGGTTAGTCGCCGATTCTAGATCACAAATAAAGGCACAAATGGAGGGACCGACGTGGTCTCCAGAAAAGGCGTTCTCTTTTATTTCGTAAAGAACGCCTAGTAAATGATCTAGACGCTTTCCAGCCTAAATGGCAGAATATATGTCTGCTATTACCGAACCATAAACGCAAATTGATGGGACATTCGTTGATTGGACGCCCCCTACAAAGTCGGACAGAGCCTGCTCAGGCCGGTTGGATGAGTTTTTAATGATGCATCTGTCACTCGGCGGGTACTGCGATTGATTCTTTGAGTCTGGTATTCTGACTCAAACTAATAATACTTTTTCTCAATCAACCCACCAGCGCTCCCCAGTTTACTGCCAACTACCTCATTTGAAAATTGGCCGGAGACTAGATTACCAATACCGACGGGGTTAGCAGCTGAAGGCACCGATAATGCTCACTCCAGTTCTTTAAAGTGCACCTTAAACAGCGTCCCCTGACACCATCATATGGCAAGTAACTTCTTCAAATAACCAACCAAACCAACAAGCAACTCACTGGAATTAGGTAGGGAGACAAATTTTACTTACACATCAACAAATAAGTATAAAAAATTTTACAGAAATAAATTTCCTACCAAGCCTTTTCATATCTATTTCGGTGCCTGTTTATTGGAAACCTCTGGTTTTATTAAAAAATGGAAAGGCAGGAACGGGGTTTAACATGTGTTAGGACGATAATGTCACAAAATTTGTCAGATTATGTATCTCACGACCAATAAACCAATCACTGTTTGAACAGAACAAAATAAGTCTGTAGCGCAGGGTACTTATGACCACATTTACACCCTACTTGCTTCTTTTTGACGAAATGTGTGCCTCTATCCTCAGCGGGTCTATCCTTTGAATGAAGTTGGCTGCTGTGCCGTAGTGAGCACAGTACCTCTTTTCAGTTCGGGAAGAATGAAGGCGACACAACAGTCACTAGGCTCGTGTGTGTGTGTGTGTGTGTGTGTGTGTGTGTGTGTGGTGTGTGTGTGTGTGTGTGTGTGCTAGCTTTTCAATTTCTGTATTACTGCTACAACACTCTCGCTGTATTATACAGCCTGAGAGTGACTGTGTTGAATAGAGACGGTCTGTAATGTGGGAACAACGGGGTTGCGGATTACATTGTCCAGCTAGATGCGTTTAAAACATCCCCTTTCTTGTGTTAGATAACAATAGGGTAAATACTGCGGACAACAATGCGGGCTCAGAAAACAACCACGAGAAAGGATTCTATAGCACATACTAACTAAAACTGCAAAACGAAATATCTCGTTATAAAATTAGCAAAGAAAACAAATAAATGTAATATTAGTCTCGGCACCGCTATAAAATTAAAGAATTTACAGAACACGCAATTGATTCCACACCTAGAAGCATTATTTAGCCCTACGATTCTTAGACTTGTGTTTGTAGGTACACAGTCCGCAATTTGGGTGAGACACCATCTACATGACTCAATATTTTACTGATTTCCCTCAGTTCCTTCAGGCAGTTGCCACGTTAATTCATCAACTAAGCCACATACGCCCTCTCCAGATTTTTCCAAATTAGCCTTCACGAATTAAACTGCCACCAACACTACTTGTATTGGTTAATAACAAAACTTAGATTTCAAAGCCAAAAAAATCTCATAAACTTTAACTTCTTATATGCCAGTGGGAATAATATTTACCGTTTACTTTCACTTTTAAAAACTCAGAATTTTACTGGTAATGTTAGCCATTGGTCTCGTTCTCAACATAACAAAGTTGTCAAACAACCATAATCTCCCTATCCACATCTAGATACGGCTTATGGTTGGAAAGAAAAAGTGAACTCCTACAGAGTATTACAGACGACGGTCTAGTGTAAGGCGTTGAATATTAAAACTGAATGTCGCTAAATAATATTTTTTGGAAATCTCTGTTTACTCTATAAAACTTTCAGTTAAAATTTTGCAATCAGGTTTCAGGTTGTTATTCAGAGTAACGACCAAACAAATAGTCAACTTTAGACTTCTTTATGGATTTGAGGATATGACGGGGAATACGTTTCTGTTATCTGGGATATACCGCCGTATGATATGGTAGTGAGGTAGGTGTCTAGTACCTAACTACAAAATTATACATTATATACCAGAAGATATTATTTTTTCTTAATTTTTGGTTGCAATTTACTGAAAATGCAAGAGATTTATTATTATTATTATTATTATTATTATTATTAATTGTAACAGAAAGTAGTCTCTCTGAAATCACAGTGTCAATTTTTGATTGAAATATTTTCAATGAATTCGGAAATAAGTGACGGATTTAATTAAAATTATTCCTGCAGTTCTACACATTCTTTCACTGTGCACCTGTTACAATTTCATTACTGTATGTGCTACACAGTTTTACGACAACATGTTTCGGCCTTCGGTACTGGCCACCTTTCAGTCTTCTACATACAAGAAATGTGGACACTTATTTTTAAAAAAGTTTAAAACATAAAATAATATATATTTTTTTTAAATAATTTCCATGTATCCTCTACTTCGAAATATTTGTAAGATGTACGGTAATTAAATTGTTTTAACTGGGAAAGAATCTATTTATTTAAAATTTCGGTGATTTAGCAAGTATAAAGGCATGGCAGTCTCCAAAATTATGCAATGAACATACCATCAGCACTTGTTACTGAAGTAGGAGATGGTTGTTTTAAATTAGTCAGTGTGACTTCTTCTCGGAAGCCCTCTTGTTGTAAGATTTTATAATAGAGTGATCAGGTCTTTGTTGGATATTTACCGCAACTCTCAGCATCGATGGATATTCAGGGTCAAATGATATGTAAACTGATGAATTGGACAGGATTCAAATAAGGCAGTCGTGACTAAGGCAGTCGTGACCTAATGGGTGTTCTGTCTCGTACTTTCTTAATGGTACTGAAGGATATAACGAAAAGCCTCCATCTCGACGGCCGATGCTTCGTCCCAGATTCGAAACAGACGCTTCTCGAAAACAAGACTGCGGCCTACCGCTAGGGCAAGCTCCTCCGTCTGACGGCATTTTCTTCCATGTCAAGAATTACCTGTACGATACTTAACAACAGCTACAGCAGCAGCACCAAGAACAAGAACAAGAACAACAACTACTACTACTACTACTAATACTACCACCACCACTACTACTAACGCTACTACTACTTACTACTATTACTGCTGCTGCTACTACTACTACTAGTACTATTACTACTACTACTGCTACTACTATATTTGGAATTGTCTATAATATACAGTCTTTCTCTCCAATTTCTTGCCACCCTGTCTACATGTTAATATTAATAAATTTCATAGTTTATACCCTAAGGCATAAGGCGACCTGTGCCCACAGCTGTCTGTCGTTTACATTTTTCATGAAGTTCACCAGATTTATATTCAGAAGATTCATCTGTAACTTCAACAAGCGCCAAGGACAGGTTTATTACAGACATGTGCTACTAGAAACAAACCATGGCATTATTTCCCTATTGTTTATTTGAAGTAAAACCAGCAGAAGAAATGGTACTTCCACCATAACATAATATACTGCACGATTCCAGACATTCCAGTTTTTAATGATGAAATTTCTTCTAGCTTTATGCACACAGCAATATAGACTGTTATTGCAGCACACATTTTTTTTTTCAACAGTATAAAAAGTACAAGTAGGTAGAAATGTAAGGGAAACACATGTAGAACACTGCGACATTAAATAATTTTTTTACGTTGATTTGAGCCTGACGGTTGCTTTTACCCTTTTTTATGTATCATACCACAAGGGGAAGCTCAGACCTAAGTTCAATAACCACGAACATATTAAAACATTTTTAAGGACGGTAAGACGATATCATACTTCATAGGCCTAGTAGACCAGAAGAGCGCCATGTTCCCGGGCCTACTCAACTACTCAGCTGCCGAATCGATGACGTATTGCAAAGCTTGGTTACAACAGTGGCGTATTCTTATAATAAAACCAACTAGATGCACTAATTCCTCAAATTTATCTTTCGAATAAAACTCTACATGTTTCGGACAGTTCCTCTGTCCATCGTCAGGAGTTTTTCACTGTACACACAGCAACATGTAGATTTTTATTCCAAAAATAAATTTGAGAAATTAGTGCATCTAGTTGGTTTCATTATAAGAATATATCACGATGCACGGTCACCTGAACGTCAAAGTCGTGGCGTCTTTTAACGTCAAGTAGCATTGGTTCACCGACCTAAAATTCTTTGCGAGGTCGCCATGTTTTTACTTATTTTCACCAAAGAATCTGGCAAGGAAACCGTGACACAGACTAAATTCGAGTCAGTCTCATATGATGATTGAGAGAGTTTAAAATGTTTCAAGTGAAGATCTGTACAAGGAGAGCCTCTTCAAATGAAATGTATCCTTACAGTTAGTGTCTACAAGAGGGGTGTCCGAAATTGATTTCGTTAATAACTACAGACAGACAGTGGATAAGTGAAGAAGTCAAATGTAAATAAATTAATAAAGGTATATCTGCAATTACATAACTGATATACTGCGCCGTTGCCGCAATACGCTGTGCTTTGATAAGGTTTGGGGAGGAATTACAAGTATATCTTTGTGGAAGGGATCAGCTTTCACTGCTGTAGCCTCTGAATTAATCTCGGCTTAACATGGCACAGGCTTACGATGTAATGTGCTAGCACTACAGTTCTCGAACGGTGGTGGTACATTAATCCTCAGCGAGTACGTGAGATGTATTTCGTAAACATCCACACAGGAGTCTAAAGATACGAAAAGGCCCTACACGTAACTACATGCACGGGTATGCTTCTGTTCGTGACAGTAAGCTTAGTTTGTTGAAAATGAAAATGCCTGCATTTCGTTCTGTATAAAATGCTCTACAACACGTATTTCATGATAAAGGAAAAATAGTTGTCTTAACTGTAGATAAAGGTAAAGGTAAAGGGATCCCGTTACAGACCCGGTTTGGCCCAGTGGGTGGGTAGAGCTCTACTCTGGCCGGGCCGGGGCACTAGAGGGGGGGGGGGTGTGAGTGGTCAGCAGCACGCCCCGGCCGCACTTTTCCCCTGGGAAAGACCCAGTACCCATTTTACAGGAGGCTGGGTGGACCCCAGGGCCGGTCCGGACGGGCGGAAAATCTCGTCCCCACCGGGATTTGATCCTGGACCGTCCAGCCCGTAGTCAGTCGCTATACCGACTGAGCTACTCGGCCCACGTCTTAACTGTAGAGGGTTGCGTAAAGTTTCACTCTGAGACCGGGGGTATCGACAACGATTGTTTCAGAAATGCTCTACTCTAATGCACGGAAAGTTTGAAAATTCCGGATACTCGTGCTGTAACCGGCAAGCAGAGTTTCTTCGCAATGTTACAGTGTTATAATGGCCAGTAGACAACAAGGTTTCACAACGTGGAATAAATTATTTGTGTCAGGATACTGGAATATTCTTGAGAAAACGATCATTAAAATGACTGTTCCTACAAGCAGGGAATTTCTCGAGTAACTGAGCGACAATTAGATCATCCAGTAAGACGTAACTAAAGTGACTTGATTAATGATTTATTTAGCGCAACTCCTTGGAGAAAAGTCACTTTGCAAAGCTAGAAGTGTCAAAATTACAAATTAATTAGAAATTATCCCCTTCTTATAAAATGTCCACTGTGTTAGAAACAATCTGCCAGTGTCGCTTATTCTGGGGAGGGTGAATCTATTCCACACTCCGTGGCCGTTCACTATCCACATTAATATTATCCTATGGCCCAATTATCCTCTCAAGTAATTTTGCTTCATGTTTTTCGACCAAAATTATGTTTACAATTGTCTCTCCTCCTATGTAATTCATTTTATCGCTCTAATATTTCATATCTTTTGCAATGAGTGCTTTTAAATATTTGAGAATAACGACAATATTTCCTTGTATCAAATATGCAAAACTTTAAAACAAATGTTTTATTCATGAGTGAATTTTAAGCAATTTGTTAATCGACTCAGGCATACAGATTCTTACAACAAAAAATACAAAATTTTCCCCCATGAAATTCCTAAACACAATCAGTTTTGAATCACTAACTAGCAGGAAATGCATATTTATATCATCACTGCTTGCGGTCATGTTTTAAATATTTAGTGGCATCAAAAATAAAAATTTCTTTCGAATGTTTATCGGTAAATATTGCATTAATAACACCGAGGGGAAAAGGGACTATGAAAACCACGATGCTTCCCTTGTGATGCGAAAGGGAAGAAAACCGAATGGAAGCTTTTTATTGTATATTGTCTAAACATTCGATCTATTAAGCTACACAATTTGAGTCAGATATCATAAAATATCTCTCAGAATTTGCATAGTGAAATATGTAGTATTTTTTTTTAATCCAGAGAAACTCATATAGCATGAAACACGGAATATACTGTATTAAATATAACGTTCCCTCGCCGAAAAAAACCACACAGAAATGTTCGTGTAACAGATTTGACATGTTCCATATTCTGTGTATTAATCAGATGCATAAAGTGTATTAAAGACCAACATAATTTAATAATTTTGATGAAATTTCCGTGTGTTATGGTCACAATTTGGAACGTATCTTCACCAAACACCGTTTCACCTTTCTTAATATTTTCATTTATTCAGTGTCTAATAATGTATCTAACATCTATCTATCTATCTATCAATCAATCAGCCGATTTCAGTGGCCGAGCGGTCTAAGGCGTGGGTCCGCGGCCGCTGCTTGCCTGCTGAGATTGTGGGTTCGAATACCGCCTGGGTCATGAATGTCTGTCTAAAGTGTTATGTGTTGTCATGTAAAGGTCACTGCAACGAACTGATCACACGTCCAGAGGAGTCCTACTGACTGTGATGCTGTGATGCAGCTTTGTGTGTGATCTCGAAACCTCAATAATATGGTGGCCATGGTCCGCGTTGGGCCGCAGCACCACACAAAAAATATAAACACCATTTTTATTTCAGGATTACAAATCATCTTATGTTATCTGCTATACACATCATTCCACACAATTCAAATAATTTTAACTTCCGATATTTTTATAATCATTCATATTTTATTTTATTATTCATCACTGAATTTCAACAAGAAATGTTACTTTTTAATACTATGGAGTTTTTCAGACACCTACAACTGCAGTTGTATTCTTGTTCTCAAAGAAATCGTCCTGAAGATAGTCACATGAGTGACCGGAACATATTGGTGACCATAATAAAATAAAAGTACATAATAACAATACAGTGGATTTATTGGTCTTTAATACATTTTACGCTCGTGTAATAAATTAGGTCAATAGACAAGAGCTTACAAGTCCGAGAAGTAATTCTTAGAGCTCCACGCAAATAGGTGCGAAAGATCTGTCACGAAAACTGTAACAAACATTTTAAGTTTGGTTAAAACATATGCTACTTAAGATCCGCTCCTTAAGAGACACAGAGTAACAACTGCAATACTGGAAACACGACTTGAGGTCGTCTAGCTCAGTGTTTCTCAACCGCCGGGCCACGGCCCGGTACCGGGCCACGGCCCGGTACCGGGCCCTGGCATCAATTATACCGGGCCGCGAGAGGTTCTCCTGCAATTTGTCATTTTAGTTTTCTAAGCAATTTTCATGAATAAATGTTTTATAGTGGAAATGTTCTGAGGAGAAAAATATTCGTGAATGTGTCATAAAACTCAGAACCAGATGTTGGCCTGAGGAAACTACAATATGCTACAAGATTTCATTAGTCCAGTGATTGCTAACTAGTTTAAATGTAATTTTATATTTGTCAACATGGCACACCGTATACATAAGTGTACTAATACTCTTTATGATTATACCATAATTAATTATTAATATTTATGTTAGTTTAATGTATGAACTTAAACAAATGGAAAGGTATTTACGAGTAAATCTGTTGGGACCGGGCTCTCGTCTTACGAAAAAAGAATTTATCGGGCCGCGGTCTCACAAAGGCTAAGAAACATTGGTCTAACTAATACATTTACATTAGTTGGAGGAACATTCATCTCCTCTCACTTGTCCATAGCTAACATATGCATAACACCTTTTACAGTAACAGAAGAAACAGCAATGCTCAGAAGTTCGCCCTTGAGTATCTTTTGTCCTACATAAGGCGCAGTCTTATTTAAAGCCACGTGGCGCAGCAATGATATACACAAACAGGATGATATAATTTCAATCTAGTCCATAAAATAAAGCCCGTGGCTTGTTATAACACGTCACGATGCCACATTCCTCGCTTCCATATATCATACAATTCAAAATAGACACAATCCAGCAGCAAGGAACCCGTTTTTAAGTAAAAGCACACTATTGTAAATAATATATATTAATATATTCATTTAATAAAGGTAGAGTGGCCGAAATTATTCTAGAGCAGTGTGCGGAATTTTGTTTATGCTGCACATAAAGGTACGAGGTCGGTCTCTACTTTATCCCCTAGAGCTGGAAACCTAAGTCCAGTGCTGACTGCGCGTGACGTTTAAATCTTTCCGTGGTTTAGTTTATATCATAACAGTACAGAACTGTTCCTCTTTCCATTGTCTACTCCCACCGACTCCCTGTTAAAATATACGGACAGCACTGAGTATAAATAAAACTATTAATTAAAACATTGATTCCAAAATATAAACCAAATACCAAATATAATAACCGAGTAACACTGTTTTTAGAAATGTGACGCGTAAAAGAAAAAAATCGAATTTAAATATTTGTATGGTATAAGATGAAACCGGACAAACACGAGTTAAACAAGAGAGTAATGCTCAAACTTTAACGTGGTTCATAATTATTTACTTGTTCAAGCAAATTTTCTGAAGAGAGCAAAACTTTTCCTAGTTACTTTGTAGGGCTTTTCTTTCTTCTCACGTCCAATGTTTTTTATTATGACGATATAAAGGGGGGACCAAAAGTAGGTATACAGTATATAGTTAATTACTGTATACCTACATTTGGTCCACTCTGTGTGTTTTATTACCACTTATTTGAAAAATCCGGGAAATGACGGGTAAACAAGACTAGTAAAGAAATAAACTGCAACAGGTATTGTCAAACTGAAATAAGGGATTTCTATTTTCCGTGGGCTGAAAATACATTTCAAGAACTAAATACCTGTTGTTCAGAAGTTTTCGGATATACCAGCTTTCCCTGTAACTAAATTAAAACGCCGAACTTTGTTAACAAAACACAATAGCAAGCAGTTCTATCGAAGTCAAGTATGCCTGTATTTATCTGCAGATTTACGTACGATATTTCGTGAAATACCCAATCAATAATGACAATATTCAGTTTGGATATTTGCATCGGAACATAATTTGCACTACTCCATTCCAATTTAGACACAGAGAGAAAAAACTTTTATCAAGCTTCCATCACATTCGTCACAGATATAAAAAATGTCTGAATAAAGAGAGACAAACTTGATGTCGTTTGCTTTTTTATTTCATTATTTAATGCTCAACATGTTTCGAATGTTAATACATCCATCCTCAGGAGCTTGCGACTTATTTGTTGAGTTATTTCATGGGTTGTATTGCTCTGGTTCGATGCACTAGTGCTTCAACCTACATCCGGATACCACACCGCCCCAGCCAAACCACAACGTAACACCAACACACATCGAACCAGAGCAATACAACCCACGAAATAACTCAACAAATAAGTCGCAAGCTCCTGAGGATGGATGTATTAACACCCGAAACATGTTGAGCATTAAATAATGAAATAAAAAAGCAAGTGGCATCAAGTTGGTCTCTCTTCATTCAACTATCAAGATGATGCACGGTCCAATAAACATAAGATAAAAAATGTATCTTTTCGTACAGTTTTGCTCCACGAATATTTTAGTAGCATGACTAAGTCACTGAACAGGCCTATGTAAAGCAGTGCTAGCATCCGAATTTTCTACATTAGCATCTTTGTATTTTATTGTTTCTGAAATTTCATATTCGAGGCTCGTTGGAATTTAACATTCCACTTCTGTCTGGCTTCGAATTTTTAACGTAACAGATTTGGCTACAGCTGTGGCAAGACTTCAGACACTTCACTGCTGTCATAAAGACTTTCTTTACTGTCAAATATCAAAGTTTTTTATTACCAACTTATGCATAAGAGAATTGTTTTTAAAGGAATATTAAAATTTACATTAAAATTACAATAGCTCCAACACCTTTCGGTGTTATCACCATCATTAGGGAGCGTACCATGTGATCTTGTTAAAGTTACAATTTTAAAACATTAGGTTAATATACTGGCACATCCTTGTCGTTAATCTGGCGGTGTGGCTGCATACGTTATCAGGTCCTTCTTGGTGTATGCCTGCTACACTGTTCGGTTCCGAACAGTGCAGCAGGCATACATAGGTATACAGTAATTAACTATAAACTGTATACCTACTTTTGGCCCATCCTGTATATCGTCATAATAAAAAACATTGGAAGTGAGAAGAAAGAACAAGCCCTACAAAGTAACTAGGAAAAGCTTTGCTCTCTTCAGAAAATTTGCTTGAACAAAGTAAATAATTAAGGTTAAAGCACATCATTGTGGTTAATCTGGCGGTGTGGCTGCATATGTCATCAGGTCCTTGTTGGTTTATGCCTACACTGCCAGATTAACCACAATGATGTGCCAGTATATTAACCTATTTAACAAGATCACTCAGTACGCTCCCTGATGATGGTGATCACACCGAAACGTGTTGGAGCTATTGTAATTTTAGTGTAAATTTTTATTCTACCTTAAAAACAATTCTCTTGTGCATCAGTTGGTAATAAAAAGCTTTGATAACAGCAGGATGCACGGTACAAATGTGAAAAAAAAAACTTTCTTTACTCTTTCACAACACGCACCGTTTCCAGCTAAAATGCATTCGCACCACGCATACCAGTGATAAACTACAGTAAGAGGAAAAATAAGTAAAAACTTATATGCACATCTGCCTTCTACATTTCACCCTAAAATATCTGGATTATCAGTTCCCAAATACACTTTTGTACATACAGTTATAATGACGGTACTGATTATTATTAGTCCATAGATGATCACGACACACGTGGCTTTCCAATTCCAACTGTCCCCGTGCAATACAATACATCTGCTTAAAATGAAGACAGTCGTATGACACTGACAATAAAGATAAAATAATAAACCAAATCCATTTGAATAATACTGAAAGCATAAGATTGGTTGTTTTCAAAGACAAGGTCTGGTATGAAAGAATTGAATAAAAAATATACACCATGCCTCCAGTAGCGGCTGCTCATTCTATAGCACCATAAATGACGACAACTTTATCGCTTAGAACGCCTGCATCCGAGGGGAAATTTAAACCGCTTCGGAACTCTTCTATGAATTTAGGCAAGTTGAACAGAGTAAACCGTAAAGTTCACCCTATACCTAGCCATGAAAGCACCGAGGGGAAGTAGAGGTATAGGTCTAACCTTTGTTTAACCTCGGCGCTAGGTGAAGGGTGGGTTAACATCAGGCCTCCGCCGTCTTACCCCTGGGAATTACCTGGAACTCTTTGGTCGGCCCTAAGGCCGGTCTAGGCCGTTGCGGAAAATCCCACCCCCACCGGAATTCGATGCCCGGAGCACCGTGTAAGTTATACCCCTGGCCGTAACAGAGTAAAAGCAAATTCTAAATCCCAGTAGATGCAGGTTTCCTATGCGATAAAGTTCCATTAGAGTCACCGTACAGGGACACTGTGAAGACGGCATCATGTATTCTAGGGGACGAAGTATGTGCTTCAGTTCAAGGCTTTTCAGACGCATACGCTAGTTACATTTAAATATGTCAAAGATAAAATCAATATTTAAAGAAAACGATATAACAGATGGGTGTAAATAATGTACGTTCTTTGTGTACATCATGCGCATTTCTTATGTTTTGTTAATGGGCCTAAAAAGTGGCTAGATGTTTCACGCATCAGTATGAGCTATCATACAAGTATGCAGACCTGTGCGTGGTCGGGGTGGGGGGTTGGTACGAATGTTGAATATCCTTATAAGCAACGATCTACAAGAAAGCTTTATTAGAATAATCCAGGACGGATACTAAAAGTGACAAAATAAGTTCTGGCAAGGCCGGTTAACTGCAGTGACAAGGATATACATGGCATCCTTCTATCAAAATCTCAGCGTCTTAATAAAATACATATAATACGTGATTATGTTACCTACCTTGCCCCATTTCTGACAGCTGGCTTCTTCGTTGGTTACAGACCTCATTGCTCACCCCACTCATTTCCCACGCGACTCCAGGCCCCGCACACAGAGCCTCTTTTGTAACTCTCGCGATTCCAAAAGGCTCCTATGAAAAATATCGACAATAAGTAAATATAAAGTTTTGCTTTCAGACTAAACAATTATTATGTGAGATATGAAATTTCCACAGCGGTGACGTAACTTATTCAGGTCTCTTCAGATTCTAAGCTCTTTAGCGGATATGTTAAATTACTTGCCACAAAGTGTCGGACTTCAGACGACAAAAATCCAAGAACAAGTATTATCACATTTAATATTCATTTTATATCAGGATGCTTTAAATTTCTCAGATTACAATATAATTAATAAACAAAGAAGTAAGCTACAAAGAATGTCGATGAAGTTATTTTGGTATAATGAAATACTTTCTCCCCGGAATTTTCCTGGAAGCTTAAAAAAAATCACGAAAGCCTCCGACACGATAGCCGGTCTCCAGGATGAGATTTGGAGAAGGAACGTCCCCATGTGAGAAAGACGAGTGCTAATTACTCTACCGAGATATTCGGTATGATCAGGCAGTAGGGTACTGGCACTGCAGGCTTTTATATTAGTGGTACTGTTGGCCCTAATAGTAGTACAATAGCGGCACAAGTAGTAACAGTAATAACAATAATCTATTATTGTTTTTGTTGTTTTTGCTCATGATACTCCACTAGGGAGCGGGGACAGCGTAATCAGTAATTAGGTTACTGGCTGGAAAACCCAGGAATCGTGATTCGTTTCTCGTCACGGGTAAGAGAATTTTCTGTAAGACTGCTGGCTTCGGCCGCGGCATATTTGAGGTCTTCAATCCTCTGCGATGTTAAGTGGCGTAGTCTGGTAGCTGGCATCGACTTTTCGGTAGCGTGTATTCTTCTTGGACAGACTGAACCTTGGAGATGGGACCGATAATTTGTCCCGAAAAGTCTGTAACCAAATACTAAATATGACGCGTAACATTCCAGAAGAGTGAAGAACTCAGAGATTTTTCTATTCTGCAGATCGCTAGCACCGCCTCTGGGATCCACCCATTCTACTACTCAATGAGCACCGCGGGCCCTTCCCCAAGGTAAAGCGGTTGAGACACGAAGCTGACCACTCACCTTCATTTAGTGCCGAGGTTCAGAGTGAGAGGCGCTGTATTTCCACTCCCCCATATGCTTTAATGTTGTGCGCAGGGGCAACTTTTCTTTACTTATACTACTCAAAACCCAATAAATACGTATCACCTCGATATTAGACCTAGTTCGAGGTGATGGGGTGAAAGCAGACACGCTCATACTCTACATTAATTATTTAAAATAAATTCGAAGCTAGCGCCATCCACTTCACGGTGTTCCGAATGCGGGTGGATACAGTCGTATAATCAATGAAAACGAATATAATGTAGTTTATATAGGCCTACAAATGGTGTTGCAGCCAGACAAAGTGGAGCGAGCACTACCCTCTCACACTGCCGTAAGCCTGATCAATACCCCCAGCTTGTGCATGTACGAGGCTACTCTTGGGAACGCCGCAACATATCAGACAGGTCATAAAAATGATACGACTCATCTTCGGTTTATGCCTAAATGACACAAAGTGGCCGTCAACAGAATGTCAGAGAGGAAGTGTCGACGTTACGGATGGCCCTTCTTCCTGTAAGTCGAGTATTCAAATGTTAGGATTACCGTTTCTGTTTTCTAAAATTTCCCTCGGCCTTTTCCAGAAGTTTCTGGGGATCATCTTAAAATAATCCACGACCATTGTGTTACATTTGCTTCCCAATTTTGGCTTATAAACAGCTTTCACTCGATGTTTTAATAGGCTAACTGTATATAAGAAAGTGTTTTTGAACCAACTTAAGAATAAAGCATCCATGAAAGCAGACTAAATTTCATTCGACTTAAACATAAGTACTTCAAGAGATAAATAAAACAAATACGCATATTCACCTACTGGAAGGTATACAAAGGAGTTTCTTACTTAACAGTTACATATTCTCAAAACTGGATCAAACTTTTCGTCAGTTGTCGATTCAGAAATCTGTTAAGTTCTCTTCTGTTGGTTCAAAGGACTGTTGCCTTGTCCAGCAAAACGCAAAAATGTCAGTACTTCAACACATGATTGAAAAAAAAAAAAGGAGGAATAGAAAAAAAGATGTAAGGGTGTACTGAGGGACAGTAAACTGACTACGGAGAATGAGGAATTGTATTTTTTTTCATTGAGTTTTTCTTTCAGACATTGAAGGTAGGCAGTTTGAATATTCCCTGAGGGAAGAAGCTAAGCTTTGACGTAAATTTTGAAATTCGTTTTTAGACGGCCGCGATATAATCAAATTTTGATAAATTTTGGAAGGCTTCACGAGTGGTAGGCGATGCAAATTGGAGTACGGCTACCAGTTCTACTATTGCTCTAGGACCGAGAAAAACCAAAGACAAACTTGATCGTATTGGTCAGTCATAGGATCTTCCACATTAGTTTAGCCTTCAAGTCGTCATTCCGTCATTCAAGCACCCGACATTTAGCGGACATGCGCGGGTGTTTATTTTAAAAACGCAATGTTTTGCACTGATTTTCATTTCTGTTCATTTGTGTGAGTAACAAGCCAATGAATTGGCAAATAACAGCGGATGATAAAAAATAAGAATAGTGTAATTTTTAAATAGTGTTTGATATTTTTAAAGGGGTGTTGGTACATTCAATTACGAGGTATGAGATGTATTTTGTTGTCATTGCGTATTGTTCATTTTGTTTCTTAGCGGTGTTGATTACGGCCACTGAGAATTAAATTTATCTCATTAATATTTAAATAGTTCCTACCGCACAGAGAACACAGTGCTTCGCCACTGCAAAGGCCGGCTTAATGCTCTTTAGCTCTTCGGGAAAATAATGTATGTTTATTCTGAGTGATATGAAGAGCAAGAACACGCAATGTGAGCAAAATGCTGGCTCCTATTTTAATATTAATGCAGGTGGTAGAGATAGTGTCCACTACGGCTTTAAATGATCATAAGAGAAATTTCAGGATATTTATGGCAGAATAATTCCATAGTTCCGAATGTGGCCTCGAAATGGTGCTGTAGTAAATCTTACAAAGTGTGTAGGATATTGCAGTTAAGAAAAACAAACAACTTAACGTAGACATTTATAACAAATTCTTCAGTCAGATCAGGATCAGAAATTCTAGTTCTTCTTAGGACTTCGTATTGTATGCAGAAAATTAACGTTTTACTTTTGCAGATAAAAATATTTCGTAATTGTAAATTTAAAGTGGCTTTTAGGCGCGTCAGAAAAATTGTAAATAGTGACTATTAGCTTTGTGATGTCTATCTGTCCATCTGTCTGTCTATCCGTCCGCATGGAACAATTCGGTTCCACGCGACGGATTTTCAGGAAATTTCATATTTGAGGATTTTTAGAAAATCTGTGGAGGAACTTCAAGCGTCATTAAAATCTGACAAGAATTTACATGGAGACCCATGTAAATTCATGGTAATATGTTGCTGAATTATTCTTAGAATGAGAAATGTTTCTGAAAAAAATTTGTACAGAAAATCAAAACACATATTTTAGGTTCAATAACTTTCCTTCCGAAAATGCTACTCTTTCTATAGAAAACCCAACCAGACGCATCAATGTCTAAAATTTATTTTATTGGAATAACACTACATGTTTCGGACGGTCTTTCCGTCCATCATCAGGAGTTAAAGACTGTACATACTTCATTAAGCATTTGTCAAACAGATACTGCTACTGCCTGCTAGCAAGCAGTCGGCAGTATCTGTTTGACATATGATTGTTGCAGTATGTACAGTCTTTAACTCCTGATGATGGACGGAAAGTCCGTCCTAAACATGTAGAGTGTTACTCCAACAAAATAATTTTGAGACATTGATGCTTCTGGTTGGTTTTATTATAGACATATTTTAAGATGCACGGCCCTATGAAGGTCATATATGCTGCTGTTTATGAGTTAACGTGGAAAAGAAAAACATGGTGCAGCCAGAAAGGCCACAGACGACAATATAATGCTGCGCAGAAAAGATGAGATTTTCATACCGGATATGTAAGTCACGGTGGCAGGCATACACTCACAACATGTAATACATATTTCTTCATAATTGGTTAATTCCGTCCGATCTCGTAAATTGTTTTAAAATAACACTTAAAAAAACTGAGAAACTGCGCAACGACTTATCTGTCATTACGATCTGTTTAGCCAAATTGCATGTTTAAAGAAAGCTAGGATCAGACGAATATTCTTTTACTTTAATTATGAACCAACAAATGCACTATATAAAATTTCACATTAAAACAGTTAAAATCGCTCCGACATGTTTCGATCCTAAGATCATCCTCAGGGAGCTACGTTGTTCCTTGCTAAAGTCATTTTAAAAACATTCACAAAATAATTCCATTATATTAACTTGGTGTTGTGGCAGCATATCGTGTTGTGTAAGAGTACGTTGTTGGGAATGCGTCTGGCTACGGTGTGCGTCGTGTGTTACGTAGTGCATTTGTTGGTTAATAAATAAAGTGATTCTACGAAATGCACGCTGCAACAATGAGAATATTCTTTTGTTTCAATGTAACATCGGGCACTTTACATAAAGACATACGTACGTTTTAATGTTGACGGCGACACAAATTTGCCATAAAAGCTTTGTGTGTGCAACACTCGATATTTTTATATAGTTGACTGTAACATGTAACTCAACAACACTGTTGAGTTTCCACAGCAGCAATGTTTACTCGAAAGACCCAGAATGTTACGTTAATTGGACATAGCTTGTTTTGTTATCCACTACGTGCTCTTCTGTATGGCTGTGTTTTCGCTCAAAATCGGCCGACTGAAAACACCTACCAACTAAATACTGTTCCAAAACTCGCGTATCGACTGTCACGTCCACAAAACAAAGCCATCGATAAATGTGTGACATATATCGAGTCTTTTTCACAGCGTCTATGTGAATAAAGCTTTCAAAAGAATTTTTTATCTTAGTAATTAACCAACTTGATGCACAAAATTTTGTTTTATAATAAGTTTATTTCATGCTTCTACATGTTTCGAGCACCATGTGCTCATCATCAGTAGGTCAAAATTGTATTATACAGTCTCTGGTATCATCACACTCTGTAGGTGGCCGTCCCATGCACCGGACGGTCACCTACAAGTGTGATGATATCAGAGGCTGTATAAAACAATTTTAACCTCCTGATGATGAGCACATGGTGCTCGAAACATGTAGAAGCATGAAATAAACTTATCGTAAAACAAAATTTTGTGCATCAAGTTGGTTAATTACTAAGATAAATATATTGAGATGCACGGTCAGCAAAATATCAAAAACTTTCAAAAACCTGTTAACACGAGGTCTCTATGTAATGAAATTTTGAAGTAATTTAGAAACATTTTATTTTGCACTCCTCACCATATATTAAGGTGAGAATGGCGAGGTGGACGGGGAGATACGCCACGTTGAAAGAGAATAGAAAAGCACACTGGGTTTTGAAGAAGAAACCCCAATGGAAAGAGGCCACTTGGATGCCCTGGGAATAGACGGCAGGAAGATATTAAAGTGGATCATAAAGGATTGCTGACAAGTAAGGGCTGTTGCGCATATTCAGGTTATGTAAGATACGGGAAAGTTCTTGACTAGGCGAGAAACTTTTATTTTCTTAATACGTATTCTGCTCCATGAAGTAGCTAATTTTCACGAGCTTCTGTATACAGCCCCACACTGTCTACAAAAGCTCAAAAGATTTCGCTGAGAACAAAGCAATTGCTGTTCTTGTTTGCAATGCAACATAGTTGCATAATTATCAGAAATCACAGTTCTCTTGGCAGTCGGGACAGCGTTAGTCGTTACAGTGACTCGGCTGCGGGCGAGAAGATCCGTACTTTGATTCTTGGCAAGTGCGATATTCTCTTGTCCAGGCGTCAAGATACGGCCGGGACCCACATAGCCCTCTACTCGATGGGTAAAGGTAAAGGCAAAGTGATCCTGTTACAGACCCGGTGGGGCCCAGAGGGTGGGTAGAGGTATAGCTCTACTCTTACGTGACCGCGGCACTAGAAGGGGGTGAGTGGTCAGCAGCACGCCCCGGCCGCACTTTACCCCCGGAAAAGACCCAGTACCCATTTTACAGGGGGCTGGGTGGGCACTAGGGCCGGTCAGGACGGGTGGAAAATCTCGTCCCCACCGGGATTCGATTCCGAACCGTCCAGCCCTTAGTTAGTCGCTATACTGACTGAGCTACCCGGCCCACCTACTCGATGGGTAAAAAAAGTTTTTTCTCCGGGGGTAAAGCGGTCAGTACGTGAGGTTTAGGATCTCCATTCAGTGCCGAGGTTAAGAATCTACGGGGCTATGCTTGTACTCCCTACGTATGCCTTCAAGGCATGTAGAAAGAGTAGAAGTTATCTTTTACATGTCTATATGACAGTATCTGCAGTACGTGTAGGCTACTAGAGAAAGTCGTGGCGGTGCGTTTACTGATTCTTAGATATGTGAGTTCCTATGTTCTAATCCTGATTGGGAAATCGTGTCTGCTACCTGAGGTGTATCGTGGATTTCTTTATTCCTTCCAAGCAATTTCTTTAGAAACTATCTTGATATGTCACAACACTATCTTTCCAAAAGGTAAAGGTAAATAAATTCTCCCTACACGTGCTATGAAGGAACAAACGGGGAACTGGTAATATATTTTCACTAAATCTTAGAGTCTGTACGAGAAGAAGGTAAGAAAAATCCACTTTCTATTAACGTCTCCACGAGATGGAGGTAAGTGGTCAGCCTAAGTATAGGCCGCTTTACGCCCTGGGAAACGGCCCCGTCATTCATTGATGAGGGGGCAAGTTAAGCCCCAGGTCCAGTACGGACGTTTTAGAGACGAGGCAAATCTCTAGCTCTCTCAGGGATCTGAGAAGTTATGCCGACTGCACTACCACCGCTTATAACACTTTTCTCCTTAATCATGACCCACAGGCGTCTCACTACTTGAAGTTATACACTATCACTGAGCAAACTGACTTAAGTGGTAATTCCGTCGACTTCTATCAGGGAGAATCCCATTTCGAATCTAGGGCGACACACCGAACACAATTTATGTTTTTTCGTACTTTCCCAAAATGCCTACATTCAAAGGCTGTAGATAAACTCAAACTAGGTCACGATCATTTCATTTCGCATGTTGTACAAGTCATGAATCATACAATCACCCTACAGTACGACACCGCGTTACAATCTGCGCAACTGACTTCTCTACAGCTATATGAAACGTAACAAGAATCCATGCAGAGGAAAGAATACAGCGCTGTTGTCAAATCTTCATTTGAATATTTTATGTGAAATTGCAAGCCCAGGTGGTCACATTATGGATTGAATCACTACGGTACGGTACAAAATTCGCAAGTACAACATTACAACTGCTAATGAGACTAGCCAACAAGACAATCTTCGGAATTGATTTGAGGCAGATGGTACGAGCGCTGATGACAGCAATAATCAGATCCCGACAGAACACTGAAAGTGTGTAAGGCCTGGCACAGGATTCGTTGGAATTCAGTTTTAAAAACTACAGGCTAAGCCTAAATCGAAGACTTACTTCACAAGCAAAAACGTTCTCCGTGAAAGTACCTTACCTAGCAATAGCTAAGTTTTTTTTTTGTTGACCGTGCATCTCGGTGTGATCCTTGTAAATAACCAACCTGACGCACAATTTTTCATGTATGTTTATTTCTATTCTCTACATGTTTCAGGCAGCC
>Ga0123352_10004543_pt1 | contig 20468 bp, 15 predicted proteins | sample TergutLab28metaG_FD_89700 | JGI IMG/M metagenome (GOLD analysis project Ga0123352, IMG submission 89700) | Labiotermes labralis P1 segment gut microbial communities from Petit-Saut dam, French Guiana - Lab288 P1 | ecosystem: Host-associated > Arthropoda: Insects > Digestive system > Gut ...
CAACAAGGGGAATAGGGGTGTTGGGTCCCCCTTTCTCTACCCGGGCAATAAAAGGGTTTGGGGTTTCCGCCTCCCCCCCCCGACCCTTTTTCCCCGGGGAAAGCCCCCCCCCCCCCCCAGGTACACATTGACACAGAAAGCTGGGTGGGTCCCATAGACGTTCTGGACGATTCGGTGAACAGACAGACCTAATGCCCCTGCTTGGTTATCGAAACATGATTCCTCAGTGACGCAGACTGTGGCCTAGTTACATCATGTCGGTCGATGACAGTACGTATACTTGTTTTGGCTAATTCTTATACCAGCATCACTGCCAAACACAAGAAGTCACAAAAGTCATTTAAATTGTCATGAAGAATCAAAGAACCTCCCTGATGGTAGCCGCTGCAGCGAAGGTAGCACCCCTCTTTCACATTCAGGAGGTCCAAGGTGCAAATCTGAAGAATGTCCTTCCAGCTGGGCCGCGATCGTTTGCTTCTACATTCTGCTCAATCATTTCCTCCTTTCTTAGACCATGGGCCTGTTTATCCACAGTGTAACACCCGGTGCCATTCTGATGGTACTGCTGACATCTACCATCAGACGATCTGCCTGTTACTATTCGTAAAATCACATCACATAACTTTTGTCTTTGTATGTGGTAAGCAACACTGCATAAACTGCATAAATCAGAAACGGCAGGCTAACAAGTTTATGCATTTGGGAGCATTTAGCTCTTGTGTTTGGCCCACAGGAAGTACAAGCAATATTTCGTAAAATCGACGTATCTCTGTCCTCAGCTAAAAACCTGGGGAGAAAGCACACTCAGTTTGGTCTGTTAGAGACGGCTATTCTCAACATCTGCTCCTGAAGCTGAGAACAGTTGGGTCTTAAAGACCGAACCTAGTATCTGCCCAGACTTCTTACTTTTTCGTACATATATTTTCCTATTTTTGTACGTTTGGAACACCAGAGAATGAAAAATATTCAGACACCTAGCAATGTTCAAAATCCTTCAAAACCGAATTTCACATTTTCTTATTCCTGGTTCTCTCTGTATATTTTAACTTGTTCATATAAAGCTCACATCTCTTCCACACATGGATATTCTGGTTGCCTCGTTTGTCTAGTACTCCACTTCTCCTTCGAGGACCCCACTGTTTGTTACTTCAGCTCACTGGAATTTCAAACTCATCGTTTGCTCAATAATTTCATTTTCATTTTCCGCATTACAATTAAGTGGCACTCCTAGTATTGCCTTTTTCTTGTAGTTGTTAGATCACCAATTTAAATCTTTAACGACTGACTGATAGAGACGTCGCAGGTTATCGTCGCTCCGCAATTTAGCAGTAAATCATCTCCACAGCAGACTCTGTCTCCCTTCTAATTTGTACCCTTGTTTTGTTTCTTCTTTTCATTTAATTCATTCTTCGCTGATCACAGAATCATTTCACGTTCTGAAATACACGAAGCTCCTTTAAATAACAGTAAATAAATATCTACTTCAGAAGACTAGATTTTAATACGCCTTTTCAACATAAAACACATTCGCGTGTTTCTTCTCATATTCTTCTAGTCAGCTACCCGCACCCGATATTCAAGACACCAACACACGTCTAATTAACTGAAACAACTTTTAGATCATCCAAGGGACTTGAACACAGCAACAAAAACAGACTGTTCAACTTTCAAAGTAAAGACAACTAATCCAGTCAAGCTATGGAGGATGCAGTATTGCAGTAGGCATTTGTTCCCAAGAGGCAGCTATGTATTGATTTAATCTATAACACAATAAAGCAAAGGACTAACCTGACACGTGTCCTGGCTGGCTGCGTCTCGAATTCTACCTGCCTCACACGTGGAAGTTAAGGGCAAACAAAAAAAGAAAAAAAGGGCATATGATAATTTTATTAATTTATTTGCACAAACGTACACAAATACACGTTCCTTTTTTTTCTTAGTAATTGACCAACTTAATGCACAAATTCTTCTTTTATAATAAGTTTATTATATGCCTCTAGATGTTTCGAGCACTATGTGCTCATCGTCATGAGGTCAAAATGGTTTTACACAGCATCTGGTATCATCACACCTGTAGGTGATCGTCCGGTGCACGGGATGATACCAGATACTGTATAATACAATTCTGACCTCCTGATGATGAGCACAACAGTGCTCGAAACGTGTAGAGGCGTATAATAAACTTATTATAAAACAAGAATTTGTGCATTAAGTTTGTTAATTACTAAGATTATACTGAGATGTACGGTCAGCAAAACATCGAAATACGTTCCTTTATTTATTTTACCACGGTGTATTAATAATTATTTTACGTAACGATAAAAATATGAGCAGTATTAGTGAATTATTCTTGCTTTATTTGACGATGCACTCCGAATTGCACTCTTCTAAACTATCGAATAGAAAGTTGATTGTAAATAATGTACTGAAAAAGATTTTAAAGGAACCACTTCTGTTCGAATTTAAGGTACTACCAAATAATTTGCTTACTGGAATTGGTCAAAATGTCACTTACGCGAGCGCCGGATAAGAACTGAAAGCCTCAGTTAGATGACACATAGTCTCTGTGCTCTTGCCTAGACACGGTAAATGAAGGTACTGAGAAGAATACATGAGCCGCCTTTCCTTTGGATTTAATACATACATACATAAAAGCCGAAGTGAGGGGAAGACGATAAGAAGACGTAAGCGGCTACTGAATGGCCCTAAGAATAAGAAAGGATTCGGGAAATTGACAGAGGAAGCACTATACCGCACTTATGGGACAACTAGCTTTGGAAGAGGCGCTGAACCTTTCGTAAGACAAGTTACAGAATGAAGGAATGCAAGCAAGTCTATAAAATCCAGTGGTTTAACCCCAAGGATGACCTTCCATCTTCAAGGGTAAGCCATTTATCCTTGAAGACGTAACTCCCACGATCCTTCACAACGTGCGGAGTCACCCACCAAACGTCACAGCGCCACTTCCCCAGTCAGTCAGTAGTTCGTCGCATTCAGCTTGTCAGTCAACTAATTAGTAACTGTGACAGTGGGCCAGCATGTTTGTTACATAATCAGGGATTTCGGAACATCAATCACTTCTGGCAAACAGGCGCGCTCACTTTGTGTTATCACTTCTTTCATATATATATATGGTAAATATTACGGCCACTTACACTGTAAATACAGGTACACAAATATATCAGAAATGTGCTTCCTTATCTAGGTATGAATGACGGGCGGCAGGATGATTTATACAGAGGTAAGTGACGTTTAACACTTAAACGCTGCACTAAATAGAAGGTAAAATTTCACCCCCAGCTGAGAACAGATCTAAACGTCTAGGAAATTGCAGACCAGTGTTTCCTAACCACGGATCATGCATTGAGGCCTGTAAATGTTTTCATTGGAAAGAGTCTCTCGGGATATGAAAAATTATTTTACGGGTGCTACATGAAAAATGGGATGGAAATATTAGGCAGACATTTGGGAGTCAAGAAGGGAAAAAATTTCAATTCGGAAACCTATTCAGAACCATGTGTTTGGAATATAAAGAAGACAGCGGACAACACCAGAAACGGGCCTTCAAGAGATAAAGTTTACCAAGTTAGGATGTGAATCGAACTAGCCCAGCATTCTGCCCGGAGGCAATGTTTGACATCAGCGGTGTTCGGCGCCCATGTTAGTTACTGTGATGGTCTAACTGTTCTTGGCGATCCACTGACAGAATTATATAAAAATGTTGTTAGACGACATGAACTGTCAATCCAGCGCTCTTTGTGTCGTGAGTTCATACACCACTACACTCTTTAACACGTGGTTTATGGACGTTTCAAAGAGTTAATGGAACTTCAGAGTGTTAGCACCGACTAACACGTTACGAGACAACCTATTCCACTAACACGCATAGCCTTACATCCATCAGCACAAGTGTTCAGTGACAAGTACAGAAAAACATGTTTAACATCGACATCATTGTTAGTCATTGCAACTTGGTTCATTCCCACACGACTTCCCCTTTAGCTACAACAGCGCTGAGCGGTTGTGGGGGAAATTAAACGTGCATGAAATACGCCTGTGGATATACTGCATTGGAAACTGTGCTCACGGGGGTTCTTTGTAGGTATGGATGATAACGAAATGGCAGTATAATACACTCATCAGTACGAACATGAAGTTAGGTCTCCGACGTGTCCCGGAATAAGTATGGCGAAAGAAAACGACAAAACTGTGCCTATTTCCAAGTACCATATCGTGAAGGCTTATAGCGGGGTGGGGGGGGGGAGATGCAATTTCCCACGCTTTCTTAACCTCACTGGGAGCAATTAGCATTAAGCTGCGGCTGCTTTGCCAGCAATAAAAATCCCGTTATTCATAACACATGTGGCTACATCCGGTCCAGACACCGCGTCTGAAGACACACGAGACCAGCCGTCTAGAACGCAGCCCGCCAATTTACTGAACTTATATATTTACCCCCCTGTAATTGAATATTAAAATAAACCCGGACCGACCGCTTTCACGCCAACTTCTACTACTTTGCTACAGACAAGCAAAGTTGTGAATTTAACACATTCTTGATGGGACCATAAATATCAATATTACTTAAATTTGAGGATTCCCTTCTTCTAGGATGTGACTCTGCGTGATGGATAATTGGATACCGACGTTTCGTGTAAATATAGTGTCCTCATCGCCGAGGGTCAAAATGACCAAAAACTTGACGATTAAGAAACTACCTTACCTCGAAACGTCGGGTTGAGAGTACCCAATGAGTCACATCCCAGAAGAAAGGAATCCTCTGTCACGCTGACGCGAGAAACATCAAACTTCGCCTCACACTGTACAACATACGTTTCTCCTTAACCCTTATCCTGCTAACGTGGAGAATATGGTGAGCTCCTAATAATGCCAGCAGATGGCAGATGGGATTTAACTCGGCGTTTAAAGGGTTAATATAGAACTCAGTGAGTTAAACTTACTTTTACGTACAGATTACAAAAAGTACCATTGAGCTGCCTTTGAAAAATACGAAGATCTGTAACACTTAACAAACACTCGACTTGGAGAATGTAAAGCTCACAATCCCTGGTGATACAGAAAAACGCCAAATGTCACTCAGACATAGGCCAGAAGACTGTCGTATCGTGTAACGACAGGTCAAAAAAGCGCCACTTCGTATCCGGCTGCGTTACCTACAGCTTGCTGTATCCCCAGATGGAAACATTTCTCTTCAATATCGTTGAAATCACAAATATTCTAAACTGAAACTGAAAGTCAGCAAATTTAAACGCAATGACATTGACTGCTTTTCTATAACCCACACAAGCTCTTCACTTTGTAACTCTGTATTATTTTAGCTTCTACGTAAGTCGTTCCTCGATTTACCCGACAGCTGCTTTCAAAAAACAATTCCGTTAAGTTAAATCACAAAAATTTACATTAATTTCCCTACGAACATCAATTTCTGTATGTAATGTGACTCTCAAAAATAATGAAGCTATCTTCGTTACTTTTTCCAGTTATATTAATAACAAAAGAATAACAAAAATCGAAACTCATCGACCGCACGGTAGAGTTTGCCGAACTCTCGGGTGGGTGTGAGACACAGGTGCTGGAGGACCACCCTAAGGTGTAGAACAGGTGACGGCAGTACTAGATAAGTGGGTTTCACTGAAATGGGGGGGGGGTTCCAGCAATACTGAGTTTTGCATTTATGACAGTCGAGAATGATGGTAAAACACCACTGGAAGCATTTGGTGAATCTGCTGGCTGGTGGTAATTTAAAAATCATCCACATTTGACTTCTCAAGCAACAGATGATAATAACAATCAAATGAAACACGAAAGGTTATCTCTAACATTGCTTGTACTAGAAAATATGACTCCATGTACGTCATGACTCTGCTGCCCCTCCTCCCGCCCCTTTCAAACGGTCTAGATTAGTTGATTGCATGTAGGCGATATCGCGTTTTTCTATCTCGCATATAACGAGCAGAAAGCGCGTACTGGTTTAACAACAATAGAAAGCAGAAGTGTAAGAAATATAAAGCATCACGTATACATTATTTTCAGTAAAATAAAAAGACGAATTTGAGGCAGACATTTAGTGCTGGTATTATTAACGTTACATTCAGCTAATGCACGCTTACACTGAAACTATAAAACAGAATCAAGATAAAGAGTAAGCACAAAAGCAAATGCCCGAAAGATGGGGCCGAAATTGAGTCGTATCTTCGAAGATATGTTACTGTACACAAACTTCCACATATATATATATATATATGGAAGTTTGTGTATATATATATATATATATTTAAGTGTCAGTCCAACATCCAACGTTTTCTGGTCCTCCAAGTCGTTATTAACTCACTGCAGAAAATTATAAAATAGGAGGAGCTGTGGGTAGCTAACTAAAGCCTATACCTTCCACACGACGTTAAAACCGGTAAACTGGTTCAGACGTTGAATGAACAGACACGTCGATAACATGGCGATTTCATAAGCCTAGTATTTTCCTAAATTAAAGTAAGCTAGGCTAGAAATCAAAAGCACCATAATTAATTTAGTACCTGACCGGGAAATTCAGCATCCTACAACTTCTACCACCCTTATTCCTTAACTGCCACAATTTCATCACTTACTGTTATGTGCTTATATGAAGCCAGCATTTTCACACGCGAAAGTTCAACTGAAAAAAATTCAGACAGAATAAAAGAACTTTCACAGGGCCGAAATGACTAATAACAAACAGAATGGTAGTTTTCAGGCACGCGCTGACAGCACTTATATACGAAACTGAAGATATCATCAGAAACCTTCTTGAATGCGTAAATATGGTCCATGCACTGGGAGTACATATATAGGAACTTGGAGATATAATCGGGAGCCCTCTAGGGTGCTCATATTGTGCTGCATGCACTGCACACAGATCTCTAGGAAACTGGAGTTATCATCAGCAGCCCTCTAGCGTGCGTAGCTGTGGTACATGCACTGGGGGCACATATATAGGACACTGGAGGTATAATTGAGAGCCCTCTAGGGTGCTCATATTGTGCTGCACACACATCTCTAGGAAACTGCAGATATCATTAAAGCGTCCTCTAGATGCTTATACTGTGCTGCAGGCACTGGGAGCACATTTCTAGGAAACCGGAAATACTGTAAGATTTCTAGCTTGCGTATGGGCCTTATATGCGACATGCAGGCACCGGCGAGTCACAAGGGGATTCCGTACCCAGTACGAAAAATGGTGACCAAGAGAAGAATACTCTCGTTGCTCGGAACTTAATCCCAGCAATCAGCGTCTGGCCACGTTACAAGTATGATAGGTAACATTTTGCTTTGGAAGCACTGTCTCTCTCTCTCTCTCTCTCTCTCTCTCTCTCTCTTAACACAACCACCAGATTTAACACAGCTAATACCAGAATACACAACTGGACTTAAAACTCATTCAGTGGAATGCAGATTATATTCTCGTAACTTATTTTGTTAAGACCCAGGCTAATACTATCATGTCTAATTTTTGGGTTTTCATACTACTGCTGTCACTGCTGCCCTAACTCCTTACTCTGCACTGCACGTTTTAAAAGATGAACCTGACGAAACTTTCAGCCGATAAACGTGTCCATCCGCACACAGTTCATGTGACGTCCAGTAAAGGTAACGTCACATACTTCGGAGATTTGTTGTAATTACTAGGTTTATAACTTTGTCCGATGGCTATCAGAAAAACGAAGAAAGTGGATTTGAAGACAAAAGTGTTTTAATGTTATTTAGTTTCGTGTGTGTCCGTCTACTCCTTTTTTCTCTAGTGGTCGTGTCACTAATCCCACAAAGAACATCAGCAGGGTCCCTTGGATGCGACACTTTAAGAACAATTGAGGCGATCTGGGATGACATAAAGACCTAACATCTCTCTCTGTATCTCTCCTTTATCCCATTCTCGCCTCTGAAGCTACATACACTAGCAGCATTTTGACGTAATAAAGCCGCACACGAGGTAAGGAACCAGACATTAGAACAGGATCTGTCAAGATGTCATACGCCATGCCTGTTCTTATTTGCAGGAACCTTACACTGCTAATGTAATACAATCAAACCGCGTGCTGTTAAAAGCCACCAACACTTAGCTTAAACTCTTCATAAACGGCTGCAGACAGTGTCTTTAAATATTAAATACACACTCGTAAATTAAAACCAGGACAAAGACTTTTAAAGAGAGATATCTTGCTTTAAGGATGGAATGGGACAATTTCACATACTAGATCAACCAAAACGTGAGACTGCTCACATACAAAGTTTAGTCGGAAAATATTAACAGGAACAACATGGAAGACCTAAATGTAGATGTGATACTATAAATATTTAAATATATCTTAGAGAAAGATTGTGTGAGAGTACGGTTTGGATCACACAGCTCGGCAGAGAATCCAGTGACAGGCTTTTTAAGCACCATAATGATTAATGGGACAGGATACCTTGACCAGGAAATGAAATATTTTGAGGAAATACGGTGCACCATGTCTAGGATACCCCGAGTCAGTTACTGTCCTTTATGGTGCTCACCTGTTTGGCGCAGCGTTGTTGAATCATTCGAAAATGACACTTGTACCAATCAGTGACTGCCATCAAACAGTCAACTCTGGTTTCTGACTTCCGATCTTTTGCAGTACCTCATCCTTCTCACAGCCTGCGAGCTCCACGTAATGTTAATTGATTAGTCCACGTCACAGCTAAGCATTTGGGCCCATATATCATACCCTTCTTTGTAAAAAAAAAAAAAAGTCGACATTGCACGTGCACTATTTCTTTCCTTCTATATATATATTTTGGAAGAGAAAATCATCATCACTTCGGAAGCTGAGGCCCATTCTTTCTCTTACCCCCACCACGCCTACTTTAAGACTGCGCCCCTTGACAAAAGTGACTGCCCCCTTCAACATCTCGAGTTGGCAAAGTGGTTTCTAACCGGGATAAATCGTTCCAGAGGGGAATAACTTATATATATATATATAAGACCTGCTGAGCCAGCAAAGGGGGTAAGAAGGAGGTTCAAAAAATGTGAAGGGATGGAGAAGGATTCAGGACATTTTTGGACTTTTTGTTTTGGGGGTGGGTTGAAAAGAGAAATATTACATGTGACAATTTTTCTTTCTTTTTTTAAGGAGGGACGATTATATAAGACAGCGCGATAAGGGATGCAATATGGAATGGAAGAGGACAAAAGACTAAAATCAACATGTAACCTTAAAGACATTAAAGCACAGAATGGAGCCCCCATATCTTTAGACCAAGATATAATGCATGTTTCATCCCATCCCCTTGTTTCACCACCGCTTGGTACACATATCCCTTTGTGAGTCTAGCCACAACGTAATGCGGAAAATATATAAGAATTGATGAAGCTGGAAGAGATAAAACGCAGAAGAAAGGAAACTACAGATGATTGAGAGTAAAAGTGTAAGACCGTGTAGGGGATTAAAGGTGGAGAATTAGGGTTGATGTTAATGGTGACACTGCACAAATATCCCTCCTCTATTCTACTCTTTGTCCAGTAGATTTGTCCTCGAGCTTAAATTGTAATATATAGCAGATGTTTGGAATGGTTGGAGGGTACGGAGGGTGGGGTGGAGGTTAAGTGTAGGCAGCTGAACTTGATGAAAATGGATTATCTTCAATTCCTGGGATGTATCTGCCACACGCAATTGGAGTAATAAGCTAAAGGAGGGAGCTGAAACATGTACATCAGGGTGAGATAAAGATGGGGAGGCTCACTAGAATATTGAGGATCTGCAACGAAATCTGGCTACTGGATAACTTAGTCTTCCACTCTCTAGACAATAACAGCTAAACAGCTGGTGTGGGGTAATACACACACACATGGGGTACACATTTGCTTGAAGACCACCCAAGCAGCAAAAGAAAATTAGTTCAGGTAGCTGGCTGAAAAGAAAGAGCTCACATTTGAGGTCGCATGTGGTTATTGCGACACAAAAACACGGAAAGGTATGAAACTGGAAAAAATTGATAAGTAGTGTTTTATATCTCGCCAAGTATAAGAGTCCAACACCGGTATAAAGCTTCGGTGCTGGATGTAGCTGGGAGACCAACTGTACACACGAGCCCCATCGATTGCTACAAGAAAGATTGAAAACCCAGAGGTAGTCACAAGGCGGTGGTGAAGAAAGTGATGTATCTGCCCTTATTAGACATGAAGATTTGGTTGTCCCTAACAGTCCGAAAACAGATTCCGGATCTGGAACTAAACTGCTTAGTAGAGAATAGAAAATTCTCAATTCAGACGATTCACACACACACACACACACACACACACACAAGAATAAAAAGGATGAGCGGAAGACAAGAACACTGACGAGAATGGAGGAAACTTTGAGAAGGGAGCACTAAGAACGATACAAAACTGCGTATAAGGAGGCCAAGTGCCAGAGTTCCAAGTTCTCATTTGGGACGATAAACTTCCATTGGGTCGCTGCTAGTCCTATAATCTTTCCCCTTTTCGTAGCTTCGATTTTCCGAAATCCTCGACACCTTTGTGCACTACCGACACACTTTCTTCTCCCAATCACTTCGCTATCCACCTGAACAAAATTCAGTCATAGTAAGACGGATTCGGAACGTTCCTTCGAAACGTCGCAACTCACTGCAATACTACGTGGTATAAAACGCAAAAAAAAATCATATAAGTTGAACACTAACATTGTTTTGCTTATCCGTATATATTTGTAACAAAAAATATAGTATTAATAAAAGAGGGAACAAGACGACTGATGCTCTAATTACCTCTCCCTTTTTCTTCTAAGTATCAGGGGATATATAAGAAAACGAAAATTAAAAAATGCATCATAATTAAACGGATTACAAACAAACAAATACTCGTACATAAATAATATGTTAACTCGACATACAACCAGCCCACATTCCACAAAATCAACAAGAGCATAATGTAGAGAGAGAGACACACATAAGCCGCACATTCTCTCAGAGAATTTTATTTTCAGTTTATGTAAAAGAATTTGTGATACTTAAGGTAAATATATATTTCAATAACTTGAAACCTTACTTATGTATGTTTTTAGTTTCTCCATTATATTGTCCCTTGGATCATGTCTAAAACTTTGATGACCTAGAAAAATGCTGACCAGATACGCTGATCAGAAGTACTAGCCTATGATGAAAACGAACAGGGTCAGGGTCCACCACAAAGTGGCAACATCGAAGTCGTACGATAATATGAACGAAATGTCCTTATTAAACAGGGGCACATCGCACTTTCTGATATTCTACATGTCATTGATGCGGAAACCCTGTACCTGATACGGCGATTTGAGCCGGACTTAGGTATTCTATGTATGTGCAAATTTTCTCGGCACAGGAAGGTAATAAACACCTCCGTTAACCTCCATTCCTGTGTGTTACATTGCCGACTTATCTTTATTATCGTCACCGAGCCCCAAGACTGTTCAATATGTAACCGAAATGGAATTACTTTTTCACCTTTCTTTCGGAATTTCAACTACATTAGGTAACCAACAAATATTCGGTCTGTATAAAGCAAGTCTCTTCTTCACAGCCACACCGGTGAGTTACGTGATCGTCAGTATCTCTGCGTCCTGATTCAGCTGCATCACCGATGCTACTAAATCCGCTGTATTTACAGGCGGGGGAAAAAAAACCTTTCTCTGCAGGGTAAGAAAGAAATTCACCAACGGCACTCCAAGCCACACACACACACACACACACACACACACACACACACCCCAAAGCACAACACATGCTGCAGTCCTGGTGAACCAAACACACAATCATGGAACAATCTTGAGATTGCTGGTAAAGGGTGTCCATCACGCCTTCCAATTATAATTGGAAAGCGTGGAACAAGTTCAACTAAACATGAGAACACACAATTTTAAGTAGTTCATACATTCGCCTTCCTTAACTTGTTATATACAGCGGTTCGTAAGTTACCCAAGTATTCAGTTTGTCTTCCCTAACTTGTCTCATATATAGAGATTATATATTTGTCAGGGATTAAAACTTATCAAGAAAAGTATGACGTCATATCGATCTGGGGTCCTGCTGTCGTGTGTCTTTTGGCTTGTTACACTGTCAACAACAAGTTAGGAAAGGTAAATGCAACGTAATATAGCTCCCGCATTTTACGTCATAGCGTCAAAAACAAGCGAAGTTACACTGTAACAGACCAGCAGTTGTAGACGCATGTTCAAATTACGTAAATAAATGAACAGATCATACCTCTTAAGTTTAGTGATGTGGAGAAGTGTAGAGATGTGCAATGAACTGACGTAATTTATATGAAGTGATTTTATTTTGAAGTGAAGTGAGTTACGGTGAAGTTCTTCGGGACATAAGTATTATATACATAAAGGTGACCTTATATTGAGGGTACTTGATTATATTGTGACTTATTTCATTTGGGTGTATCTTTCATTGTGGTTGTTCTAACTTGTTTTGTAATATGTGGGTGTGTATGTGTGGGTTTTGTAAGGTGTGGGTGTTTTGGTAATATGTGTACTTGATTTACTGTGTTTTGTATTGTTTGTATTGCGTTTTTTGTATTGTTTCGTTTATGTATATTTATTCTTATTGTTTCGTCTGTACTAATGTAAGGACTACTACCACCGAGTGACAACTCAATTGCAGTTGCAGTTAGTAGTAGTAGTAGTAGTAGTAGTAATATGTAAGCGAAAATCTATAATTCAGGTAGCAGGAAGTTTTGATTAATCTGTATGGGCATCAAGACAATTTGGTAACCTTACCGTTTGTTCAGAAGATTTTATTAACTGTTGAATACACACAATCCAAAATGTACGCATAGCCTAACAGTTACACGGCTTTCACTCAATTCCGTTTTTAATAATCTCAACAGCTGTACGACAAGGTAAGGCGGACAAAACATAAAACGTTTCATTTTTTCAACCCTTTCTTTATCGGATTGTTTTTGAACCGGACATATAACTTTCGAGTTACCCTGAGGTGCGCGCACTAACACACGAGTGTATTCACGTAAAGCACTAGCTACTTCTGCCTGAATTTTGATATGAAACTAAAACAGATTACAAAGTTACGTAATCTTTCCCAAAATCATATTCCTTTAAAAACCGTTTAGAGTTTCTTGAGCGGAAATATGGCATGGACATATACAGCAGATGCAAGGACGCCCTTTAAGGTGACGTTAACGGCCCCATTTTTGGAACTTTCCTTTTGGTGCGATTGAAAAGGAACATACTGTTCCTTCTTCTTATGTTTCACCTCATTTATTTACAAACAGGTTTCCCGAAATTAGATTGCCACCGTAACAAAAAGCAAAATATCGAATGTCTAATGCAATTTTCGAGCCTTAATATGACCAACCACAATGATGTGCAGACCACGTCATTCTTTACAGACTGAGAAACAATGTGGAAGCAGCAGTGTAGCTGAAGAGAGGGCTGAGTGGTGCGGCCGCCCCAAGCGGCAGAATTCAAGACGCGGCAAAACGAATATTAAACTTAAAAAAGTTGAGTTAGGGGCTCAAAAATTTTAAATCAAAATAAAATGAAATTAAATTTATTAATTGCATTTTTTTAAGTTATTAATTTCTGTTACGACAACTATGTTTAACAACTCGGGGCGCCAACAAACCTAGAGACGCCACTGTGTACAATGCTTCCAGATAGCCTGAAGAGCATTGCTTATGTGAAGATTACCAGGATTCGCCGGTTTGTCCTTCTGAAAAGAGCAGCACCAAGTCGAAGATCGGTATAGACCATGGATGAAATGATGGTGAAGGGGCAAAACCGAAGTACTCGGAGAGAGACACGTCAGTGTCATACAGGATGCCATAAATATGGCGCTGACTGACACCGGATGATGGTCCGGCCTCCAAGGCGAGAGGGTGGCGGCGACAGAGTACCGAACTATGGCACAGTCCTGACTGCAGAATAGCGTGTTCGGTGCAGCTGCGGTTGGTGTGTGTATCACAGGAAGCACACACAAACGCTACTGCAAATAAAGAGCTTAACCTTGCGGTATGTACAACAACCGCAGGATTTAGAAGGTTAGTCGTTACGTCTCGACGTTGCGTTGAGTAGAGGTTGAAACAAGGAGAACTCAACGGTTAAATTTCGACTCAAACTCTTAAGTCACTGCAATAATCAGGTTTGAGTAGCAGTCTGTCGATTTATAACAAATCACTGACGTAGTAAGGTTAGCTTTCTTCCGAGCGCAAGTTTGAAGCGAAGAAGCGGTCTATGTTTTCGTCAGGTCGCGTCGACCAATATAGTGTAATTTCCCTCTACAACTTAGCTGTCTAGAAAACTCTACAGACTCTTCAAAGACACTTACAAATACACAACATTTACTTAACAGTTTAAACGCCGAGTTAAATCCCACCTGCCATTTGCTGGCTTTATTAGGAGCTCACCATATTCTCCACGTTAGGATGAGGGTTAAAGAAACTGCAGATCGTCAGATGCGAAAAATTCATCTTACTACAAACAAAAACAGCGATGGAGAAACGGTCATACGCTGGATGCCGGGTTTGTTTGCGCGAAGGTACAGTGACCGGGATATGAAATTGACCAATCACCTCCATCTAGTGCCGTCGCTGAGTGAGTGGAGCTATGCTATACTCCCGCATACGCTATCAAAGATTATCAGCCGGACGACGTCATTCGGAACGGAGAAAATATCACAAGCCGAAACGAGAATACGCACTGATCGCAACCATCAAAGTACTCTTCTTCCTTACGTACACCCTAAGCCTTTCTTCATGTCGCATATTCTCGGCACTAAACCGAGAGGAAGTTATCGGAACAAGATAGGCAAGATACAAGTACAAACGTAATATTGAGGCGGGTTCGCATAACCATTGTTGCAATGAAAAACCAGTTAGTATTATATATTCTGGGTGTGTGTTGTAGCCTTAATTACCCAATATGCAAAGCGCATGCGCCGTATCTTATTATCATATGTGGCCTGCCTGGATCTACCATATTTTCCCACTCTTATCTCGTAAACAACACGAGTTTCCAAATGTGTGTTAATTTTTCCATGATTTTTGTCTTTATAACATTCTAAGAAGAATTAAGCGAGATATGACCAAAAATGTGTATTTGTCTCCATGTGAAGTACACGTAACTGTTGTCGCACATGAGGTCAAATCAAACTTGAAATTTCTCAACAGATTTTCGAAAGACAATCAAAAATAAAATTTCAGGAAAATTCGTCCAACGGGAACCGAGTTTTTCTATGCGGAACGGACGACAGACGGGCGGACATGACGCGGATAACAGTCGCTTTTCACAGTTTTGCGAACGTACCTAATAACAAAAGTCTACGACTGCAGGATACTTTTCTAACAATGCACGGTTATGTTTTTACTTCACGCAACCTGACAATGCGATGCACGCTGCTAATCAGCAAACTACAGTGCCATATCAATGAAACTGTTTTTTTTTCTGAAGCGCTAAGTTTGCGTTGACCTGTCTGGGAAACGCTCTCGCATTCATGTCCATACGTGTGCTCGATGATGGTAGACAAACCATAATAAATCGGCTCAGACTGTGCACTTCTGGCAGGAAACCAGTGACAGCTGAACGAGATGTTGGAAGCTCCATTTTCGCACATGTAACTCAACTACATAGAGATAATTAGCAACTTTGGTCCGTCCTATAAAAATTATTTAACTCGCTGAACTGTAAATTGATAAGTGTGCCGGCGAGGACCGAAGTGATGTGAAGGGACGACGTCCTGATTAGTCTGGCGACTGGAATGCGCGTCTGCCGTTTATGCCCCACAGTCACTGCGTTAGTCAATAATATAACTGCGCGATTCGCTGGACAGATTCTGTAGCCTTTATTCGAGCGAAAGTTTGAAAAGTAGTTCGAATCCCCACCTAGTAATGGTTTGTGAATGACGAAAGGTCTCTTAGCCACAGAAGTTTTCAGACATAATACGCTAAACAGTATTACACAGTACACCAGGACCAGAAAGCGGTTTGTATTTATAAGCTTTCACCAAATTCGCCTGGATTAATTTGACATCAGGCATAGCAAATACGCTGATGGTCTGGCAGGGACTCCAACCGAGTAACATCTCTATACAAGTCAGATTTGTACAGACTGGTCGACTCGCCGAAGAAATGGCTGGCTGGCTATGTAGTGTCAACACCAAAATATTACCACAGTCACGTCTGCCACCATCTCTCCCTCCCGTAAAGTGGAATTTCTGTTATGGGCTTGTAACACCTCCAACACACACACACACACACACACACACACACACACACACACACACACAGAAAGTTAGTTAAAAATTTTAAGATTCACAAAACCCGGGATATCCCTAGACAAAGTAAGTCGAACTTATAGTAAGAAATTTATCAAAATGACAAAGTTTTGAACATTGGTGGGCCACATACAACTCCCGAGATAAATTTTACCGCCCCTGAAGAATATAGCCATACTTCTTACACATTCTGCCATACACCATGTTGCATCCTGTCGCTGGAGGCTAGCATATGGCAGGAAGAGTTTCTAAAATATGTTCCCGTTATTTTAGACTTGTCTGATATTCAACAGTTAACTAAAGAAATGTTTAGCGAAATAATTAACGGCAGCCCGTGCACGTTCTCGCGTTCCAAAGTCGTAACACGCTTCGGAAGAATGACATGCGAAACAAACAGAAGAGGAGATTGAAATTAATGATGCACAGAAAGAGACAGCAAGTGAGACGGAGAGAGAACTAACTCCGCATGCACACAACTTGGTTTAGTGTAGGATGTTTTACATTAAAATCCAACCTTAATTAAAGTTAATGGAACTGAATTCTACTGGAATTTTAGTATTATCTACATATCAAATAAATCACATCCCCCAAAGGTAAACACATCAAATGAAACACATGCAGCATATTTATATCCATCCATTATCACCGTGAAAAGAATAACTAAATACACGGAACGACACATCCAGCCACGCATGTGTACACAATCCAGTTTTATGTCTTGGCCGCTGAGTCGCGCATGATGAGAAGCAGGACGGGAGAATTGGGGGCTGTGGCCTGTTTGTTTGAACAAGAAACTTAAAGGAGTGTGACACACTGCAATTAAAGACTTAAGTCGGAACAAAAATGCAACATAGACAAGATAAAGCGCCTGAAAATGCGGCGATTTTCGAATATTTGGGAACGACAGTAACAAATCAAAACCCCATGCAAGAAGATATGGAAAGCAAATTAATTCGGGCACTGCTTGATACCATTCGGTCCAGAATCCTTTTTTAGTCTTGTCTGGCATCTGAAAACTTAAGTACTGAAAAGCACATCACTATTATTTTACCTGATGTTTTATATGAATGTTAAAGTTCGTCTCTCACATGACAGGAAATACATGGCGTGAGGATGTTCGAGAACATTGTGCTGAGGAAGATATTTGTACCTAAGGCGAACGAAGTAACAAGAGATGGAAGAAACTTCATAACGACGAGCTTCATGATTGGTACTCGTAGCCAAATGTTATAATGTAATGAAATGGAAGATGATGACATGGGACAGGCATGTAGAATGTACAGGGATGAAGGGAAAAAAGTGTTTTAACCCTTAACCCGCTAACGTGGAAAATATGGTGAGCTCCTAATAATGCCAGCAGATGGCAGATGGGATTTAACTCGGCGTTTAAAGGGTTAACTGGGAAATCTGAAGGAAAGAGACCACTTCGAAAACTTATTGTTAGATGGGCGATGACAATAAAATGGATATTAAGAAATATACTGTCATTCACAATGGCGGCGTTGTCTAAAGCGTGGGTATGCGGACATTCGCTTGATGGGATTGCGGGTTCGAATCCCGCTGGGGAATGGATGTATGTATCTTGTGAGTGTTGTGTGTTGTCAGGCAGAAGCATCTGCGTCGGGTTGACCACTCGTCCAGAGCAGTCCTAACGCGAGTGGTGCATCTTAGTGTGATTGTTAAGCCTTGATAATGAGGAGGCCCCGGCCCAGCAGGGGTTGTTGCGCCAAGATAAAAAAAAATATTGAAATGTCCTGGTCAGTGTGGACTAGGTTCAACTAGATCGGAACACAGACAGATGGCAGGCTCTTGTAAATACAGTAACAAGCCCTAGAGTTCCACGAAATGTGGGGAACTTCTCAACTAGCTGCGGTATCAAAGGGTTCTTTTTTCTATGACAAACCTCTGTTGCACTTTCTGTCTGTTCTGTTTTCGTATTATCCTATCCCCTCACAGATCACCGACGTGTGCGCCGGAGTAGCAATAGAAATTGACGACAGTATTCAGATAAAATACCGCGATAAGAACACACGAGGTATACAAACACTGAAGAATAAACTAAAAACTACACATTCGAACAGACTATTTCAAAATACGAACAAAACAGCGAAACAGGAACAAGGCACCTGAAAGATTTTATAGAATATAAAAAACGGAATCAGAACACCGATACAATAACTTAGCACTACAAGATTCCACACACACATACACACACACACACGCACGCACATACACACACACGCACACACACCACACACACACATACACACACACACACACACCACACACACACACCTACTAAAAGTTAATTATCGAATAGAAGGTCAACACGCAACCACCTGAAAATTTTAGCCGACAAAAAATAAAACACACAAAAATAGCTAACGCAATAACATTTTAAGAGACACATCAGCACACAAACTGTAAATTATGAAATACAATTATCATAATCCTCGTGTGCAATATAATATGCACTCTTTATCTTTTACATATTATTTTTATACGAAGCCCGATAATGATTTCTAATAGCTTAACAATTTGGAATAAAATAAAAGTTGCATTTAGACTGACCTGCGTTTGCAGTGAATTTTTGTCATATTTTTCTTTGTCTGAAATTTTGAAACTGCATTGTATGGGGGCGCATCCAAAGGGGGGGGGGGCGTTACCAGACCGCAGGCTCAACGCAATCGAAATTTAAAAAACACAGCATTTTTACACGACATCAAACATTTTACATGAATGACCCTCCAGCCGAAATCAGTTATTTCAATCGGCTGATGAAGAGCAAATTACAGTTTTGAGAATGAAATAAAAAAACTTACCAGGTCTTAAATGAAACTGAAACCAGACAGGCAATGTACGAACACTCCAACAATCAGGAGCGCTCGTAAAGCCACTGTTGCAGTGAAAAAGCAGGAAGTACCACATATTCTGAGGGTGCGTTTGTAGCCCTTGTTATCCAGCATGTAATGCGCATGCGCAGTGTAAAAGCAGGAAGTACTACATATTCTGAGGGTGCGTTTGTAGCCCTTGTTATCCAGCATGTAATGCGCATGCGCAGTGAAAAAGCAGGAAGTACCACATATTCTGAGGGTGCGTTTGTAGCCCTTGTTATCCAGCATGTAATGCGCATGCGCAGTGAAAAAGCAGGAAATAGCACATATTCTGAGGGTGCGTATGTAGCCCTTGTTATCCAGCATGTATTGCACATGCACAGTGAAAAAGCAGGAAGTACTACATATTCTGAGGGTGCGTATGTAGCCCTTGTTATCCAGCATGTATTGCACATGCGCAATGAAAAAGCAGGAAGTACCACATATTCTGAGGGTGCGTTTGTAGTCCTTGTTATCCGGCATGTAATGCGCATGCGCAGTGAAAAATCAGGAAGTACTACATATTCTGAGGGTGCGTTTGTAGCCCTTGTTATCCAGCATGTAATGCTGGATAATGCAATATTATGTCATAAATGCATGATTTCCGGGGGGGGGGGGGAAGTTACTGAACACAAAATGTGTGGTTTTATTTTCTCTACAAATTTTATCTGAAACATTTTCCATTCTACAAAGAAATGAAAGAGGTATGATCAAAAATTTGTAGTGGTCTTCATGTAAAGTACCCATTATTATTCCCCGATTTTAATGAAACTTGGACTTCCACGACGGTTATTCGGAAAATACATTTCAAATTTCATTAAAATCCTTCCAGTGGGAACCGAATTTTTTCACGCGGACGGACAGACATGACGAAGCTAATAGACGCGCTTCACAATTTTGCGAAGCGCCTAAGAAACGAGTACCATAAGACCCTTTTGTATAAAACAAGCAGGTCTGTCACTGACATCTACTTCTATTTATATGAACACGAATTCAGTTGCAAACCGTGTTATGTGCGAGTTATGCTTACATTATTTTTGTAACACAATTCTTATTTCACACATAAATTATACATAGCCTTAGGGTCAACCACCCTCTCCCCCTACCCGCAATAAAAAATTCTGGGTTCGCACTTCCCCTCCTACGAAAGAAGGACCCTGCTGTGTGTGATTACTGGTACAGGTAACAGTTACTTTGTTTCGCAGTAATCCCCCCCCCCCCCACACGAAAAAAGGGACTATGCGGACCCTTCTCACCCATTTTTCTTCCAAAAAATTTTAAAGCACAAAAAAAATGCCAAATTAA
>Ga0123352_10004544_pt1 | contig 20465 bp, 15 predicted proteins | sample TergutLab28metaG_FD_89700 | JGI IMG/M metagenome (GOLD analysis project Ga0123352, IMG submission 89700) | Labiotermes labralis P1 segment gut microbial communities from Petit-Saut dam, French Guiana - Lab288 P1 | ecosystem: Host-associated > Arthropoda: Insects > Digestive system > Gut ...
GTATTGCACATTGTTGCTCGAAATTGCGCTCTTCCATTTCCGTGACACACACACAAAAACTGCTTCACAAGAAACTGCACTAAAATTAGCGTGTTGATGCTAGCAAGTTGAAACTCATACTAGAAGTCTATGAGACTCTTATCTAACCTTCATGTGACGGGCAAGCCCGCAGTATTGCCAGATCGTGCGATATGAAGGCAGTCTCATTACTTTATTTACAGACCTCATAACATTACACATGACACTAGTTGGATTTGGTGTCAAAGGACATCATTCTTTATGCAAGTTACAAGCAGAGGGTCACAAGCTCCCGTCAGGGTGTTATCTATAAACAATGAAAATAATTCCCAACACATTTTATAACTAAATACTTCATTACATTCCCAGATGTATACCTTATCAAAGAACATTTTCAGCTGTGGATCCGCAACATTATCCACAGCGAAGCCCTTGTTGGGATCCCAGCCAACATGCTGTACATGACGAAAGTTTTTTGGCTGACCAATATCTGCTTTTGTAAGCCGGCGCTTTGAATCCTTATCCTTCTTCTTGCCGCCTGAAACCACATAAAAACTGTATTCCGTATTTTAAAAAGTACCTAGGGTTTCATGTAAGAACATCAACGATTTCATATGCCAAACTGTCACCAAATTTAGGCAATTTCCTTTGTGACTAAAATAAAGGTTGTGTCATGAATGAGACCAAATTTGGATTTTGAAAAAAAACTTTTCGAATTATGAACTAACCAGGAAGACTTACGAGAGTCTTACAGCTGTCGTAATGAAGAAACATTAACCAAGCTTACTATGCAGAGTCAGCATACATCATTTGCGCTGCTCCATTTGCCATATATGGAGGATTGCAGCCTGACTGACACAATTTGTTACTTCAAATTTTGTAAGTGTTTCGGAATATGACCATATATGGTTGGGGATGTAAATTAAATCGCTGACAACGTACTTTCTTCGCTATAAAACTCCCCTTTTGATAGTTACGAGACAACTTATTTTGGAGAATCTTTCGGAATGTTATTTGTTTGACACTTGACACTGTACCGGTGAAGCAAGTACCTACGACAATGGCAGATTTATGAGTACACAGTTCTGTTACCCAAAGATTGTTAAAATTACTAAAGAGATGCTGAGAATGGACTTCGGCATACTGGTGTTACAAGGTAAGCTTTAGCAGTTGCGTTGTAATGGATTTTGATTTTATTACAAAATTCAGTCGAGTCTAAATTCAGTTTGAAATTCTAAATTGCATACTCTTTGGACTATACCGAGAGGCAAGAACGTTAACTTGAACACCTTGGTACAAATAATTTTTCTGTAACTAACCTGTGTAAGATTGTAGAATAGTGTAGCGCTATAGAATTATAGACTTAGTTAAAGAAGTCTTTGCTATTGCTTATCACTGAAACCCCATATTAACCCTCAGACGTTTTGGCTACAAACAGGCTGGTGGCAGCATTTAAATCTACCCTAGATTTAATTCTAGACACAGAGGACTTAGTGCCTCAACCCACTCGTGTCTACCCAGGCATAGTCTGGTGGAAGTCAAGCCCCCTAACTCCGGGACTGGTTGGCAGCGGTGAGATTTCGAAAAATTGTATACTTAGGTACTTAGCACGTGCTAATTTTAGGACTCAGTTACTACGTAAGAGTTGTGTTTGTCTAAGGTCACTCAGATTAAGTTAAGAGTAGGTACCTAACGCCGGAAGATATGGTTTTCAAAATTTTGGTTTAGAATTTATTTGTACACGTTAGGATGGCTGACGCACGACTTCAGGCTGAATTGCTGGAAGCAAAAAAAGGAGATACAACGCCTTAAATAGATTGTGTCCCCAGCTATGACACCGACTATCCACGAGGACCTATCGCTAATTTCGGTTATTCCAAAATGGTCAAGCTCTGGAGGAATTTTTGGAAAGCATAGACTCTTCAGGGCGGATAGGGAGATGGACAGAAAATGACCAATGGGAGGTCGCTGTTCTAAAACTCACGGGCTCCGCGAAATTATTTTATCAGTGTTGCGATGAGCTCCATGAACCAGGAGCAACATGGCAGAGGTTTAAGCAAGTGTTTAGGTGACGGTACAAAGATGTCCATACGGACAAGTACCATTTTACAAAGTTGCAAACGGCAAGTGAGATTTTCATACCCGCAGTCTCTCGAGGAAGCCTTGAACTTAAGTTTGGCTGTCCAGGAGGCAGAGAGACAGGAACGTTTTAATGAGAGCTTTTATACTCAATCTGAAAAATCGGTACGCTTACTGTCCGAACCGCAGAGTCGACCGGACTCAGGAAGCAAAAATCGAAGGAAATCGGGCGAATTACGCCCAGATGGGCAAGTGCGTAACCAGCGCCATAGCGCACCAGCTAGGACGACTAGGGCAGAGCCCCAGGAAAATCGGAAAACGCAAACAGAAGCTGCCATATGGTGCTACAAGTGCGATGGCAGGGGGCATTTCGCGAGAGAATGCCCAACCAGGCTCAGGAAGGAGAAGAAACTCTCTGATTCAGGCAGGAAAAACCCGCCCAAACGTTCGAAACGTTCACACGTGCCTGGCGAGAAGCGAGATACCAGGACTTCGGAAAACGAGAGCAAGGCATAGAGGATGACAGCTCTCGCTGCCTCACCATACCCGAAAAGGCTGTCACGGTAAAGACGGTTACAGTCTCAATGGAACACGGCACCCCTTCTATAAAGGCTGATATAGAGGGTGTAGAGAGGAGCCTCATCGTAGACACGGGCTCTGACGTGTCCATACTGCAACCAGGAATTTCGAACACCAGCATGAAGAGTACCACTCAAAGGCCCTACGGGATGACTGGAGAAACCCTTGATGTGAAAGGCCGACAGACCATTTCATTTGGTTTAGTTGGACGGAAGTTCAACCACACGTTTTTAGTGTGTCTGCTTCCTACAGAGGCAGCAGGCCTATTAGGCACTGACTTTCTCGAAGAAAGAGGTGCCCACATAAATTTTGAGAATGGCGAGATGTCATTTAATCTTTTGGCGCCGGAATTATTTTTTTAATTTTAGCACACCCTGTATATAAAATGTGAATAATACATGAACCAAATATGTTAGAATTATGTAACAAACTGCATTTTGAAGAGAAAAAAATGGAGAGTATATACCATGTTTAAAATATTCAATACCTATATTTGTTGAATAAATATATAAAATGCAACTTTAGAGGTTAGCGGTGTGGTACGACCACTATAGTTGACATTAGGCGTCAAAGGGTTAATGACGCCACCTGAGACATCCGAGCACATGGCAATGCAAATAGGGAACGGAAGGTCCTCACTATTTTCACGTCGGGTAAAGAGGGACACAGCCCTCAACCCATGCTAAGGAAGGAGGAAAGAAGGGACGAGTGTGACTTAAACAGCCCCCGAAATGAGGAACCCACTTCACAGAGTCAAACGGGGCTTGTGAAGGCTAATGAAAATATTGTACTGGCACCCCGGTGTAGGCAAGTTGCTGTAGCAAGACTGGAAACGGAGGAGCAGAACCTTCCTCCTTTAGTATATGTGGAACCAGCCCAAATTCCGATAGAGGGAATTTTTCCGGCCCACTCTCTCGAGTTAACCCGAGCACACGCCAGTCTTCACAGCAGATGTCACAGTGTGACGACACTGTAACGCGATCCACTAACTCAGCGTATGTTATGCTGGCGAATTTCAGTGAAGAGACACTGACCGTGCCCAAGCATACCGTTTTGGGGATAGCGCAACAAGTTTCCGAAGCACTGATACATAAGATAAATGCCGGAGGTGAATCTGACATTAACAGCCCGACAAGGCCGCCCAAAAAGCGCAAAAACGAAGCCTTGTATGAGAAATTGCTTCCTGGAAAGTTAGACCATTTAGCCTTGGAAGAAAGGCACCACATTGAGCCTATACTGATAAAGTATGCTCACGTCTTTCACGGTGAAGACGAGAACGATTTTAAATGCACGAATGTGGTGGAACACCAAATACAGGTGGGCGACACAAAACCGATTAGGAAACCGCCATATAAAACACCCTATGCATTGAGGCAAGAAATGAAAAACCAGGTTCAAAAAATGCTGGATAAGTAAGTGAAAAGACCCAGTAATTCGCCGTGGCCGCACCCACGATTTTAGTACCGAAAAAAAGGGGCCCAGACGGAAAACCTCAGTACAGGTTTTGTGTGGATTTCAGAGCTCTGAACTCCGTCACGAGGTTCGATCCCTACCCCTTACCCTTGTTGCAGGAAGCCACATCCTCACTGTACGGATCCAAGTATTTCAGTTTTGGACTGCTACAGCAGATTTTGGCAAATGGGTATCAAGGAGGAGCATAGAGAGCTGACAGGGTTCACAGTACCGTCTGGACACTATGAGTTTAATAGATTGCCCTTTGGTCTCTCAAATAGCCCCGCGAATTTCCAGCGCCTTATGGATACAGTTTTGAAAAAATTAGTAGGGACTGAATGTTTCGTGTTTATTGATGACGTCATAGTTTTTTCTAGCTCCGCAGAGCAACACGCTCGGAGACTAGAAAGAGATTGCAGAGATTCAATCAGGCGAACCTGCAACTATATCCAGGCAAGTGTGCTTTTGCTCAGCCCCGAGTGTAGTACTTAGGCTTTGTACTGTCAGAGAGAGGCGTAGCGGCTTCTCCAGAAAAAGTGAAGGCCGTATATAATTTCCCGACACCCAAGTGCGTAAAGGATGTTATATTGTTTTGGGGTTTGGCCTCTTTTTATCGAAGGTTGGTACCGAAATTCGCAGAGATTGCTAAGCCCTTAACGACACTAACACGGAAGGACCAACCGTTTACATGGGGTCCGAATCAGCGAGAAGCTTTCAAGAGTTTGAAGGACAAGCTCTGCGCGACACCCATGTTAGCTTTTCCAGACTTTAGCCTTTCCTTCATATTGACGACATTTGCCTCGAAAACAGCTTTGGGCGCCATACTGTCTCAAGTGCAAAAGGGCAAGGAAAGGCTTATGCGAGTCGGCAGACGAACAGCGCCGAGCAGTCATACGCAGCCACAGAGGTTGAAATGCTGGCTTTGGTTTGGGCGACCAAGCAATTAAGCTGCTATCTTCATGGCTGGAAGTTCGTGGCCAGAACGGATAACGCGGCATCGACGTATTTCAGAAACTTCGCTGATCAGAATAGTCGGTTACTGCGATGCAGCATTAAGCTACCCGAGTTAGATTTCATGGTGGAACATCGAGCAGGAACGAAAATAGCTCATGTAGATGCCTTCAGCCACCATGTTGGTACTACAGTACAGGGAGGTACCTTAGATAAGGAAGACGTCCTCCGCGAGCAGGCGAAAGACGCTTTTTGCCTGAAGCAGAAGCCAGGTACCTATGAGAGTAAAAAGGAATTTTTCCTGGATGATGATGGCGTATTATACAGGCAAAGGTCGAGCGGCGACTATCAGTTCATAGTGCCCGAGACACTAGTATGTGAGGTCATTAAGCAGAACCATGACCCAGTTTATGTTGCACACCCGGGTACAAAGAGAACTCATGACCTGATCGCACTGCACTATTGGTGACCAGTCATGAGGAAGTCAATAGAGGAGTACATTAGAAAGTGCGACCCCTGCCAGAGACGAAAGGGAAATTGCGAATTTGTAGCTCCGCTTGGAGATGTCCAAGAGCCGACGGCCCCGTTTCAGGTGACATCCACGGATGTTACCCGACCATATCTTTCTACACCGCGAGGAAATAAATACCTCCTTACCTTCACTGACCATTTCACGAAATATGCCGAAGCCTTTCCAATTGCAGATCAGACTGCAGAAACGTGCGCAAGGGTTTACGCGACTCAAATTGTCTCACGACACAGCATGGGAGCACAGCTCATAACGGATCAGGGCCGAGCATTTATGTCGAGTTTTTTCAAGGGACATGTAAAGTGTTAGGGATACGCAGGATGCGTACTACCAGCTATCACCCCGCTTTGAATGGGATGATAGAACGTTGGCACTAAGATCTTCATAATGGACTCTCACATTACATAAATTCGGCAAATACAAACTGGGATACGATAGTCCCGTTTTTTTTATGGCGCATAGGGCGACACCCCATTCGGTTACGGGCTACAGCCCATTTTATTTGTTACATGGGAGAGAGATGCAACTGCCCAGCATTGATAGCCTGAAAGCCCGATGTGTAAAGGAAAATACAAGTCAAGACCGACGCTTAGAAAACCTAAAAGCTAGCCTCAGGATGGCTTATAAAACAGTAGCGAAGGCAAACAAGGAAGCGCATCGAAATAACAAAATATTTTACGATCGTAAGGCAAAGACGCGCCATTTTGAAGTAAATGACCTAGTGTATTTGTACACCCCTGCTATGAAAGCTGGTCAGACAAAAAAGTTCCAAAAATTTTGGTCAGGGCTGTACAAGATAACTAGGAAAATATCAGAGCTGAATTACGAAATTGTTGGTCAGGATGACAAAAAGAGTACTGTTTATGTGAACTGGTTAAAGAAATGCTACAATCCGAGTCTTTGGAAACCCAGACAAAATCAAAAGCTCAGAAGAAGCCCCGAAAACAGAAAGCTAAACGACCAGATTCGGGCGAGAGCGAGGAAGAAGAAAGTAGGGTAGGTCCGTTCCCATTTATGACAGCCGAAACCCGACTGCCGTAAATGAAAGCATGACCCTGCGAAACCCAGCTTTGGATACCCCCGACACAGACCGACGTACTTCGGACACCCCTTCTTCGAGTGAAGACGATCCTAGTTATTATCCGCTAGACACACTCTGCTCCAGGCGCGAACTACAGACTACGCGCACAGAACCTCCGATTACCAGGTCTCGCGCTAGGAACATGCTACAGGATATTACAAACGCATAGTTTGTTTAAATATAAGACACACTAAGTGACTGTTCCGATGCAGCAAAGGTAGACTTTACTAATTCGCTAAATTTGCATTGTTACAGGATTGTTACTGAGTGCGGTGATTACCGGACAAAATGTACAGCCATTAAACCAATCAATTCTATTTGTGAAGGAAACAGACATATGTTTTACAAGCAACACGTGGCGAGTCGTGATGGAAATTGATCTGAGTGTGTATCACGACACTATTTCTGTAATTAAATCCAATCTGATGACGATTGAGCAGCAGAAGCAAGATTTCACGCCAATGGCCGAATTGAAACAAATTGATTTGTTACTGAAAACGCTAAATTCCAGGCTAAATGACTTCCACCAAGTTTTGCCCAGAGTAGATCCACGCCGTGGCCTATTAGATGTGGGTGGATTAGTGTTAAAGCATATTTTTGGAACTGCGACTGTTACAGATATTCACTTGATACATGACGTAGTAGACGAATTGCGGCAAAGAAGTTCCGACATAGCCCAATCTGTGTCAAATCAGTTAACATATGTGAAGGATTTAGGAAAGATAAATGCAGAGGCGACTGCAAAATCGTCTAGGGTGGTAAAAGACCAAATGATATGGTCACATGATCAGTTTCTTAGCATAGCTAAAGATATGTTTTGGTTAAATTCTACTTTGAAGGCTGAAAATTCTATGCTTACTGTAATTAGGCACCTTGAATTTAATGCAGTTGATTCAACAGATAGATGAATTGTTTGAGACCGTACAGCATGCTATATTAGGGAAGTTGCCTATAAAACTAGTAAATCCCTTAGAGCTTCAAAACATTCTAAGAAACGTGACTTTACAATAACCAGAGAGTTACAAGCTTGTGGCAGGATCAAGCAAGGATAATATGCACTTGTATTATGAGTTGACTAAAGTTTCAGTAGCAGCAAATGTCTGTTCTGTTAACTTAGTGTTGACAGTGCCACTGAAGACCACGGACAGCCATTTTACATCGTTCAGATTAATTGCCTTGGCTACTCAAATATCTCCTGATAAATTTTTCAATATTCGGTAGATTATGCATTCTTTGCGTTACAACATAGCTGACGAAGCTACCTACTGCTCACGGAAGCAGACTACAGCTGTTGTGATAAGGGAAGCATTACAACCTGCCCCGCGGAAACTGCAGTGTATAGTTCGCAATCACTAAAGTGTGAATCAAGTTTGTTTTTTCAAACAGAGAATGCCAACCCCTGGTGTCGACGGAAGCTCATCTTTCAACACCGGACACTGTTTCTGCAACGTTATGGTGAGCTATGGGTCTACCATTTTCCTGAACAACAGATCACCCTGCGAGATGCGCCCAGGACAATAAGCAAGTGCTTCGTACCCTGTCACTTACCGGAAATGGGTTACTGCACAACGCCACTGGATGTTCCATAACTTCTGATGCGTTCCAAATATTTCCAGAACTACATGGACCCACGCAGACAAAAAAGGATGCACCGATACTCCATCTCCCCAACAACATCACTGTGATCACCGATTTTGAACTACAACAGCTGATTGACATACCACCGTTGGAAATCCAGAAACTATGTGACATCCACGGCCGAGTCACCGCGTCACTGCAGACGTTGAGTCACTTTTGCACACACGTCAAACCTCGGTACTTCAAGAAAAGCGAACAAATTACCTTATCACCATCATAACTTCCCTTTGCGCCTTTATAATATTTGGTATCCTTTGCTTTATTCTTTATTCACATTCATGATACGGGTGAAACTGCGTGTAAAGATGGACGAAGCTATAAGCAGTTCTAAAAACCATCCCGAACTGGGAAGTACTCAAGGCGAGACTGAAGAGCAGGAAGTTCTTTACGCATCATATTCACTCCAACACACCAGCTGAACGACCGGGAAATTTCCTGTCAAACTAGCGAGATGCAGACCTTCGGAGGAATTTGCTGAGCTGCAAATCTACAGACCAAAGTACGAGCCACTTCCTGCCTACCCAGAGCCAGGAAGCAGAAACTCAGCTGGTTGATTCTTCGACTACACCCCACCTCAGTGAAAGAAATAACGCAGACATTTTATGAATTTTTGTTGTAAAATAAGTGAACCAACTGAGTGATTATGTAGTCTCATTCTTTGTTATACCTTAGAGATAGTTTGTTGTTATATTGTATTTAACCCGTTACTTTACTGTTGTCTATAGTTAGATATGTTTAAGTTGCGCTGTATTTAATGCTGAATTCATGACATTTTTATTGTATTCCTTATGCCCTAAGAGATTTGCTCTGAAAAACTGTTTCATCCCAAATCTTATGCTAAGGAGGGGTTGCTGTCATGAATGAGACCAAATCTGCGATTTTGAAAAAATCCTTTTCGAATTATGAACTAACCAGGAAGACTTACGAGAGTCTTACAGATGTTGTAATGAAGAAACATTAGCCAAGCTTACTATGCAGAGTCAGCATACATCATTTGTGCTGCTCCACTTGTCATATATGGAGGGTTGCAGCCTGACTGACACAATTTGTTACTTCAAATTTTGTAAGTGTTTTGGAATATGACCATATATGGTCGGGGATGTAAACTAAATCGCTGACAACGTACTTTCTCTCTATAAAACCCCCCTTTTGATAGTTAGGAGACAACTTATTTTGGAGAATCTTTCGGAATGTTATTTGTTTGACACTCGACACTGTACCGGTGAAGCAAGTGCCTACGACGACGGCAGATTTATGACTACACAGTTCTGTTACTCAACGATTGTTAAAATAACTAAAGAGACGCCGAGAATGGACTTCGGCATACTGCTGTTACAAAGTAAGCTTTAACAGTTGCGTTGTAATGGATTTTGATTTTATTACAAAATTTAGTCGAGTCTAAATTCAGTTTGAAATTCTAAATTGCATACTCTTTGGACTATACCGAGAGGCAAGAATGTTAACTTGAACACCTTAGTAGAAACATTTTTCTGTAACTAACGTGTGTAAGATTGTAGAATACTGTAGAGCTATAGAATATAGACTTAGTTAAAGAAGTCTTTGCTATTGCTTATCACTGAAACCCCGTAGTAACCCTCAGACGTTTTGCCAGAAACAGGCTGGTGGCAGCATTTAAACCTACCCTCGATTTAATTCTAGACACAGAGGACTCAGTGCCTCAACCCACTCGTGTCTACCTGGGCATAGTCTGGTGGAAGTCAAGCCCCCTAACTCTGGGTTCACAACAGTTGCAAGTATATTTCTGGTAAGGAACAAACAAAACGAAATTTACACATAAACTTTACTAAATTAAGATACAATATTTGCTAGGTTATAATTCAAGAAAGGCAGGCAACAATTATCCAGTTACAAAGAAACCATAACATCAATGTTCTATTTTCTTCATCTTAATACAAGTCAATGTGTATTACTTACAGCACTCCAAATCATACTTCATACTAAAATAGAATATAAGTCTTGGGAACAATAGGTTGAAATCTCTTCTAGGGTTCAGACCAAGAATTCACTCATATCATTAATTAAACATCTGTCTTGTGAGACAATTTAGTTCAAAATATTATAGTTATGTCATTCCAGTGCAAAAGCTAATTAAAGTGACATACTAAATCCAGTTCATTAGGATACGAAGACTAAGTACACTGACATAAAACTGTCTTGTCTGTAATTAAAAACTAGTTATAGTAATCTGCAAATTGTTTTATGTGAGATGTCCGGTTCTCATGGCCATGATTATGAAGATTACTGTCTTCTGGAATAGGACACCGTGTAGTGTGGTGGACAGGTACCAACATTTCAGGGAAACCTGTTGATCCATAACATTGACAGTATAATGAACTCCAACGAGCACAGTCCTTAAAAAGCTAACAGTTTCTCAGCTAGTCAAGATATTCCCCACACCCTACAGAACCTGAACATTCATTACTACATTCACAGAAGTCCACCAATCATCCCTGTCCTGAGCCAGATCAATCCAGACCAAACCTTCCAACCAGTTTCTTTAAGAAAAACACTGATGATATTCTTCGGATTATGTGATGTTCTTCTAAACCACATGTCTACAGACTAAGTACACAGCTAAGGGCTGGAGAGGTCCAGTGCTTCCAGGACAAAGGAGCCACTCAATAACAACTTCTTTCCAACCCACTGCAGAACAAAATTTACCTGATACAGTGCGATGTTGCTGCCTTGGAGACTGTAACAATGAACCATTAGCCAGGTAATTGGATGTGCCCAAATGACTTGCAGTTACACTTCCTCCAAGTCCTACTGGGTGTGATGGGACAGAGTTGTGAGGTGGTTGCATGGATGACTTTGATCGTCGCTCTAGATATAAAACAACAGAAGAGAAACATAACAAAATAATTATTTCAGAATAATTTCTGCTTTGAAGCAGCGCTAGATACTTACTTATGCATGACTACAAAGTATCACACTTGGGAAGAGCATGGAGTGAAAAACTAAAACCAATCACATCAGTTTGGATAAACGGCTCAAACGCAGAACACATACAGTTGGATTATTTTAAAACACCAGGACACCTTTGATTCATGGATCACGACTGTACTAAACAAAGGTTGAACAAAAAATAATGCAAATGACTGGCAGAATCTCACTATCCTACCACATCCTCAACACAGTCCACACTTGGAACCTTGAAACTTCCATCCCTTTCCAACAATGGAACACCTTCATGGACATCATTATATTTAAAATGAAGAAGTGTGAAGCACTGTCAAAAACTGGCTGTGAAAACAAAGTGTGGAGTTCTTGCAAGATGGCTTTATGAGACTTATTTATCACTGGCATACATGTACAGTTGTTTGGTGATGTGGAAATATAAATATAGAGAATTGAAGGACATTCTCTAAGAATTATTTTCATGTTTCATTTATTAAAATATTCCTATTGTCACAAGTAGTTGAAATGGAGGCATCACTTTTCATTCAACCTACATACACGAGGGATGTTCGCAAAATTCCCAAACTTTTTCAATAAAACAAATAAGCAGTGAGGAATGTGCAGGAGCATTGTCATGAAGGACCATGCATCTTTTCTGCCTCCATAAATTGGGCTGTTGGCTCTTCTCACAGCCTCTTGCAGATGTTACATCTCTTCAAGATAGTACTGAAGACTGGGTTTTGATTTGACATCATAGCTGTAAACCCATGTCTCGTCACCTGTAATGATGTTTTTTAAAACGTTCTTATCATTGTTTGCACACTGAAAAAGTTCTTGACTGAGTTTAAGACAATTCAGTTTTTGCTCTATCAATCAGCAGACATGGCACAAATTTAGCTGCAACTTGTTGCATACCCAGATTATCCACCAAAATCTCATGGCATGAGCTTTTTGAAATGCCAACATCAACGATTACCTCCTGCACTGTCAAATGTCAATTTGAACAGACGACTTCACGAACTTTTCAAACATGCTGGTCATCTTCTCATGGGAAGGTCTTGTCGAGCATGGATCATCTTCAATAAAATTCTTCAAACCGTCTGTACCACTCGTAAGTTTAAGTTGGGCTCATGGATTCATTACAAAATGCTTGCTTTAAAATTTGAAACATCTCTGAAAACGTTATCCCTAATTTAAAACAAAATTTCACACGCAGACATTTTTAAACAACAGAAAAATTTCTGTACACACCAAACAATTGTTTATTCTAGCAGACACAGCATGATGACTAAACAGGATATAATGACTAGTGTCACGTGACTCACAAAGGTCACTGCTAGGATGTGTAACTTGCTGGAAAACGCTGCATGGTCATGTTGGCATGCTATTTCAAAAGTTCAGGAAGTTTCTGGACACCCTTCTTATTTTAAACCAGATCTATTATTAACCTGGCTATAGTCAAAGTATGAAGTTTAGGCACCAGGTAGAATCTTTTATGGGTGTCCATTACAAGTTCACACCTGAATGCAAACACTTACTGTGTCTTAATTACTTCACATATACCTTGTCCATGTGCACATGTGTGGATGTGTATGTGTCACTCCCAAAGATTTAATTTCATAGTCAAACACTCTGGCAACAACTCACACACACACACACAAAAACAAATTTGTATAATTTCTGATTTTAAGATAAATTACTCACTGACTCACATGAAGTACGTCTTCCACTTACCTACATATCATTACTATTTCTTTATAGTGTCCATGTCAAAAATGAATCTGTGATGTTCTGTGGTTTAAAAAAATGCAACTTATGGTATTAAAACATTCACAGTATTTAACTGTCAATAATGAAGTATGGTAAGATACTTACCATAACAGCCCAACGAATGGCAAAGAAAAACCATAAATCACCCATGGACAAGAAAACTGGCCAAACAAGCTTCATGTAAGACATTTCACACCAAATTCCAATTGTGGCATACTGCTGTCTTCTTAATCAATTCAGCAATCCAATCATCAGCAGTAATCGAAACAAGCTGACTTCAAATTCAAGGTGATTTTATCCATTTGGAACTAGTTATTCTCAAAACTGCTAGTGTCTCATAGTAGCACAATGCAAGCTCACCCATTTTGCGTTGTTTCTTTGCATCCAACTTTTGATTAAGAACAGTCCTTATGTTCCTTGCTTCATCTTCATGAGCAAAATTAAAGGCAACAATACAGTGCTGAAAAAGAAAAGTAATATGTTTAGTAAAAACCATTTTACAAATTTCCACATCTCATATTTTATTACATTAAACGAAGTGATTTAATACGGCAAACAAATTTGTTTATTCACAGAAGCAGGAATTTGAAACATGGTACAAATATCAAGACTGCCTATAACAGCTACAGTACTGACAATAACGGCAAATGTATAATGGTTACAGTTTCATTTACACAAATCTGGCTTTCTAACATAATATGATAAAATATAAAATGTTTACTAATACCGAGTTTTCTGTATAAACTCCATTTAGTAAAAGTACCTATAATGATTAAATGTTAATAGTGTCTTCATTAAGAGAACTAGTGAGCAATGATTTAAGGTGAGCTGAAACAAATGCTCCCTTAATATCTTGGGAATCTGATGTCTATGGGATTAGTGATTACTGAATGCATATCACCAGGAATATAAAAACTCAATAGGTAGCTTATCTCATCTATGGTTACTCTGGTAATTCTTCTTGCATCAAAAAATATCCATGTATACAGAAGTAACAACATTCAAGCAGACACCTGTAAAGCTGAATGAGTTACCAGGATGTAAATTTTCACAGTTGTTTAGTAACAAAATTTACTTTACTTTACCTCTAAATATTCAGTTCACAGCTCACAGCAACAAAGTTTGCTACAGTAATCAGAATGACCAAACTGTGAATGCTCTAAAGGGAAAATAGCAGTTTAATGTGGGAATCATACACCACACACCAAAAAACTCCATGGAAAAGGTGCAGAATTTTTAAGTGTCAAAGATGCCAGTACATATACTATTCAATAGGTTTCTAGGGGTTAGAAATATGCACAGTCCAATGGAAAAATCATACATCACTTCAATACAGAAAAATGACAGAACAAACATCAGCCTGTCAACAATTTCTAGAACAATGAAAATGATCATCTGTTACCAGTAGCTAAACCTGTCAACAATTTCTGTAACACTGAAAATGATTCAATGTTACCAGTAGCTACTATTATATAATTCAGACATTTTTAACTGTCCGCAGTTTTTCTAAGACTAGAGGAACACAGTCATTAACAAGAAAATAAAAATTATTCCATCAAACAAAACTTTCAGAATGTCACTTTTTAAATGCAGTACTCACTACCACACTCTAATAACTAGTCTAAAAAAGACCAGGCCCAACCGCCATACAATCTTACACCAACCCAGCTATCTCATTCCCTTTCTACTGTCTTCCCTTCCTGCCATTCTTCTTCCCATATCCTAGCAGTGGAGTAATGGGTTTCCACAAGCATGATGGGAACTAGTTACTATTTATATACTTAAGAGGCTTGCTTAAGCAAGAGATTTCAAATGAGGTACAACCTGATCTACCTCGATCAAATTCTAAACCACTATTCCATAGGATACAATGCCCACTGCCTGACACTGATCTCATAAACTCATTTTGATTGTACTTGGCAAAACATATCTCTTAGTCATCCTAAAGCTAGTGCCAAAATTTCAAGTGCCTATTTGTATTTTCTAAAGAGTTACAGTTGCCACAGACATGCAGACACCCTGGAGATCTGCAAGAGTTTCAGATGGGCAAAGAAAGTAAACATCACAAAACCACTGCATTATTATGAACAATCTGAGTTGTAATTTTACATGTTACTAAAGTTACAAATTGGAACATACATTTGCATCTGACAAATTTCTTTCCACTTGTTAAATTAAATATTATATAAGATATTCACATGTGGGGCCTCTGTCTTGTCACTAAATAGGTTTTCTACAGATAATGATCTTTACATCCCTGAGTTTCAACTCCTCCAAGTCCAAAGAATTCATGAACTTTCAGTTTCGGTACAATTAAACACCAATGAATACAAACCTCTCCCTCAAATGTATGCAGCCACATCATTGGGCACTGATAGACCATACTGTTGTATACTTCATGTTCCCACACAATCTCACACCTGGTCAGACAGTAGAGACGGAAGAAATAAGAACGCCGTTGATTGTCCTTCACCAAACACAAGACACCTGCATCACTCCGTCTCCAGGCTGAGTGATCTGGTGGGTCTGTCACAAACAACTGAACAACTGCTGTAGCCAGAGTCTACAAAATATCCAAGAAAATGCCCATATCAACCAGGAATTGTAATAACATAAAGTTAGAAGTTATATTATACCTAGTCTATACAAGAAAGCTCTACTGTTGTCAAAGCATACATTGCTGGACAATAAGACTCTATAGACTGTTCCAAATAATATTGAATGGAACAGATTATACCAGTATAGGAATGAAACAAACTCCCTGATCACAGAACCCAAGTTAATGTGTGCGGTACAAGGCTGCTGATTCTATTCACCTTCCATCCTTCAAAACATAGAATATAAACATGTTATAGTTGGGGACACTGTAACAGGTTGGTGGGCATACAATAACAACTCCTTCCTATGAAAGAGGTTTTAAGTTATTAAACTGATGATAATAGATCAGTAGTCGTTTAATTCTATGAAGCAGCAATTTGAATCAGAACTGGATAAAAATCTGTCTTAAAGATACTGAAGATCAAAACGCATGATTGTGGAAACATTAATATTATGTTGGACTTCAAAACACAGCTCTCTTGGAAGCCATTAGTTACACACCATAAACAACATAAACTTACTCCTTACTTACTTCCTCCATGGAGTAGAGTCCTTCTTGAGAAGCTAACTGGTTTTCAGCTGGTCAAGAAATTCCCCGCATTTCACGGAACCCAAAGGTTCATTACCACATTCACAAGTGCCTGCCACCTGTTCCTATCTGGAGCCAGCTCGATCCAGTCCATACCCCCACATCCCACTTCCTGAAGATCCCTCTTAATGTTATCCTCCCATCTATGCTTGGGTCTCCCAAGTGGTCTCTTTCCCTCAGGTTTCCCCACAGAAACCCTATACATGTCTCTCCTCTCACCCATACACACTACATGCCCCGCCCATCTCATTCTTCTCGGTTTTACCACCCAAACAATATTGGGTGAGGTGTAGAGATCATTAAGCACATTATGTAGTTTTCTCCACTCCCCTGTTACCTCACCCCTCCTAGGCCCAAATGTTCTCCTCAGCGCCCTATTCTCAACGCCCTCAGCCTACCTTCCTCCCTCAATGTCAGCAACCAAGTTTCAAACCCATACAAAACAAAAGGCAAAATTATACTTTGGTATATCTTAATCATTAAATTTTTGGATAGCAAACAGGAAGACAAAAGATTCTGCACCGAATGATAGCAAGCATTCCCTGACTACAATCTGTTCTTCATTTCTTCCTGCATAGAATTTTGATTTGTTAAGGTATAAACAACATAAACACTGTGTTTAAATGTTATAGCATAAATTCTTTACAATTTACCACACTTAGTAGCCCTGGTACACTTTCAGGCCTTCTGACATTACAATACACCAGAATGCATCTGTCTCATGTTGTGAAAACATGTTACAGCTTCAAGATTCATTCAAAAGTCACTAATGAGCTATCTGTTGATCAGAAACTTGATTTTGGCACGTAGGACCTTCCTTCTACACCATTTTATATCTAGCAGGTGCCAAATAGCTATACATTCTTGCTAGCAAACCCTGTTTCGTACAGCTAAAAATTGCAAAGAATGAATTTATCTTATAATTTTATCCTCATGTTCTGTGGCCATGCATGTTAACCACACATTTACAGCACACACTTCAGAACTGTTAACAAAAAGAATAAGAAAATAACAACCTTGTCCAATAATACAGTAAATGAACTTCACAGTTTGTTCCACAGATACACTGGAACTGTACAGAGTCACCTCTAGGATAATATTGTTTCGGAACACAATATAATCCCAAAATTTGCCAAAATTAATATCCCAAACACCTCCTCAGATTAAAAAAAGATGCAACACAAAGCATCTATTTTAAGGTTTAAAAATGAAATTAATACTTGTATATTAAGCAACAACATCTCAACCAACAACTTTTAAAACTACACCTACTCTTAATTAAGAGTCACCTGTATCAGAATCAAAGATGGAATGAAGCAGAATTACTCTAGCAATAGCATTCCTGAGATGCCATTTCATCACTCGGAGGCCAATTTTTGTGTTTATATTATCTTGCAAAACATTTCAGTAAGAAACTATAATGATCCTCATTAAATCCAATTTCTTTATCATACTCTACTTTATGAAGTGATCTATATGGAAATGCTATAAAATTTCACACAAAAGTAGCCTATATATTTACTTATAATCATAGCCATGGGGATTTCAAAAATGTCTATGCATCAGTTATTTTTACATAAAATACCCGGCAGTTAAAATGTTAAGAACAAAAATTGCAACTCACAAGCATTAGGTAATAAGTGTGGGATGGTAAAAAATGATAAGTGCATGAAAAGCAAAATGCCTATAAAACTCTGATAACTGTCTCATATTATTCCTTACAAAACACAAATAGTGCTTAATCAAACAAACAAAATTTCTATCACTTCTCCTAATATGAGACAGTACAAAATTATTAAGTTTCCCTTTATACTATAACATTTGCCTTAATGATTTCACTTGTATGAATATATTTGAAGCGGTTCACCTTTATGGTCATTTATTTACACCAAACCTCCTCAAGAGACCCAAGCACATAGAACAAAGAGAATTACTTACCTGACATCTACTTCCCAACAGACGAGATATCAGTTCATTTTCATCGTGTGTCAGTAGTATGGAGCCGGAATTGTCATTTTCTGCCCTCATTTTTTATAAAACTGGTTTCTGTAAATAATTTCTTAAATGTTAAGTAAATATGTTCTGTGAGCTTACACCTAATAAGAATCCTTAAACGTAACATTCTGACACCAAATTAATTAACATAATGGTGTTCTGTCAAGTTGACAGAGTCTTCGGAAGCTTTCAACTCTGTACATTCTTGCAGTCAATTTCTTCTTTTTATTCCAACTGAATGCACATATGTTAAATATATTTATTTATTACCTATTACCTCCTACATGCTTCAGAGTTTGTTACACTATCTTCAGGGAGACCACTGCATTATCTGCTCAAGAACTATATGCTTTTTGCAATGCTGTTACATAGGCTGTGCTACAGAATGCAAAGTATAACATGTTTTTTTTTAAATAAACAATGCTTGTTACAATGTTTAAATCAATATGTGGTTTGTTCTAATGTTTTAAACACTGCCAACAACCACTGTAAATTAAAAAAAAAAGCAGGTATACTTTATATTCTATAGCACAACCTATGTAACGACACTGCAAAAAAGCACATAGTTCTTGAGCAAATAACGCAATGGTCTCCCTGAAAATGGTGCAGCAAACACCACAACACGTAGGAATAGGTGATAATTATATGTATGTGCATTTAGTTGGAATAAAATAATAGATTCATAATCTTCTGAATTTAAATACACACAAATACATCAATAAAGAGTTACACGTAAGAAACTACCTTTATTATCAACATTCTATACTATCATATATGCAACTATGAAATGTCACTTCAAACATTCATTATACAAGCACCTGGGAAGCATCAATACATTTCTCTCAAAATACGATCTACTGTAAAACATGCTCTTAATAAACGCTAATATGCAGCAGTACATACAAAAATCAGGACATGATAAATGTAAATATATTTTCGTTCCTCTAAGTAACCTGACAGACTGCATTCTCGACATATTAATGACTGAAAAATGATTTGCAAAGTAAATGGTATTGTTTTATGTATTGTTCCCAACACTTGCTATTCGCAGTGTTATTCACGCCACTAATCACACAACCCAAAACGCAAAATAATAAACAGCAATATTTCTTTCGCGCCGTACTTTACTTTCCACTTCCGATCAGCTTGAAAAATGTCTACGTCATGAAATATTATTTCCGAAAATATTACATCCTGCTGGAATTCAATACAATGCACTAACTCAACTTAAAACAGATGAAGCAACACGCACATTTGATGCATTCACATTAAATTAGAATTGTTAATACCTAATCACGAGACGTTATTCAATCCACTCCCACACGACCGATTCAGAACTCTAATCACAGACTGCATATGCAGTCATGAATTGTCATGTATATATATCATTGATCACAGATTATCTAGTCCATGGACGATTCTTATATTCACAGATATTTACACAGTTTGCATGATGGCAGGCCTCCGCCGAGAAGTTGATGAGAACTGCATCGGTCGTTATTACGCAGCGAGTAGGGGTAATTTGTCACCCTTGTCGTGGGACCACCTTCGGTCACTACCCGCTACGTAATAAACTTGAAGATCGCAAGCTGTAGGTTTTAGGTTTCTGTTACGGTGCATCGTGAGCAAATTGTGAAGAGAGAGAGAAAACCAACAAGATGCAACAATCAGATGTTTATTATCAACACTATCTCAACATGTTTAGGGAATCATTATGCCCATCTTCAGGAGAAGTTCGCAGTCTCATATACACAGATTGGGTGGCAAAGAGTAGAATTGAGAACCCCTCGTACCAATTTATATGAACGATGGTACTGATAACTGTGTGCCATGTGTACCACACAGTTCCTCGTTGCTACACTGCTGTAACGAGGCTCCAATCTTTCGCTCACCCCCGCGTGTGTCGCTGTTTTCGTGGTTTCTGTTTCAAACATCCACAATGCATTTCGCATAATACACCCACAATGCAACACGATTTGTTCGCCGCCATATTGGAGCCCCGTTACTGCAATACATCAGTTTGTCGTACATTCAGCGCCAGGAAGGCCACGTTCGAAGCCAACGTAGTTCATTAACATTTATCGTACGGTATTTAATTTAGTCGACCGCCTCTGTGGTCTAGTGGTCACAGTTTCTGGCTACAGATACAGAGGTCCCGGGTCCGATCCCCGGCGCTACCAGATTTTCTGAGTAGTAGTGGGTCTGGAACGGGGTCCACCCAGCCTCGTGAGCCTCGTGAGGTCAATTGAGGAGCTACTTGAATGAAA
>Ga0123352_10004546_pt1 | contig 20460 bp, 14 predicted proteins | sample TergutLab28metaG_FD_89700 | JGI IMG/M metagenome (GOLD analysis project Ga0123352, IMG submission 89700) | Labiotermes labralis P1 segment gut microbial communities from Petit-Saut dam, French Guiana - Lab288 P1 | ecosystem: Host-associated > Arthropoda: Insects > Digestive system > Gut ...
ATACTGCATGAATGGATGCAACGTGTATCCAATTACGCTGTGCAAAACGCAACTACAACCGTTACCGACGCCGCCCGCACATTGCGCTTTGCTATAGGCAGTACTGTATTTACAGATAATGGCGTTAATACCACGCTGGAAGCCGCGCCGTTTATAGCAAACGATCGCACAATGGTACCACTGCGCGTAATAATTGAAGCACTTGGCGCCACTAATCTCACATTCGAATCTGGTATTATTAGCTTTGCTTTAAGTGGGGAAACCATAACAATGACAGTAGGACAGCCACTGCCAAACAACATGGGTATACCTGTTATAGTTGCAGAACGCACGTTTGTACCTTTAGCATATATAATGAACGAAATTGGTGCAGAGGCCCGGTGGGATGGCAATGCACGTGCTGCGTACGTTTATATTAGTTAAAGCGTGTTGCCATTAACGAATACGCACCTTTACAAGAGAATTTTGTGATAAAACCGGACAACGTCTAATATAAAATTCAGATGGTGGCTGTGCGCCACCACCTGAATTTTTATTAACTTTCGTTTTCATTCATTCGATGATAAAATATAATACAACATTCTAGGAAAGGGGCTTATAAGTTATGGATGCAGATTCGCGCAGGGAGTATGTGTTAAATGTGATTAACAATCAAAATAAGCCTGTTAGTGCCTCTTTTTTGGCAAAAGAATTAAACGTAAGCAGACAAGTTATTGTTGGCGATGTTGCGCTGTTACGTGCCCAGGGACATGAAATAATTGCAACCGCAAGAGGATATATGATTCCAAGCTTTAACGACTCAAATCAATACTTGGGCAAAGTGGCTTGCCAGCACCTACCAGAAAACACAAAAAGCGAACTATATATAATGGTAGATTTAGGAGCGGTTGTTGTTAATGTAATCGTCGCCCATGGATTTTATGGCGAAATTACAGGATGCTTGAACCTTGCAAGCCGATTAGATGTTGACATTTTTATGGACAAGGTTAACGCTTCAGAAATTAAATTACTATCGGAACTAACCATGGGCATACATTTGCATACTATAGCCTGCCGCAATAAAACGCATTTTGATGAAGTTTGCCAAGCTTTAGATAATAACGGCTATCTGTATAAACAATCGACTTCTTAAAAAGCTGGAGAATACATGGGTATCATTATCCCTATTGCAATAAGTAAGCCTGCCATAGCTAGCTTAATGATGTTTTGATTCTTCATTAAAAAAGGCTTTATTTATTTCGTCAAGGCTTTATATTGTATTTTGTATGCAGCCATTTGTGTGCAATTTCCCCGCCAGGTTCGCCAATTATATCCCGGTAAAGTTCTTGCACAATGGGGCTTTCATGAGATTTATACAAAGGACGAGCATCATCTGCGCCCTTGTATAGTGCCAAGCTGCGAAGTTTGTTTACATCTATGCCGTTTAGGCTGCTGTGTATCGGTTGGCCGCCGCCGCCAATACAGCCGCCGGGACTTGCCATTACTTCAATCATATCATATTTTGCCTCGCCAGATTTGATGCGCGCAAGCAACATTCCGGCATTTTTTAAGCCCGATACAACGGCAACTTTTACATTTTTTCCGTTTAGATCGTACTCTGCCTCTTTTACACCTTGCATCCCGCGCAGCTCTGTGAAATCTACTTTGTCAAGTACCGTGTCGGTTACCTTTTCTACCACGGTACGTAATGCCGCCTCCATAACACCGCCGGATGTGCCAAAAATGTAACCGGCTCCTGTGGAAATGCCAAGGGCGGGGTCAAATTTATCATCCGGCAATTCCCGGAACATGATGCCGGATTCCTTAATCATATTGGCTAGTTCTCTTGTGGTGATTACAACATCTATATCATGCACACCAGGTACAGCTTGATTGTGACCGCGCCTAATTTCGTCTTTTTTGGCTACGCAGGGCATGACAGACACTACATATAAATTTTTAGGCTCTATCCCCATTTTGTTTGCATAATAGGCCTTTAGTAATGCGCCAAGCATCATCTGCGGGGATTTACAACTGGAAAGGTTGGGTACAAATTCCGGATAATACTCCTCGCAGTAATTTACCCAGCTTGAGCAGCATGAAGTTAAAATGGGGAGGTTTTCGCCAGTCTGTAACCGACGAATAAACTCTGCGCTTTCTTCCATAATAGTAACATCTGCACCAACAGGCACATCAAACACCTTTTTAAAGCCAAGCTTGCGTAAGGCTGCAATCATTTTGCCTTCTACATTTGTACCAATGGGGAAGTTAAAGCATTCACCTAATGCAACACGTATGGCAGGGGCGGTAATAACCACAACATGCTTTGTTTCGTCGGACAGGGCTTTGTATACTTTTGCGGTATCGTCTACTTCCGCTAAAGCCGCAGTTGGGCAGGCTATAATGCATTGCCCGCATAGGGTACATGAGACCTCTCCCAAGGGTTTGCCACATGGTGGGCCTATAGTGGTTTCAATACCCCGCCCGGTTGCACCAATAACGGAAAGACCTTGGGTTTTGCTGCATACTGCCGTACAACGGCGGCAAACAACACATTTGGAATTATCTCGCACTATGCTTAAGGTCGAGCATTCTATTTGCGCTTCTTGATTATCTTCTACAAAGGGAATGTCTCCCATGGTAAAATCTGAACTTAGGTTTTGCAATTCGCAGCTTAAGTTGCGTACGCAGTTTAGGCAGTCTTTTCTGTGGTTGGATAGGATAAGCGCGAGGGTTGTTTTGCGGGATTCTCTTGTTTTTTGACTGTTTGTTGCAATTTCCATGCCATCAGAAACAGGGGTTATGCAGGCGGTTACAAGGTCTTTAGATCCTTTGACCTCTACCACGCAAATACTACAAGCACCTATCTCATTAGTTTCTTTTAAATAACATAGGGTTGGAATGTTTATACCTGCAATTTTTGCGGCATCTAAAATTGTAGAATTGGTGGGGCATTCGATTTCTACGCCGTTGATTTTTATTTTTACGATATTATGAGCATATTTGCTTTTAAAGTTTGAAATGGCAGTGCGTATCAAATTTGGTGCGGTTTTTCCAATGCCACATAGGGAATTTTCTGTAATGTAGGTTGCCAGTTCTTCCAGTGCGTTTAAGTTTTCAAAAGTTCCAGAGCCGTCTGATATTTCTTTTAACATATCTAGCATACGTTTGGTGCCAATTCTGCAAGGGGTGCATTTTCCACAGCTTTCTTCTGTTGTAAAGTTGGTAGCAACGTTGCGGAAATATTTTGCCATGTCGGCCACGATAGTTTTTTTGTTTAACATAATAATCCCTCCTATTTTTTGAGTACCTCACTTAATTGCAAACCAACTCTACCATGCATAAGTTTTTAAATGTTGACTTTTGAACTAAATAACAATAACGTATACTTAACGCCATCTATGCATGTCGTTTATCCAATAAATGTGCCGTTTATCCAAATGAGCAAACTATAAGGTGATGTTGTGATATTTTTAGTGCTGGCAGGGGCAATAAGTTTTTGTGTGTTTATGGCTATGTGTGCAGAAAATATGTTTATTAAAATGAGCAAAAAATTTAAGCTACTATTAATTGCTTCCGTGGCCGCAGTTGGTATTTCTGCTCAAAACATTCCACAAGCAAACACTATTTTGGTTATATGTTTAACAGGATTGCTTACAGCAGTTTTAATGGCTGTGGCATGTAAAAATATTTTAAAAAGCATCGTATTTGCTGCTTATATTGCAGCATTACTATTTGGTATACAGGGGTTAACACTGTTACTTTCAAGGTTGCTATACCTTAATTCTGTTTTGATATCAATCTTGTATGTATCAATTGTTATTGTCGTGTTTTTGATTTCTTATCTGCTGATAAAATTTTTAAAGAGGCATGCATATTCGAATATCCTAAACCATCAAACTATGCGTTTCTTGCTGGTAAGCGCAGGTATTGTTTTGGTATTTATATTTAAAAGCAATGCCATTGACGACGCTTATCTTTCACTTGGCGGGCGCACTGTAAATTTTGGCGATATCGCTTTTATGCTGTTTTTTGCATCTGGCGTGGTTATGTTTGCAATTGTAGCCCGCTATATATCAGAAGAAACTGCATTACGTACAGAGCGGCTTTTGGTGGAATCCTCCAAGAAATACATCCAAGACCTTGAGGAGTCTTACAAAGTGCTGCGCACTATAAAACATGACTATGTAAATATTTTGACCTCATTCAAATTGCACATTGATAATAAGGACATGGAGGGCCTTGCTAAATACTACTACAACGAACTTTCTGAAATTAATAAAGACTTGCTAAACCAAGACAAGCTAATGGGCAGTTTGCAAAATATCCATATTAGCGAGGTTAAGAGCATTTTGATTTACAAAACCGCTTCCATACGCAGCGGAGTAAACGTTAGCATAGAGGCTCCTGACCCAATAGAAGCCCTTGGGGTTTCTTCCGCAATTGTATGTCAGATGTTAGCGATATTTTTAGACAATGCGGCTGAAGCGCTTCTAGAGGCAGATACTAAAAGGCTTAATATTGGGATTGTAAAAAATCGGGCCTCAAAAACATTTATCATTAAAAACACTTGGAAAAGGCAAGATGTGCCTATAAATAAGTTTTTTGAAATGGGCTTTTCTACCAAGGCAGAAGGCCGAGGCATAGGGCTTTACACCGCCCGGGGGTATACGGAAAAAATAAAAGGCTTGCACCTTGAAACTGAAATTTCTGAGGAATTTTTCACACAAATACTAACAGTGGAGGACGCGTAATTATGTTAGAACTCTACATTTGCGAAGACAATACCGCACAACGAGAATTTATCACTTCTTTCATATCCGATTTATGTATTTTTCGAAACTTAGATGCGGCAGTCGTGCTATCGTCTCCTAACCCATATGAAGTTTTGGAGCATTACAAAAACTCGCCTAATCCGGCTTTGTTTTTTTTAGATATCGACCTTGGGGCAGAAATTAACGGCATTGAACTTGCAAGCCGTATAAGGGAGTGCAGGGAAAATAATCAAGAAAAGACCGCTATCGTATTTTTAACAACCCACTCCGAATTGGCCCTAACAACACTTCAATACAAGGTAGAGGCTTTAGATTTTATATTAAAGGGCAGTGGCAGCGATGTCAAAAAGAAAATAGCGGACTGCATAAGCACTGTTTACGAACGCAATACCGGTGGTAATAAGACAAAAACTATAAAAATTAACGCGCAGGACAAAATAATCCCATTAGACATGGATGAAATCATTTTTATAGAAACAACCCAAGTTCGACACAAACTGCGCTTGCACACAATAAGCCGCACTTTGGAATTTAACGGAGAACTAAAGGCCATGGGTGAGCAACTGGACGAGCGTTTTATTCGCTGCCATAAAACATGCATCATAAATAAAGATAAGATTGCCGCCATTAGCAGAAAAGAAAATGCTGTTACCATGGTAGATAACAGCATCTGTCCAATTTCCAGAGGCGGCAAAAAACTACTATAGGATGTGTCCCTAAATCACACCTCTTAAAATTAACACCCACAGAACGCAAGTTAAAATTACAAAAAGCGACGCAATAATAATGCCCTTGTTAAACCCATCTTTTTTACCAGTATCCTCTGATATGGGCATTAGGCGTGTCTTTTGCAATATTGTTTTAACTTGCTTGTACAGCAGCATTGCAAGGGCCGCGTTTAAAGTATTGCTTACCAAGTTAAATGGCAGGAATGTTGGCAGTAAAAGGGGCACAACGGCTTCACGCGGTATTCTTAAAAAAATAGGTGTAATAATATAATTCCATAACATCATAATGGCTGTGGCAAAAATAATGCCTACGATTAAACCTAGTAACGCGCCTTTCACAGTGCGATTTTTTTTGTAAATTAACGCTGCGGTACAGCAAAAGGCAGTGCTTGCAATAACGTTCATTAAAAACCCGATATAACCTGTGGCACTTACGGTAATCATTTGCATAAAGGAAACCACTACCGTAACAATAAAGGCCGCCATTGGACCGTAAATAAATCCGGCAATTACTATTATAACATCCTTGGGGTCGTATCTAAGTGCTGGTGCCGGTATTACCGGTACACGTACAAATGCCGCCAAAAGAAAGGCTAAGGCACTTAGCATTGCTAAAACGCATAGTTTTTTTGTGTCTAATTTCATGTGATCCGCTCCTTTTTTATTTGGGCTTAAGGTCAGAAAACCCCCTGTGTATCGTCGACATATACACAGGGGGTTTTATAATAAAAAAGCGCAATCCTATTGCGATTATTAGCAATAACATTGTTCTTCTTCCATCCAGACTTGGCACAAACGTACCTTACTGTCGGTTTCGGAATTGCACCGAATCGGCATTTGCAGTGTCGTGTTATTTTTACACGCTAACAAATGTTCGCGGACTGCGAGGCCCTTATGCCTCTCACCGCCGGTCGGGAATTTCACCCTGCCCTGAAGTACATTATCATTATAATATTATAATGGGTTAAAATGCAATAGGTGACACAACCAAAATTTAAAGGAAAAATTTCGAGTTTTATCACTGACACAGTTCTAACGGCTTATGATGCTTGATTATATCATTGTGCAAACACGACGACTCATCATTTCAGCTAATTCGGTTAAATCTGCTCTTACCAGCATTCCCAATATTCTAATATTCGTCTTTGCATCTGCCTGCTCTATTCCACACAAAATTTTCCAATGTTTCGGATGTGTGCGTATCCAAGCAGCTGTTTTTGGGTTTAGGATATTTCCCGATTTTGGATAAGAAATTACCTCTTGCTCTTTGATAACTATTTTTCCTCCTACACGAAAATCGCCTTTAATCCCAGAAAACTCTAACTCAAACTCCTGTTCATCTAACAGTATGGATGATAGAAAATCAAGATTTTTCACAATATCCCACCTAAATAAATATTTCATATATACGAAACATTATAAGGGCATTCTCTCCTACAGTGTTTCACTATAGTGAAACATTTGAGAGATGGTGTACTTTTCATCCAGATTATAAATTGGGCAATACTATATCAAAATTGCGACGGTCACGCAGCTTAACACAAGAACAAACGATTGCGAAACTTGAAGTGATGGGCGTGTCTGTGTCGAAAAGTAGATATGCTAAGATAGAGACTGACCGTATTAATATCCGCGTGAGGGAAATGGTTGCATTAAAGCGAATCTTTAAATGTTCCTTTAAGATTTCTTTGATGGATTAGAGGATTTGTTGCAATCCGAAATGGATAGGATATGATATACTTAGTCAAAAATGAAAGAGATACAATATGACCACCAACCCTTGGAATAAGAAACCACTCCTCTCTTTGGCATTTGATAATATTGGTATCAAAATCGGATGCTTAAATTACATCTATGTGGTAAAATAAGCACTAGCAGGAGGGATATTATGCATAACGCCTTCAAAATTAAATTAGCAGCACATGGCATAAGCGATAAAGGAGATTCGCGCCCTATAGACGAAGACAGAATCCTAATAAAAAAATATGACATTGCTAACGAAGAATGGGGTATGTTTTTAGTAGCAGACGGAATGGGCGCTAAAGGGCGCGGCGGTGAAGCCAGCCAAATTATTGTAGATGTTCTTTCCAGCTGGTGGGAGAATGAGCTGGCAACTATTCTATCCATGCCCTTCGAACCTGATTTGCTTTTTAATAGTTTAGATACTGCAATAGCAACTGCCAATGCCAATGTATTAAAATTACAGGCCGGAGAAATGATGGGTTCTACACTGTCCTTACTTTTTATGATGGGGCAAAAATATATGATAAAACATGTTGGTGACAGCCGTATTTATTTGCTAAATAAGGAGCGGGGTATTAAGCAATTAACAAAAGATCATACGTATGTTGCATCACAAATGCGCGCAGGATTATTAACCGCGGCAGAGGCCAAGATTCATCCTAAGCGCAATGTTGTTACACAGGTTATTGGCGCAAAACCGGAGCTAAATATGTTTTACAGCGAAGGTGAATGCATGCCCGATGATATGTTTCTGCTATGTTCAGACGGATTTCATAATTTGGTACCTGAAAAAACGATACTTGATATAGCCTTTAATTCTTCTGATATTACAGAAAAAGTAACATCACTACGCGGCAGTATAGACGCAGGCAAAGCTTATGACAATGTTTCTATTGTTTTAGTACACCCGTCAAAGCAAAACTAGACTGGTAAGGAGGACGCATATGGTGGACAATGTAAATTTAATATTTAGAAAAAAAGGCTATACAGACATTATATGCATAAGCCCCCCATCAGAAGATAGAATTAGCAGTGTATACAAAGTGAATAAACCCGGCGTTGGACATTGGATTGTAAAACGCATAAAAAAAGAGTACGCCATTTTACACCGGGCTGAAAAAAGCATACTCACAACATATAGGCATGATTTTTTGCCCACTGTTTTTGATGTGTTTGAAGATGAAAGTGCCCTTTATATCGCCATGGAGTTTATTTTTGGCAAAAGTTTTCAGGATTTAATAGATAGCAAAAAGGCCATTACAGAAACCGCTGCACGAAAATACTTTCTTCAATTATGTGACCTTTTTGAATATCTCCATAGCAAGGATGTAGTACATAGAGATTGCAAGCCTTCTAACATTATTTTAAGCGATAACGATAATGTCTACTTAATAGACTTTGGTATTTCAAAAACCCAAGAGTACAACCCCAAAGGCAAATCCAAAAAATATGCCTCGCCAGAACAACTTGAAAAATCTGATATCGAAGACACACGTACGGACGTTTACTCTTTGGGTGCAACAATTTACAGCTTACTTACAAATGGAGCGGATGACCATAGGAGCGGATTAAAAGACCGGAAGGATATTTCTAAAAAGCTTAAAGCAATTATTGCTAAGTGCATGGCGCATAATCCCAAAGACAGATACCAGTCTATGGCTGAAATAAAAGTACAATTACAAAAAAGAGACTGGATATGGAAAGCCAGCATTGCTACTTTTTTTGTCATGTTATCTACGGTTGTGGTGTTTTTTGGTTTTAACCTATGGGTAAACGAGTTAACTGACAGGCTGCTTATTAGAGGTGATGAGTTAAAAGTTGCAAGCAACTATCAATTTGCCCTGTCTAATTACGAAACATATATACGCCGCCGCCCATGGGACCCTTGCGGGTATGAACGCCGCCGTAATTTGTTTATACACAGAGCGCAATTTGCCGAAAGCCTTCTTTTATTTAATGAAACGGAAGAAGACCTTTTCGATTATTTTTTTAACCACGAAACAAAGCCTGAATTTCGTGCCACATGGGAAAATGCTGTTCGCGAAACGATACAACATTACTACAATAATGAGATGTGGGATGCGCTTTACCATTTGCTAGAAAACCCGCGCGTACAACGCGTGGAGATAGGAGGTGCAAATTAATGTTTACAGATATTAATTTATGGCTTACACCCAGCCCTGGACTTTTTCTTGTTTTAACAGGCGTGTTGTGTTTTTTTGCCTCCTTTATTTTCCTTATTAAGACCCTGCGAGATAATGCATATGGCGACCCTCAAATTACTACTACACCGGACAAAACACAGCAGGAAAAAATACCGCCTACACACACAGAAAGTGACATACAAGAAAGAACCGAATACGAAGCATATGTATCGGATGACTATACAGAAAACCAGCAAATTTCAAAGGAACTATTTATAGATAAAACACATCATAGCGAAATAAATTTTGCAAACGATCGCATCAAACTTATGTTTGATACTGCTCCGCTCATTATTGAATATTGGGATAAAGATTTTAATCTGATAGACTACAATAAAACAGCTGCCGTATTTAATAATATATCGCCAAAACACAGTATAATACCACTGGATAGCATTGAATTCTCTCTTGAATTTCAACCGGATGGCACACTAACCCGGGAGTTATGGAAAAGCTATTTGAACAGAACATTTGAACAAGGATTTTCAAAATTTGAATTTGTACTGCAAAAAGGAAAAAGACCCATACACCTTGAAGTTATCGCACGCAGAATGGAAGTGAATGGCGAACATGTTATTGTTACCTACACCAATGATGTAAGCGCCATAAAAGAAATGCTGCAAGAAAAAGAATTAAAAATACTTGCAGAGGAAAGCAGCCATGCAAAAACAATGTTTATTGCAAATATGAGCCACGAGATACGCACCCCAATGAATAGTATTTTGGGATATTCGGAACTGGCACTTAATGATGTTATCCCGGATACTACCCGTGAATATCTAAAAATAATTGTTACAAACTCTAACTGGCTTCTTAACATAGTAAACGACGTACTTGACTTATCCAAAATAGAATCCGGCCAGCTTGACCTTGAAGAAATCCCCTTCGACATTGGGGACTTGATGGAGCAATGCCAGTTTTTATTGTTGCCTGCGGCTAACGAGAAGCAGATTCCTCTTAATTTTAATATCGCACCGTTAACACGGCAGAATACGTTTTTGTTAGGGGACCCGACCAAGCTTAGCCAAATTTGTATTAACATATTATCAAACGCTATTAAATTTACAAATAATGGCGCCGTTGTGGTTTCTGTTACGATGGTAGATTCTGTAAAAAATTCTAATAGTGACACTTGCCTATTAAATTTTGATTTTACAGACGCGGGCATAGGTATGACAGAAGACCAAATATCACGCATATTTAAGCCATTTACCCAGGCAGACTCCAGCACAACGCGCAAATATGGCGGAACAGGACTTGGACTTACAATAACCAGGCGGCTGATAGAGGCCATGGGCGGAGAATTGCGTGTAGAAAGCGCCATTGGCATTGGAAGTAAATTTTCCTTTACGCTGCCATTTAAAATGGTGGCAGCGGATACGATAAGTACCGAGGTGCTTATAGAAAAACCATACTTTGAAAATGGTGAAGTGCTTGTTGTTGATGACAATGACATGAACCTAGGGGTAGCCTGTGAATATCTAAAGCGGGTTGGCCTAAAATCTACCACGGCAATGACAGGAAAAGAAGCTGTAGATATCGTTAAAAAGCGAATGGATGCAAATGAAAAACCGTATGATTTAATTTTTATGGACGTGCATATGCCCGTAATGGATGGCCGGGAAGCTGCGTCTATTATTAGAGATTTCAACCTAGGCACACCGATAGTAGCAATGACCGCCGATACCGTCGCACTAACCAAAAGTGCTACCTATGAAGAATTTGGGATAGATGACTTTTTGAGCAAGCCATTTACCACCCAAGATTTATGGCGTTGTTTGCTTAAATATTTAACACCTTCTGACGCACCTGCTACAAGACAAGAATCTACAACTACAGATGAAGTATTACAGCAAAAGCTAAAATACCAATTTGTAAAAAGAAACCAAGATACATTTGATAAAATTTTTGCCGCTTTAAGCAATAACCAACCCAAATTAGCCCACCGACTGGCCCATACATTAAAAAGTTCTGCCAGTTTAATTGGTGCGAAAGCACTTTGCAACCATGCGCGAGAATTAGAAGCGCTATTACAAAACGAAAATGATTTACTTGATCTTCAAAACAACAACCTGCTTGAATGCGGCCTTTTACGCAGTATAGAATTTGAATTAAAACTATTGCTGGATAGCCTCGCCCATTTACTGGACAATAAAAACGACTTTACAGATAAGATATCAAAAGATAAGGCTAACCCGGAAGCGGTTAAAAATTTTATTGCAGAGTTACAGCCATTACTTGAGCGATCTAACGCACGCAGTTTAAAATATGTTGCAGAACTAGATATGCTTGTGAATGAGGAAACAGTTACGCTGGTTGGTGAATTAGCCGAGCAGATAGAATCTTTTTGCTCTCAAGAGGCGGCACTGACCCTTAAGAAAATTACGCAATTATTGAAAGTTTAAACCCTATCAGAAAGCTTTATCCAAATTCTTACTGTAAGGCCAATCCTTTCACCGTTAAAAACTTCAAGGCCGCCGCCCATTTTTTCCATAAGCCGTTTGCATAAATACAGCCCAAGCCCCTCTCCTTCTTTTTGCATGGCTTTTGCATTTTCGCCACGGTAAAACTTTGTGGTTAAAAGTTCTAATGCGTCTGGATCAACACCACGGCCTAAATCGCTGATATCAACCTGTAAGCCGCTGCCTTCAATGGTAAAATCAACATTAATTGCGGTGTTAGCGTATTTATAAGCGTTTGATACTATATTTCCGATTACTTGATCCATTCTTACAACATCTACGTCTACAAGGCAGGATGGTAGTTTTCCCAGTTTTACTTTTGATAAATGATCAACATTTTTAAATATATCTAATAAAATACTACTGTCTTCGCTTGATGGGATTACACTTAACTCGCCCAAGTCATCTAATGTGCTTTGCAGCATGTCGTTCATTAGATGGCTTATTTGATTTGTTTTTGATTCTATGGTTTGGAGTTTTTCTAGGATTATGGGGTCATTTACTTTTGCTTGCAGGAGTTCGGTTATCAGTTTTATGGACGTTACCGGGGTTTTTATATCATGGCTAAGGGAGGCGACAAGCTCTTTTTGCGCAAGCTCTGCGCTATGCTGCTTTTGCCGCGCTTCCAATAGTGAAGCCCGCATAATGTCAAAACTTTGTGTAAATAACCCGAATAAGTTGTTCTTGTATATTGGAAGGGATTCGTCCAAGACACCCATGGCAATTTTGTGGGCGAAATTGTCTATGCGCTTAAAGGGTCTTATTAATACAAAGTAAAGTACAGCAAAAAAAGCGATGTTGAGCAAGCATAGCAAAATAAATGTGATTATTACCGCTCTATTCTGTCCGCCTGTTGTCGTGCTGCCGCTGGTTTCGATAACAACGATGCCGGCCAAGTGCTCATTTATCATGATATTCATTGGTAAAAAACCCTGACGTACTGCACTTATTAAGCTGTCGGGTAAATTTGTGCAGGTGCTGTGCAGTCGTTGGCCGCCATTATCCAGTATAAAAAACCGATACCAGTGGGTTTCAACAGATAGTTCATCAAAATCATCCCAGTGTAATGTGACAACCCTTACAATTTCGTTTACGGCCACGGTATTTACATATGGATGGGTGGTTTCGCTGTTATTATTTGAAAATAAAAAGCCTATTAATATTAGAATTAATATGGCTGTGTAGATTATTACATATCGCTTCACGTTGACTTTATTCCTTTCAGTCAGACTTTACTTCTTTCTTACTTTTAATCACCCAGTCCTTCAAAAATATATCCGCTGCCCCATACTGTTTTTATAAAACGCGGGTTATTTGGCGTTTCTTCTAACTTTTCTCTTAAGTGGCGTATGTGTACGCTTAGTGTACCTTCGCCTATAAAAGTGTCTCCCCATACTTTTTCTAGAAGTTCTTCTTTTGTTATGCAGTTGCCTTGATTGTCTATTAAATATAGCAGCAGTTTATATTCTAAAGGTTTAAGCTTGACTGCTTCACCGCCCCGGGCAACATTGGTACTGCCCCGGTCTATTGTTATATTGCCGAACTTTACTGTATCTCGGGCAACCGGTTGAACCGTAGCCGTTGCAGCACTGCGTTTTAACACGGCTTTTACCTTTGCTAAAAGTACTGACATAGAAAAAGGCTTTGCAAGATAATCATCCCCGCCTACGCCAAGGGCGACTAAAATGTCGTCGTCTGTATTACGTGCGCTTATAAATATAATTGGCACATTAGAAGTTTCTCGCAATTTTTTACATAGTGCAAAACCGGATTCTTCTCCTAAATTTATGTCTAATATGATCAGTGATGGTTGTTTTTCTATTACGGCTTTTAAGCCGTCTTCAAAGGTTGACGCATATTCTGCGGTAAAGTCAAACATTGTAAAGTACTCACATATTGTAGAGGCGATGCTTATGTCATCGTCTATTATTAGGCAGTCTAGCATATTTTCTCCTTTTGGTGGTTTGTTAAGAAATTGATAAGAAATTGACAATCCTGTGTTAAAGCAATTAATACCCTATACATAGTATAGTAAATCATCGGCACAAGGCAAGTGCAAAAACTTAACTTGCATCATAGGAGGCAATAATATGAAATCAATTATAGAGACAAAAAAACTTTGCAAATCATTTAGCACCAGTGGTAAGCAGATTCACATTATAAAAAATATGGATCTGGAAATTGAAAAAGGCGCATTTACAGTAATTATGGGTGCCTCTGGCAGTGGAAAAAGCACACTATTGTATGCCATATCAGGCATGGACAAACCAACATTGGGCGAGGTATGGTTTGGCGGCAAGGATATTTCGAAATATAGCAATGATGAGCTTGCTGTCTTCCGCCGGGAGAATTGCGGCTTTATATTTCAGCAAATTCACCTGATGGACAATATGAGCGTAATGGACAATATACTCACCGGTGGCTTTTTGCTGACAACGAACACAAAAGAATTAGTAAAACATGCGGAGATATTACTTGAGCGCGTGGGGCTAGACAGCAGCCTTTGGGATAAATTCCCCAGCCAGCTATCCGGCGGCGAAGCGCAGCGGGTAGGCATTGTAAGGGCACTTATAAATAACCCCGCACTACTTTTTGCGGACGAACCTACGGGCGCATTAAACTCAGCTTCAGGTCAAAAGGTGCTGGACATAATAAGCGAGGTACATGCAAGCGGGCAAAGTGTTGTAATGGTAACCCATGATTTAAAAACTGCCGTGCGTGGCAATAAAATAGTATATCTGCGGGACGGCGCGGTTTTTGGGCAGTTAGATTTACCGCCGTTTATTGGAGATGACACAACGAAACGCATGGAAAAGGTTCAAAAGTTTTTAGATGGCATGGGCTGGTAATAATAGACGAATGGGAGTATAGGAAAATGAAAAAAACATTTCACATAGCAAAGGCAAATGCACGGCGCAACAAGGGGGCAATTGTTCCGCTGTTTATTATCATTGTAATTATCGCGGCGCTTTCTACTATATCTGCAAGTCTTTTTGCCAACTTACAAGATGATTTTATAAGCACCACCGAGCGTATGAACAGTGCGCACAACATATTTGTAATGCCTCGCGGACAGTTTAACTCAACTTATGCAGATATTATAGAAAATGACCCAAGGGTTATAGGATTTGAACAGAGAGAGGTACTTTTTGCCGGCGGTGCAACAGTCACTTTTGGGCCTACTACAGAAACGAATGTGATCATCGGCAATATAACAGACCGCTTTAACATATCTGCACCACATATGGTAGAAAGGGACACGAGCATTCCCAGAGAACACGCAATTTACCTGCCGCTGATAGGCGAGTTTTTCGGCTATGAAATAGGCGGTGACTTTACAATGATACACCGAAACAGAGAGATAACCCTAATTGTAGCAGGCTTTTTTGAAGCATCGGAAATGACACTGCCGGACATGGCAGCGGTAAAGGTTTATGTACCACCAGAAGGTTATAACCGCTTAAGCCGTTATCTTGGGCGTTCTATATGGATGGCGGTTAGGCTGCATGACTTGACTGATGCAGAACAGTTTAGCGCAGATATTAACTTGCAGTTTGCTGAGCCGCTAAACCTTATGAGTAATGATCATTTTATTATGGACATTGGTCAAAATATTAATTCAATTCAACTCACGTTACTTCTAGCTGGTATTATTCTGCTTTTTGCGATTATACTCATTGCTATTTCCTTGATGGTTATCCGCTTCCGCGTAGCAAACAGCATAGAAAATACCATGCATGAGATTGGTGTGTTAAAGGCACAGGGTTATACCAGCCGTCAAATATTTGCTTGCTATATTACAGAGTATGGCTTGATTACAGCATTTGCAGCAATTATTGGCGCATGCCTTGCCCCGCTTGCATTCCCCTTTGTAAGACATTTATTTTTTACCATGAGTGGTTTACCCTGGGCTTTTGGTGCAAGTTTTGCAGCGGGTGTGCTGTCGGTCATTTTTATCACACTTATATTATTATTAATGGTTGTACTTTCTACCCGCAGGATTAAAAAACTACCACCCATTGTTGCACTGCGCGGTGGTATGGCTACAAATAACTTCCGCCGTAACTTTTTCCCGCTTAAGAGGCTGGTTGGTAATATACATTTTACCCTGGGGCTTAAAAATATGTTTGCCTACATTAAAATGTATTTAATGATAGGCGCAGTTATCGCAGGTGCGGCATTTGCGGCTACGGCCATGGTTGCTGTGTATCAAAATTTTGTAATAGACCCTACCCCACTTTTTAGCATATCCGGCGCAGAAGCCCACGAAATGTCAATTACAGTAACAAGACACACAGATGCCCTTTTGTTTGCTGAAGAACTTGAACAAAAGCCGGAAGTACGCATGACACTAATCAATGAATTTGTACAGTTTGCAATAAATGATGTGGACGTACCATTCGTACAGGTATCAAACGATTTTACCAGATTTGAAACCATAGTACCCTCGGATGGGCGCTTGCCTATACACCCTAACGAAGTTGCAATGCCATTAAATCTTGCCCAAAGAATAGGCATAACCATCGGTGACAGCGTAAGAATTACTGCCATGGGCGTAACCCAGGAGTACATTGTAACAGGGCATTTTCCCATATTGGGTGGCTTACCGGCCGCCGCAGTAACAATAGACGGTTACAGGCGTTTAAACCCTAACTACGCGCCTCGTACCATTGCGGTTTATTTTAACGAAGGCGTGGACTTTTATGAATTTTCTGATGTATTGATAAACAGCTTTGGTATGCTAAATGTTACCCGGGCTTACGAAGATGATAACTTTGCCGCTGCCAGAGCGAGGGCAGAAGAAAGGATTGCCTTTTATCTTGAGTATTTTGGCATAACAAGTGTGGAATATGCAGTGCTACTGGACGGCGAAATAATCATAAGCGGCTCGTCAGAAGATTTTAAAATAGAACGCTTAACCGATAACCTTAGTGTTTTAGTTGCATCTGTAGATGGCTTAGCTGCTCCATTTGGGCTTTTGACACAGCTTATTCTTGTGGTTTCTGTTATTGTAATATCGCTGATTTTATCCGTAACAGTAAGGTCGATTGTTGCAAAGCGCCGCCATGAACTTGGCATATTAAAGTCTAGCGGATATACAACCAAACAGCTTGTAAGGCAAATGGCAGTAAGCTTTATGCCAATTACAACAATAGGTATCGTTCTTGGCTGCTTCAGTGGCATGTTAGCCGTAGGGCCTATGCTAAGTGTTGTAATTGCACCTGGTTTTACCATTGCACTCACGATTACCCCTATAATTATTGGAATTTTATGCGGGATGTTTATGGCTGTGACTTATGTTGTTGCATACTTGTCAGCACGTAGTATTAAAAATATTTCTGTTTATGAATTGTTAGTAGAATAGGAGCATGTGAATAAAATGAAAAAATTATCGATTATATTTGCAGTCATTATATTTTGCCTCATTCCAACAGGCACAGCTTATGCTGCAGAAGAAACCCCAACAAGTACAATGTACAACATCGGTTCTGTAAGTAAAGTGTTTACCGCGGCGGCGGTAATGCGGCTTGCGGATATGGATCTGGTAGATATAGACCAGCCTGTAGTCACATACCTCCCCCACTTTACAATGGCGGATGCGCGGTATGCATATATCACCCCGCGTATGCTGCTTAACCATTCATCCGGTTTAATGGGCGGAATGTACGCGAATGCAATGCTTTTTGGGGATAACAGCACTTATTACATGGATATATTTTTGCAAAATCTAAGCCAGCAACGCCTTATGTTTAACCCTGGCGAGCGTTCCATTTACAACAACGACGGCTTTACCCTTGCGGAAATTTTAATAGAGTATATAAGCGGTGTAAGTTTTACAGAATTTTTAGAGATTGAATTCTTTGAGCTCCTTGGAATAACAGATATTATGTCGCCCCAAAGTGCAAATTTTGATCACCACCGTTTAGCCAGCATTTATTTGGGCAGCAATCAAATGCAGCCACAGTCTGTTGGCGTTATAGGCAGTGGCGGCCTGCTTGCGACAATGGAGGACTTGGCGCGGTTTTCTGCAATTTTTATGGATAATGCCTGTGGTTCTATTTTATCCCGCCAGTCAGTTGACGAAATGGCAAGCATGCAACTTAAAATGGACTTAATGCCGGAGACAAACACCCTTCGTTTTGGCCTTGGCTGGGATGCGGTAGATATGTTTCCATTTAATAGCCTTGGCATACAGGCCTTAAACAAAGGCGGCAGCACTGCCGCTTTTACAACGGATTTAACCGTTCTACCTGAGTTTAATCTTGCGGTTGCAGTTTCTGCGTCTTCCTATGGGTCAGCCAGTTTCGAAAGCTTAATTTCCCAAGCAATTATTTTGGCGGTATTACAGGAAGAAGGATTGCTGCCCCAAGATACAAATGTAACCATACCGGAGCTAAATCTCAACCCCGCACCAGTATCCGAAAGCCTAAGGGCATACGCTGGTATTTACGACATGGGTATTTCCGGCGGTATGCTGCAAGCAGAATTTACAGATTATACTTTAATCCTAACCCCATTTGCGTCCCAAAGCGACCGGCCGCTCACGTTCTTGCACAACACTGATGGTAAATTTGTTTCCATTGACGGTAACTACTTGTTTGGTATGGGCGGCGGCGCATACAATATTTCTATCATCACCTTTTACGATAATTATCTTTTAGTGCAAACATATAGCGATGTGCCCGGTCTTGGCATTCATGCAATGTCGCTCCCCCTTGCACAAAGGCTTGAACAAAACAATGTACCTGATGCTGTACAAGCCCTATGGGAATCACGCAGCGGACGTCCGTTTTTACTGGTAAGTGATAGGCATACGTCCATGAGTTATGTTTCCGGACACTTTACAACATTTATGACTGATTTAAACACACCAGGTTATGTAATTAGGGGCCTGTACCCTATCGGTGGTGCAGCTATGCCAAACACAAAAATCATAGATGAAAATACAGCAATCAGCTTTAACACTACCCCCATATTAAACGGCAGAGACGCTATGGATATTACAGTTACCACCATAAATGGAGTGGAGTTTATATCCGTTAATGAAATTGTATATATGGACGCAAGTGCGGCAGGAAGCTTGTCCCAACTAGGCGGACGTGTAACTGTAACAGACAAAACAATATGGGTGTATGTAGACGCCCACCTTGCTGGCCAACGGCTGTATATTGATACACCGCAACATGGTGCATGGTTTGTATATGATAATAGGCTTAACTGCATTGCAACAAGCCTTGAGGTAAACTTGCGCGATTTTGTTACCCTACCGGATAATGGCTGGCTGGCATTTGCCGGTGAATACGGCGCGGAGTTTGTTTTATGGATTGATAGCAATTCCAATTAAAAGCCTGTTTCACCAATTACGGTGCTTGTGCATACACTAACACATGCCTAATACTAATCCTCATTTAAAATTATATTTGCCTATCGGTCAAAGCGCTCGCGCTGTGGCGCGAACTTCCCTCTGGCAAACATGTTTTAAAGTGGGATTAGTATATTTTGGGGAGATGTGAGGGCTATGCGTCAATACCGTATCCGTGGCGGTCATAGGATTGCGGGCAATATTTGTATTGGGGGGGCAAAAAACGCCGCCTTGCCCATGCTTGCCGCTGTATGTTTAAGCAAAAGTGAAAGTGAGATTCACAATTGTCCACCTATTACAGATATACTTGCTTCTATCGAAATACTCAAAAGCATTGGTTGCAAAGTGGAATTTAAAGATACAGTGCTTAAAGTGGATTCTTCCGGGGGGTTATCTCATAACATTCCAGACCATATTGCCAGCGAAATGCGGTCCTCTATATTATTTGTTGGGGCAATGCTTGGGCGGATGGGCAAGGTGAATATTTCTATGCCCGGTGGATGTAATCTTGGTGCACGTGCCATCGACCTTCACATTTTGGGGCTTACAAAACTGGGTGCGAAAATTTGCATCGATGGCCACAAGATTATATGCGAAGCAGATGCGCTTCGAGGTGCGAAAATTAGCTTGCATACAGCAAGCGTTGGCGCTACAGAAAATATAATGCTTGCAGCCGCCACCGCAAAAGGGGTAACTACCATAGAAAACGCCGCCCGGGAGCCGGAAATAATTGACCTGGCACAATTCCTGATTGCAATGGGAGCGAATATTGAAGGCGCAGGTACAGATGCAATTTTAATTGAGGGCGTTTCTGAATTAAAGAGTGTAAAAGCATATTCTGTAATGCCCGACCGCATCGTTGCAGGCACATACTTACTTGCGGCTGCAATAACCGGCGGGTGTATAACCTTACACGACGTTAGGCCAACTGATCTTGAACCAGTGCTTTGCGCACTAAAAGAAATGGGCTGCCATATCCACAGTGGGAAAAACTGTATAACCCTTGCAGCTCCCAAGCGATTAAAAGCATTGCCACAATTAGTTACGAGAGTGCATCCCGGTTTTCCGACAGACATGCAGTCTCAGTTTATCGCTGCATTGTCGGTTGCAGATGGCACCAGCAAAGTTGTAGAAACTATTTTTGAGAGCCGGCACGCCCATGCTCAGGACTTAAACCATATGGGTGCGGATATAGATGTTTCTGCA
>Ga0123352_10004548_pt1 | contig 20454 bp, 19 predicted proteins | sample TergutLab28metaG_FD_89700 | JGI IMG/M metagenome (GOLD analysis project Ga0123352, IMG submission 89700) | Labiotermes labralis P1 segment gut microbial communities from Petit-Saut dam, French Guiana - Lab288 P1 | ecosystem: Host-associated > Arthropoda: Insects > Digestive system > Gut ...
CCCCCCCCCCCTTTTTTTTAACAGAAATATAGTTTTCAGTTGATGCCTTTTTGGTTCATGCCCACTTTTTGGTTCATGCCCGCTTTTTTGTTCATGCCCACTTTTTGGTTCATGCCCGCTTTTTTGTTTATGCCCACTTTTTCAGGACCACAACTAGAGTGTAAAATAAGGGCTGGGTGTGTTTCTTTTTTAATTTTCATTGATGGCTAGAATTCAGTTAAGTTATTAGCGTGAAACAAAATGTTCATTTGTCAACAAAGTGAATGGTATTAATGCTTCATGGCACAATGGTTACTGTATGCAACGTGCGATTTAACGTTAAAAGATCCAACACTTCTCCTGCATCGATTATCTCTTGTCTATTTAATTTTATAACAAACAGCATTGTCCAGTTGGTCTTCATGATGGACATTCTCTGTATTTACTGTGCAGTAGAAACTGAACTTTGTAAAGTATTACTTACATTTCATGCTTCCAAGTGCTGAATTTGATTTTTTAACATGAAGTTTATAGCCTCTTGGTCGAAGGCAGTGAAACTGAAGGTGTAAAACAGTTTTTTAGCTGTGTAGTTGAGAGTTACTGTTTGCTGTCAGGATTGCGTCTGTCATGTTAAAGTTACGTTAAATGAAATTTTATGCACGAATTATGCCCATATTTGTACTTTTCTTTTTCTGTCATTGATAAATGGCTCGTAGGTGACTTAATGACACTTTTGCAACTGCAGGATTATTTGTTCAAATGATTGGTTGTGTTATCCCTGTTCGGTGTCTCTGAGTGGTTTTACAGGAAGTTACTGCTGTCCGTTTTATGGTATGAGTGTGGGCCTTTTGTTCAGCATGTTAGGCGCTAATGGTGCTTGATATGTATGAACACAAAACCTTTCATCTATAAGTATTCACCACCTCAACCTACTCGCTTGTGAATAGTTTTATTTATACGGCAACCAGTTTTGTCCCTAAACACAGATCATTGTCAGACCGTGACCCAAGAACTTGAAACATATATAGAAACTAAAAGCATAAAAAATACATTAAAAATGAATGCAAAATTATAAGTGAAAACTTGTTCATATAAGCCGAAGCACATTTAAAAAAGTAATAACTTTGTATTTAAAACTCTGTTTTAAATGCCTGTTGTTAACATTTTCATGAGATGGAGGTGATGTGCTGTTTGGTTAACTGTGATGTTCGTCCTAACTTATTAAGTACTCGTGTGCTGCGCGCCACCGGTTTCTTATGTTAAGTCCTGATGTACCGTCTTGTAAAATGTAGGAATCATTTATCATTTGTAGTAAAGTTACGTAAAAGGTAAAGCAGTCCCGTTACAGGCCTGAAGTGGCCCAGGGGATTCCAGGAAGTTAAGGTTCCCGGATTTCATGACAACGGCACAGGATGGTGGTAAGGTTGTCAGCCTTACGCACCGGCTGCCTTTACCCCCAGGAAATACCCCTGGTACTCATTTCTGTTAGAGGCTGAGTCAACCCCAGGGCCTTAGTGCGATCGGAAGGATTTTATGTCAATAAAAAATCCAATGACACCAGCTGGGTTCGAACCAGCGTCCTTCTGACTTGTAGCACAGCACCTTAACCACTGTGCTACCGCGGTCCCCAGTAAAGTTACATAGTGGAGATAAATCTTCATAGATTTTTGTCTATGTTAATGACATTCCAGAAGTATTAAATTCATTGTATTGTGGAACGTGATTAGATTTTATCAGGGTTGTCTGTGGATCTGGTCCCTGTTCTGTTATTTGTTGTTTACAGTTTATGGCTACACCAATGGTGTTGTTTCATACAGAAAGCAACATTTTGTTAAGGTCAGTTTGGTGAGATGTGAGGTTCTTACGGTGGTATTGATTAAGGTGCGTGTCTTTCGGAATGTTACGCCATGTTGACTGGTAAATAGTTACTGATGTTGAGGAGTGTGGTGCCTCCATCTTCAGGGTGAGGCAGCCTTCTTGGATCGCTCAGTGCTGAAGATGGGTCACAATGCTTCTCTGAAACAGCAGTAACTAGTTACTGTGTGACACGGCGTAACATTGGGTGCACATTTCAGTTGGTATTGTGACAGGGCTGTGGGTTGGACAGTCTGCGCTTTGATTTCCAGTAGGGATAAGAGATTGTTCTGTTCCCAGCAATGTGCAAACTGGCTTGTCACTGCAATCTCAGGCAAGAGCAAGTGGAGCTGTACCTGTGCTCATGCTGTTTGCCTTCAGTGGCATGGCCAGGTACAACTTTTTTTTTTTTTAATCCCTTTGTAACATCCCAAGAGACTTGAATCATCAAGGTCAGGTTTGTTTCTGAGAACATAAGACAACACATTGTTGTTACACGGTCTGTGTTAGCCGTCTGTTTGGTAACAATAGCCAGACACTTTATCCAAGTATGTGGGGTCTGGAAATAAATCATAAACATCAGAGGTAAATAGTGTTTGAAAATCTTTTAGACAGATAAATAGTTTGATCCCAAATGAAGGGTCATCAGTGTTTTCTGGGTCTTGCTGTGCATCTGGCACCAATCACATTAAAGATTCCCCCCCCCCCCATTACACTGTTTTTATGAAACACCTGCAGGTGGCAGCAGTCCTTACTCTGTCTGAAGCAGTTTATAAACAAGTTACTTTTTTTAGCTCTGATTGGCGGCCAGGCAGCTGTATTCTTCAACCCTAGACAAATCATTACTTCATAAAGTTGTGTTGTGATGGTATATTTCTTTCTTATTTATATACCAACACAACGGGATGCATAAGTTTAAGAAATGTGTACATATTTTATTTTACATGGAAATACATGCTAATGATTGTGTGTGCATCATGGTACCGTCTTAGACCCACGGATAATTATGTCGTACTGTCGTGCAGGCAAGTACCAGACGGCGCTGGGCTCACATTGTGCCAATTGTAAAGGATCAGTCCAGGCAGCAAGCCTAGGAAAGTACTGCGTACGTTTCGGGTACGACATAAAGCAGTTCTGCTGCAGTACTTGCCTGGAAGAGTTCAAGAAAGGCCTAAAAGTGTGCAGCTACTGCCAGAAGGATATCTCCAGTGGAGCAGAGGGCTTCCTCGCACCTGTTGGTGACAAAGGCCAGTTCAAGGTGTGTGTTAGTCCCAGTATTAGTATGTTATGTTGTTATTGTATGGTGCCATTTTGGAATTTCTTGTTTAATGGTAATGTTATAATTTGATACAATGTAAATCTGTTTGATATGCTTCCGTTTATCTTCCCATTGATTTTTCCCTTCAGGTGGGCTCTGCAGTCCACCCACCATCCTGTTCAGTGGGTATCAAGGTTCTTTCCTGAGGTTTAGAGTGGCCATTGTGTGAAGTTTACCGCTCACCTCTATGGGTGCTGAGGTTAAGAATGAGTGGAGCTATACCTCTACTCCTCTATGCCTACTTGGCATGCACAGGGACAGCTTTTACTTTTCTTACTCCCAAATAAATTAAATTATTCGCCCCTCTAACCATACTGTCACTGGCTTCTTATCTGATTTTTGTGTTCAGGTTTCTTGACATCATGCTGTGTGTATATTCTTCTTCAAACAAAATTTCTTACAATAAGAGTTCCTCTGATTTCATTTCTGTTTAGCTTCCATTTTGTATTTAGCTAGTGTTTTACAAAAACTATTGACAAGAGTCTGTGATGTTCATTATGGCTGAATTTGTAATAATCTTGCTAGATTAAATGTGGCCACAAAGGCCACTAAAATACAGACTGTAACAGATGTCACTACAGACCATTAGGAATGTAGATGGATATCTCCAGTGGTTCGTAACATTTGGCTGTATTTGCAGCTGACTGCTTAAAATCAAATCCCATATGCTGTACTAGTGTGCACAGAGCCCCAGTTATCCATTTGATAGGACACTGGGTGGGGCCCAGACCCAGTCTGAATGTGGTGGTGAAGTGGAACATTGGTGCATCTGCCAGGAATAGAACCCACACTTTCTGGTTGTCCAGCCTATAGCCTAGTGCAGTCTCAAGTGTTTGTGGACCACAGACCATATTAGGCCTGCCATTTCATTTTGTATGACCCTGACATTGATTCTATTCTGAGTGAAGAATGTGACCTAGCACAGCATCAGAGATTTTCTATGTATTTATAGAATCAATAATGTTTGTGGCACAGGGCCATATTCTTGATGATGTCCACAACTTTAAACAAAATGTTTGAAATGTTTATTGCCTACATGATGTGAACTTGGGTCTGAGAACACCAGGCCTAGGCATTGTAATGCAGAAAACTGTCTGCCACTGCCTGCAGGATTTCTGTACACAAGCGTGCATGGAGAAGTATGATCAGATGAGCAACAATCAGCCACCACCAGTAGCCATGCATCAGTGTGCAGTGTGTAACAATGAGAAGATTGTGAAGGTGGAAGTCATGCTGGACAACAGGTTGCACAAGCTGTGTAGTGAGCCGTGTTTTGCAGCCTTCAAGTTCGTTAACAAGATCAATGCAGGTTGGTGCAGGTTGAGCCCCAGTTTTAAGAACATTACATTATACATGATTTCAGGCTTTCCATTTCCTTAAGGCCAATTTTAATATTGTCCCATCTATTCCTGGGTCTTCCAAGATGTCTCTTGCCTTCAGGATTTCTTACCAGAAGATTGTTTGTGTTTCTCTTTTCCCTGTATATACCACATGACTTGCCTCTCTTATCGTCTTGATTTGGTCACCCTTTACATCCTCTTTCAAGGCCCAAATATCTTCATCAGTACCCTATTCTGAAACACCCTCAACCTGTGTTCTCTTCCTAATGTGAGAGACCATGTTTCATACCCATGCAAAACAGGAGACAGAATTATACTTCTGTTCGTTTTAATCCTTAAAAGATGTATTACACAAAGTAAGCAGAAATAACCTGTTCACTAGCAACCCCCCTGAGACCACCCACACAGAGATTGCTGTGATGAGGGAAGTGGCACTGTGTTATCTGGTAGATATGTACAGACATTGTGGAGGAATCTACTGATTTTGTCTGCTTTTGTTCCACCTCAGAGATGGAAGCTCACCACTGTGACATTCTTAACTACCTGCTCATTATCACATCTGAGAAGAGGGTAGTTCTCACAATGACTGTCCAAATTGATGTGCACAAATGGCCTGCAAACTGTAGGTTGGAAAATGCTGAGTTAACAATTTGATTGTGTATCTAAATATGTGATGTACCATGTGTTCCCCTAGATACAGTATACATGGACGTATCCCGTGCCTTTCTTGTTTCATGTATGTAAATCCAGTGTTGTTCTGTTTTCAGATCACTGCGACATGTGCAAGAAGTATTTTGACAAATCCAAAACAGAAGTTTATTCTGTTTACTATGATGATGCTCCACACAGCTTCTGTTGCAAAACTTGCATGAATGTGTACATCCTGGCAAACAGGAAGATTGTTCCATGCAACTGGTGCAAGGTGAGGGCTGATGTCACACTCTGTGAACAGATAGATAAATACAGCAACACTTGGATTTTATGTTCTTTAAATCTGTTTTCCCCCAGTTCTGTACTTTTTTTATCAGTCCTGCCAAAACTTCCAGAACAACAATGTTAATTCTTCTGGAATGGTTGTGTCTTCTTTCACTCTTCCACAACAGTATATTCAGAAAACAAAGCATCAATTGGCATGTTGGTTTCCTTAAGGACTTTCAGTTGGAAGTCTAGAATAATAGTGATTTTCTGTTACAACCTTCCGTTTTTTCTGAATGCTTTCTGTGATCCTGTTGGTATTCGTATATGTATTCATCAGTTGAGGGTGTTTGAGAACATGGTGTTGAGGAGAATATTTGGACCTAGGAGGGACGAGGTAATGGGGGAATGGAGGAGATTGCGTAACGAGGAGCTAAATGATCTATACTCCTCACCCAATATTGTGCGGGTGATAAAATCTAGAAGAATGAGATGGGCTGGTCATGTGGCGCATGTGGGTGAGGAGAGGGGGGCGTATAGGGTCTTGGTGGGGAAATTGGAGGGAAAGAGACCACTGGGGAGACCTAGGCATAGATGGATGGATCTCTAGGAGGTGGGATGTGGGTGTATGGACTGGATTGGGGTGGCCCAGGATAGGGACAGGTGGCAGAGGCTTGTGAGTGCGGTAATGAACCTTTGGGTTCCATGAAATGCGGGGAATTTCTTGACTAGCTGCAAACCAGTTAGCTTCTCAAGAAGGACTCTGCACCATGGAGTGAGTAAGTAATTCATCAGCTGTATTTGTAACTTCAGTTTTTCTCTGATGTCAGAGTGTCTTTGACAGTTCAGTGGAATGAAGTTTACTAGTGGTCTGTGAAATGGCGGTATGTGTTATGCTTGGTGTCATGTTATGTATACACAGTGTTGTATGAATTGAAATGTGTGTGCTAAATGGCATGTGTATGCTTCTCTGTGCTTCTAGGTGAAGAAGTACAACTTTGATATGATAAAGAGAGTGACAAGTAGCGGTCAGGTGCTGATGATGTGTTCACTGAACTGCCTAACCTTATACCAGGTGTCAGTGAATGCTGTGTCTTCAAAACGGTAAGTGAAGCAGTGTTCAACTGTCAACATCACTTAGAGGAATGTTCAATAAGTAAGGTTCTTTAGGCCATAAGAATTAAGTGACAAGTGATGACACCATTAATGTAGCTGATTCATGCCTGTGACGTATCATTTTTCACCACAAAGTCAGGGCAAATTGATACATTTGTACCATGTGGGCACAAGTTTAAGAATTCCATCATGGTATAAATAGGCCTCTTGCATTTGCAGTTGTTCACAAACAGTTATTTCCACTTTCTCATTCTGGTGGAGTTTGCCAAGATGGGACAAATACAGCAATGTGCTCAGGAATTGTGCTGTAGAATAAGTGAGCTACAGGAAGCATGGTAATGATTTAGCATTTCATTTTTATGACATAGTGGACCTGTTGAACCTGTCGGATATTTTTGACATAACCAATATAGTGACTTTTTTAATAACACTGCATTTCAAAAACCTGATCTTTTTCCAGCTGTTGTCAGTGGCATATATTGAAAGAAAACATTTTTAATGAAAACCATCAGTGTAGTGACTAGGGTACAAACTGGATGATCTGAGGAATTCTTCGAATTATAGCAGGGCCAAGAGACTTTTCTTTCTCCACACACACACAGATGCACACACCCCCCCCCCTCTCTCTCTCTCTACACACCCCAGATTGTCATGTTAACCTTTCATAACTTTCACCAACCAAACCAAGATAACCAAGTCCACCTGTCTCTAGCATTCTTCCTCGCACCTCTCACACAGGAAACACTAACCCAATGACATAGCTTCACATCCCAGAAGACCTGAATCCTCAAATCCCATGATGTTTCATATATAGATTTGTGTGAGTAGTACCTTCACATTTATGCCACAGGTGAATGAATATTGTGTATTTGTTTCAGAATCAAATGTGACCTGTGTAATTCAGTTGCACAGGCACAGTACCATCTCACAATGTCTGATGCAACGATTCGGAATTTCTGCTCCTATCAGTGTGTAATGTCATTTCAAGGGCAGTATTCCAAGAATGCATTCTCAGGCAATGAACCAGCTCCAGTACCAACAGGTGAGAGTGAGTGTTGCTGTCATTAGAGACCAGCTGTAGCAGATGTACTGGGGATACACTCATGTACTGGGGACACACTCATGTACTGGGGATACACTCATGTACTGGGGACACACTCATGTACTGGGGACACACTCATGTACTGCGGATACACTCATGTACTGCGGATACACTCATGTACTGGGGACACACTCATGTACTGGTGACATACTCACGTACTGCGGACACACTCATGTCCTGGGGACAAACTCATGTACTGGGGACACACTCGTGTACTGAGGACACACTCGTGTACTGGGGATGCACTCTTGCACTGGGGACACACTCGTACACTGGGGATACACTCATGTACTGGGGATACACTCGTGTACTGGCCAGCCTTTCAAAACGGAAGTTAGTGCTTTTTATTACATTGTTTCAAAACACTCTGCACCACTGAAGACAGGATAGTGCTACAGTAGACTTGTGTAATTCTTCAGTAGCACTGAATATGAAGACGTTTCAAGCTGAAGTTCAGGTGATTTCAATAAATAGTGACAAATTCAGTGAATTTGCACAGGTTGCATTGAAATGGTTGGTAAATTATAGGGAAGTTTCAAAAAAATTAGGTAACAAACACTTGGATTCAAAGAAGTTTATTTTGACGATTGACATTTAAGCATTTGTCTCAACATGGCAATGTGTCTTTTATACCATCATAGAAGAAATCAGTGTCACATCTTGGTTCATGGTGGCATCTTGCAAATTTCTTGCCAACCTGTTACTTCCTAGAGAGGAGCCAAGAGACATAAATCACTGGGTCTGTACTGCCAACTGGACTTGTGACTGGTTGTGGTGCTATTGACCACCCTCCCTGCAATCCGGATGTTGTGCTTAGTGAATCTTCTTTCTCCTTTGTGGGCCTACCTTTTGTAAACAGTATGTTGGCACCTGACAACAGAGACAGCTTGCCCAAATAAAGGAACTCACTCTAGAATTACTAGGTTTCTGTACTGAGTCTTTTCTGCCCAGATGTACTGTATTTACCACTCTTCATGGTCTTTACTTTTCAGGAAAATATTTTAACAAAAGTTGTTCTTAATTTGCACATTATTGTTGGTGACCCCCTGATAATTCAGGTGATGGATCAGGAAAATTTCTTGTCTTAATATTCAGAGAGATGCAGTAAACGCACATATAGAAATACGTCCAAATATTGGTAGAATGTGTTTTTGCAGAAGAATGATTCATAATCATAACAGCAGATTTGTGTGAGGGGCAGTGTAGTTGGGTGGGATCAGAACCTTAAATATTTACTTCATCACACAGTGGTTGACTGGCACATAATTAACGTTTCGTTCCTTAGCTGGGCCCAAGTGGATGTACCCCCACAAAGTCCCTTATGCCCACAGATGGGTGAGCTGCATTCCATTCATCAAAAGGCATGATGCAGTACAGTCTAAAGTTCATGAACTTTGGTGATCAGTATTTCAACCCTTCAAGATCACCCAGTTTAACCGTTGTTTTGACCTTTTATGTCTGGTTCCATTGAAGTGGAATGAGACCACATGGTTGGTGAATCTACTTCTCCCACTGTCCTGCTGTTGTGCAAATCACCCTGTGCTCAATCAAGCGTTGTCTTTCATTATTTGAGCTTGACCATATTTGTGCTCTGTGGATCGGGACCCTCCGTTAACCATTTAATGTATTTGATACTTCCAAAAGGTGTTTGTATTTTTATTACTGGTTTCTCATCAGTTCTTGGAACTAAGTAAATGTACGTTGGAATCAGATTCCAGTGTTCGTAGTGGTTTAACAGACCCAATTCATTATGAACATTGCATCTCCTTTCAAGGTGTTGATAGCTTTTTTTGGGTTGTGAGAAATGTACCAGAATTGTATCATGTGACTTATAGCTGCCAACAAAACCACAGGTTCGGCGTCCATGCCTGTTATCTCAAATGTGACGTCACTTGCCACTCCGAACGGCCAGCCCTGTCCAAACAACGTGGGCATCACGACAAGATCTGCTGCCCTTAAGGTGAGAGATTCATGCAATTATGGAGAGTCTTAGACTGCCTTCTGTCATATAATGCATGTTGTTGAATTCATCTTGCTTTGTGGTGTCAGTGTGGCACTATTCCATTATCTTACCTCTGATGGGAGGATTGTCGAAAATTGTTGTTTTGTGTTTGCTCTTATCTTATTAACATCATGTTTAATTTTTTTGTTGCTGATGCTCATTATTAGCGACAAAGGTATATCTGTTAATCACAATGTTTCAGACCTTTTGTGTGTACCATTTCACACAAACGTCTGTGACCAAACATTGCCCGTATGTGGCAAACAAATTGAGTAATAAGTGGAAGTGAAACAAGATGTTAGAAATCTAAAATTATGAAATGACAGAGGGAGTTTCAGTTAGCAGTTTGATAACTGGGTTTATGATCATGTGCAGTGTAGTGTTTTAGTTTATTAGCTATAATCTTATGGCTATATTCATAGAGTATTTTGAATAGTTTTCCGAGGAGGTCAAAAGAATATTCAAATCAGCCTCATACAGCCCACAGCCCAGCTGTTTGACTATCTGTTGTAAAGCTTTGACAATAGTGAAGCCAGATATTTTCAGCATATATGAAAACACACAAATTCTTGCAGTTTAGTATCATATCCTTTGCAAGTTGATGAGAGTGTCATTCTGTTTCAGGTGAATAACAATAACATTGCCTTGCCACAGTCTGCTAAGACATCACCAGTGATGTACAAGCAGCAGGTGATCGTGAAGCCTCCTGCCCCCAAACAAATGAGGAACAAGTCGATCCTTTGCAAGCCATACATGCACACCAAGGGAGTATCTTGCCGACCGCATCCTTGCACGAAGGAGACTCAGACAGGTGACAAATCCCGTTTACTGTATGGCTAGCAGCTTTATATTTATGGACTGAGTACATGAGATGCTAACGTTCATAGTCACGGTCTAGCGTGGCTGTCTTCATAATGCTCTGGTTCATATTCTTGTTTAAGCTGAAACATTGCAACTGCATATGGTGACCATAATATATTTTGTGTCTGTTATTTGTAGAGGATACCATGGGCAAGAAAGTGCTGATTCCAGTGCCGGTGCCAATCTACGTACCAGCCCCAATGCACATGTACAGCAGCCCTTATCCAGTGCCCATACCGTTTCCGTTGCCTGTACCTGTTCCAATATTCATCCCCACCACCAGGAACTCTGCTCATGGCATCATGAAGGAGATAAAGGTAAGCATTTGATTTAGGTTTCATGCCAACATTTTTGTTCCCCTGGGATTGAATCTGCATACATTATGGTAATTTTAAACGATATGCAGACCCTTTTTGAAAATTCCAAAAATTTATAATATTTAATACCAATTGTTTGCACACTATTTTTATTAATTATTGCTGCCACTTGTTTTGGCCTTGGTTCTTGGCCATCCGCAAGGAGCACATATATTTGTTCATGTGTGTAGCTTATAGGTCGACTTAGTTGGCACAAGTTTTACATTACTCACTCCATGGAGCAGAGTCCTTCCTGAGAAGCTAACTGGTTCTCATCTAGTCAAGAAATTACCCACATTTTATGGAACCCGAAGGTTCGTTACCGCATTTACAAGTACCCGCCACCTGTCCCTATCCTGAGCCAGATTGATCCAGTCCATACCCCCACATCCCAATTCCTAAAGATCCATCTTAATATTATCCTCCCATCTACGCTTAGGTCCTCAAAGTGGTCTCTTTCCCTCAGGTTTCCCCACCAAAACCCTGTGTACGCCTCTCCTCCCCCTTACATGCTACATGCCCCGCTCATCTCATTCTTCTCAATTTGATCACCCGAACAATATTGGGTGAGCAGTACAGATCATTCAGCTCCTCATGTAGTTTTCACCATCCCCCTGTTACATTGCCCCTCTTAGGCCCAAGTATTCTCCTCAACACCCTCAGCCTATGTTCCTCCCTCAAGTGAATGACCAGGTTTCACACCCATACAAAACAACAGGCAAAATTGTAGTTCTGTGTATCTTAATCTTTAAATTTATGTATAGCATCTGGAAGACAGAAGATTCTGCACCAAATGATAGTAAGCATTCCTTGATTTCAATCTGCTCTTCATTTCTTCCTGAATAGAATTTTGATTTGTTAAGGTTGTTCCCCAATATTTGAACTGTTCCGCCCTTTGAAGTTTTATACATACGTGGTTTAAAATTAAAATTAAAGTATTAGTGTCCTTAAAATTGGTTTATACAATATAAAATTATTTTAAGTAGACACTGATGTATTTTGTTATGTCCAAACATCTGTGATTAACCTTTCTTCGAATGAAATGTACATGTGTTCAGTTGAATCAGCACCATCAAATTTGGAAATGTGGAGATAAAAGGAGATAATTGAAGAATTCAGTGGGCACTTTCCTGCGCTTATGCCAGGAAAATGTTGATGTGAATTTTGGAATACAGTGGGGGACAAATTTTGAACATACATGATTTAGGAGACAGGTTTGTTTTGTGTTGTGAGGTGCCCTTCTTGGACTAGGAACTGTTTCACACAGTGGAAAGTTATGCAACTCCTTGCCAGCACAGCTGTTATGTAAGTTGTTTTTAGCTCAGATATTAGATGCTGGTGACAGACCACAAGGCCATGCCTAGCATTCTGTGGCCATATATTACTATATCAGGTCTATTTTCAATACCAGTGTGACCATTCCAGCACAGCAGACACCAATACAAACACAGTCCCAACAAATCCCTAATGGCTGTCATCCTTCATATACCAGTTTCTCCTGTCTTTTACAGCGAATTCAAGAGAAGATACCAACAGACCCATTCGAGGCAGAGCTGCTGATGATGGCAGAGATGGTGGCTGGAGAGAAAAAGGGCGATAACTCTGACTCAGACAGTGATGATGGTGCCAATTGTGCAGGTGACGTCAGTGAGGTGCCAGGAGGTAGGCAGAATGTGAAATATGATGGACATGTATATTTGTTTTCTGAGTAAAAGGTGAAGGTATGGCTTTGTATATGCCATGAGGGCATATGGGGGGGTGGGGGGGTGGAGGTATAGCTCCACTCATTCTTCACCTTGGCGCTAGGTGGAAGTGAGTGGTCATCCTCCTGCCCCACCCACTCTACCCCCAGTGAAGGTGCCCCCAGTATCCATTAAATGGGAGGCTGGGTGGGCCCCAGATGCAGTCTGGACAAGTTGGTGAAGATAAAAATCCATTGCCTCTGCCAGGATCATCCAGTCCATAGCCTAGTATGATGCTGCCTGAGCTAGCCCAGCATCCAGTATGTATTTATTGTCTAACTAAAAGGTGAATATGCCCCTCTGTCTGAACACAGGTGTGCAGAAGGTATTGGACTCTACAAAGTTGCACCCATTGTGTACCTGGGCTGGACATTCAGAAACATGGTGCAGCTGACTTTTATCTTCTGTCAGGGTAACAGCCTCTACTGCCAGGATTGCAAGACTTGAGTGGACATGATGGTGCACAGACTAGTGCCTGCCACTTCCAGAGATCATGTCCCTATAATCTGATGCATCACAACCATTCACTTGAACATCACATCTGAACAGCTTCATATCAGGATGTTTTAAGATTTGAGTTTAGTCTTCCGGGATGTGCCCATGTAATACGGTAAACTGGAATCTGCTGACTCCAGAAGGCCCTGGTGATTGAGGCAGTAGATTGTTATCTTTCTACCAGACTCATTGCTTTGAGTTCCAACAGGACAGTAAAGTCCATTGCTTTTGGTGTTTGGGGTTTAAGTTACAGCTATTGCCCAGGACGGAGGAGTTTTAAGTTCACCCAAATGCACTCGGCAGTACAGAGGCCGCAGTGAAGGGCCAAAGAATGCTCTATGATACATAATGATGGTGAGTTCCCATTACAGGGAGTTCTGCTGCTGAAGGAGGATTCAGTCCAGAAGCTGTTGACACAAGCAACACTTTTGGTGAAGATATGCTGCAGATGGCTCTGAAAATGGCATCAGAATTAGAGGAACCTGCAGTGGATTTGGAGGCTGCCCTTACTCCGTCTACAATCACCGCACAATCACAGACTTCCATGGAACAGAATGATGGTTAGTGATGTCAGCACATGATCACATGGCATGCTATATAGCACATGAAGGTGGTGCGATATGGCCAGGTTTCATCATCATATATGCAATTGCAAAGTTATACGTTAGAAGGGCAAACTCAGATGTCTGATTGTATGTTAGCAATCAATTTCTTCATTATTGATAGTTATACTTCCAGTTCTAAAATTTTTTGAAGTGGGGGAGGGGGGGCATTGACCTTTGCTCAAGCTAAAACCCTTTGTTTGCATTGTGCCTCCATCTAGCTACAGAATCTGAAGTAGATGATCCGGAACCTGTGCAAGTACTACCAGAGGCACGAACCAATCGGGGAAGGAAGCGAGGCGTGCGAACAACCAGAGGAATGGGCAGTGCCCCAAGCAAACGAGGGAGAAGAGTCAGCAGCTCAGTTGACATTCCGTTGTTACCGCCGCCTGAGCCACAGCCACCTGCACGAGTGGAACAGGAAAAGCCTGATGCCAACATGTGTCTCAAGGTGAAGGGTCGAGAAAATAGCATTACAGTTAACAGGTGTAGCATATTATGTGTTTAGCTGTTGAATGCAATAGGAAATGTATGTATACATTGAGGCGTGTTCAGATCTTTGCATCCTGGACCCTCCTCACATGGTCAGAACATTCAGTCCACTGTGGTTACACTTTTCATTGTTCACAGTTATACATATATTATGAAATGTCGGCACTGTTACTAGGATAATATATTTCGTGGCAGAACTTACATGTATGTCTACATTGACACACAGTGAAACTGATAGTCGCCTTTGCAACTTCATGAATATGAAGAGAAATGATCATATTACCTTTCCAAATAGAGCAAAATCCTTCACTATAGTGAATTTTTATTGAACTAGTAGCATCAAGCATTTACCCTTTCGTATCCTGTGTTGCAGTCTGCCTGCCACCAGCTTCACAAACCTGCAGCTATGTTCCATTTCATTCCAAGGGCTTTGTGTCATTACTCCTTGCATTGTCTGACATTTTGTATAGTAGGTTCATACAGGAGCGGTGATAAAATTAACTGTTACTGACAGTTCACCATTATGCCTTGCAGTACACATTTGGAGTGAATGCGTGGCGGCAGTGGGTTATGGCAAAGAATGCTGAACTTGAGAAGGCCGCGACCAACAACAGAAAACTTAAGCTGTTTAAGCCTGAGATTCTCCAGTTGACTGCAGATGAACTCAACTATTCTCTCTGCTTGTTTGTGAAAGAAGTTAGAAAACCTAATGGCAGCGAGTATGCTCCAGATACAATTTATTATCTTTGTTTAGGTAAGTGGATGGAACAGGTTATAAAACTGATGACATAGTTGAAGCAAATGCAGGACAAAACCACTTCGCTACATATCCCATTGAATTAATTATTCATGATTTTGTTGCATAACCTGTGCAGCTGATAAAGCAGCATCATATAAAAATCATTATGATCATCCCATCCTTTTTTGGGGAGGCATGAGCTATGAATTTTTAAATTCAGTTATGCTATATTTAATGACATGGTCAGCAGCTGAGACTGTACAGTTAAATGGTACAACGATCAGCGAATAGTGAGTTAGAGTGTATGCTAAAGGAAGTGGTCTAATGTGAGATACTGTCTTGTCATTTGCTCCAAGGGGCTTAGGAGAGAAAACATTGAAAAGTTCAGTGAGGATTGTGTTGGTGTGGTGAAGATTTGGTTAGGCATTCCCCCAACACATATGAGAAATACATATGGTAACTGTTTGAGCCTGCTTTTTCAGAACAGGAGTAATGTAGGTCAGTTGAAATGTAACTGGAGGTGTTGACCACAACATCTTGAACTTCTGTTGTGAACTTATGAAGTGACAAGAAGTAAATTCCGTAAATTTCAGAGTCGTGCTGGAAGAGTGTAATGACCTAAGGTCACAGCGATTATGTGTGACAGTTTAGTATGCAAATTGGCTCTAAAACTGCATTCCAGATTCTAGGAAATGTCTCAATTGACATTTTGTCCCAAAACCTGGTATTCTTCACATGCCCAAAGTTTTATCTTTGGTAACAGTGAAGGTTTTAGTCTGATAACAGCAAAATCTGCATATATATATATCAAACTGAGAACCCTCTTGATTGGGAAGGCATTGTCTTGCCCTGAGACCATGAGGACCACTAACCAGATTGCTTTTTGCAGTCAATTTCCTTGACAAGATCAGTGGCAGAATGGGTTCAAACCAGACAACAAAGAGGGCCTGATCTGGTACACAGAGGGTCCAAGACCAATAAAGGCAATGGTGCTGGGTTGAATAGATGGGACTCAAGAAGGGCACAGCTTCAGTCTTGGGCTCCACACCACAGTATTCCAGGTTGAAATATGTGCCATTTAGGCTTGTATAATGAGAATACAGAAAAGAGCTACGTAGGTAGGAACGTCTGTATCCTTTGTGACAGTCAGGCATCAATCAAGGCCCTTAACAGCTTCCAAATAAAGTCCAAATTAGTCAGGGACTGCCATCAGTCCCTGGTGAAACTGGCAGAACATAACAAGATTGAACTGGTATGTGTGCCAGGACACATGGGACTTTATGGAAATAAGATAGCTGATGAATTGACCATACACTAACAGGACCTGAGTCTGCACGTGGTATATCTGGGAGGGTTGCCAGGGAGGTGATCAGGGCCTGGATAAGTAGGAAACATGAGGAATATTGGCAGTCCATATATGGACAAAGGCAAATGAACGGCTTTCTTAAAAAAACCCTCAGCAAAAGAAAGCTGGAGAGTTGCTGAATCTGAGAAGACAACAGAGGCATATTGACAGGGTTGCTGACAGCACACTGTCATTTGCAAGGACATCTGTTGCAATTGGGGCTGGTAAACAGTCCTGAGCAGACATCTGAAACATCCTTACACATTCTGTGTGTTTGTAAGACTTTGGCCACATGAAGATTCAGGCACCCAGGTCGTCACATTGTGAGACCAGGTGACTTTGAAGACATCTGTGACAGCAAGGTACTGCACCTCACTCAAGATCCAGGACTGCCGAATGAATGAGCCGAAGGGCCACACAGAAGTTTGATCACAACCAAAGTGCGCGACTCACTCAGTGCCCACCCCTTTATAGTCTGTTCTAACCAGATTGTTGTTGGTGGTCAAGAGTGGAAATTCTGACGTAGCAGACAGTTTATACTTGTAACGATCCGTCATTGTTTTTACAGGTATCCAGCAATATTTGTTTGAAAATGGGAGAATAGATAATATCTTCACGGATTCATATTATGATGTATTTACGGAGTGTTTGGATGAAGTAGCTAAGAAGTTTACGGCCTTGTACAATGACTCACGTAAGTAGAGAATTGTAGAAATTCAAGCTGTGAGTTAGTACATTGTTATAATGTGTACCGTTACTTACTTACTTCCTTCTTGAGAAGCTGATCAGTTCTCAGCTAGTCAAGAAATTCCATGCATTTTATGGAACCCAAAGGTTAATTACCGCATTTACAAAAGCCCGCCACCCATCCCTATCCTGAGCCAGATCAATCTGATCCATGCTCCCCCATCCATCTTCCTGAAGATCCACTTAATATTATCTTCTCATCTCTGCCGGGGTCTTACAAGTGGTCTTTTTCCCTCAGGTTTCCCCCCAAAAAACCTTGTCTGCACCTGTCCTCTCCCCCACATATGCTACATGCCTTGCTCATCTCATGCTTGATTTGATCACTCAAATAATATTTGGTGAGGAATACAGATCATTAAGCTCCTCATATAGTTTTCTCCACTCACCTATTACCTGTTTCCTCTTAGGCCCAAATATTCTCCTCAGCACCCTATTCTGAAACACCCTCAGCCGGTGCAAGCGACCAGGTTTCATACCCATACAAAAAACAGCAAAATTATAGATCTGTGTGTCTTAATCTTTATATTTTTGGATAGCAAACATAATGTGTAACATTAAGAGCTTAAATTTTATTACACTTGTTTTGCAACATTCAGACAGATATCATACTTTCTCACACCAAGAAAATCAGCATTCAACTACATATAACTTGTAACTAAAGATAAGCATACATGCTTTTGCCTGTACACTACACTGAGTGCACTGAAGGTGTCCCAAGGTTTAGACACCTTCACTTTTACTGCAGACTGTTATGCTTCCAGTCCAGTCTTGTAGCTGTTCCATTCAAATGTATGCTGGAAGTGATAACCACGTGAGCATCATCACTAACAAAAGTGCCGTGGGCTGATTTGCTGAAGCCAGTTGTGGCTTACAGCCGGCCTTACACACCATCCATAGCCTCACTATGGCATTTGAATGAAAGTGCTTGTTTATCTTGCAGAGTACATAGTGACGAGGGTTGAGGAGGAGCATCTTTGGGAGAGCAAGCAGCTTGGAGCCCACTCACCGCACGTGCTGCTTAGCACCCTTATGTTCTTCAACACAAAACATTTTAACCTTACAGTAAGTGCACCCAGCTGTTACAGATTAACTTCTGTTATTTCATTACACACCTTGCAATTTTGGTGGTGCTTACCACTTTGGTTTGCTGTTAATTGTCTACATTGTGAGCAGTTCCGTTAATTTACTTCCTATACGTACACTGAGATTTAAAGCACAAACAGTGTCTCTTCAGGATTAAATTGGTTCATCTTTCGCCATGTGCATAGGTATAAACTGATAAGTGAACATCACAATACACACTTGTCTGTGTGCATCATCTAGTTGGCATATGTATTGATTGACTGAGGGTATATTCACCAGGTCTTGGAAGAACTGTGGTATTGAAAGATATGGGAAATGTACATAATGCTGGAACATTTTATTGCTGCAGTTTGAATGTGAATTTGCTGGTAACTGTTTATTGGACATACAGTTTGTATACAGACACGTCTGAAATTTGACACAGTGTAGGCTGATACCTCATCAAAATACGTGATCCACAGACTGTCGAGGAGCACATGCAGTTATCCTTCTCACACATCATGAAACACTGGAAAAGGAATCCGAATCAGCCAGGCGTCACAAAAGTTCCAGGCAGTTCTCGAAATGTTCTTTTGAGATTCTACCCACCTCAGTCTGCACTTGGTAAGTCTTGGTCATAGTTGTTCACATCAGCCACTACAGTGTAGGGCAGTACTTTCAAGCCCATGAACCCTGTGAAGGTGTGTGAAATGTTCTGCTGGAAAAATTATGTCATGGTGCTAATATTTTTTATTCTTTGTCATTACAACCAGAGCTGAACATGGAGCAATCATATAGAAGGCTGTGCTTGATTGGTATATTATTAAAACAATGTACTACTCCCAGTAATTTTCAGTTGCAAATAAGGATAATTGACTGCCTGCCTTTTCATTCATGTGGGAAGGTATTTGCACAGTACAGTGTGATATGAACATGGAGGAAACTGCCACGAAAGGAATAATTTTAGGTAGAGCTTGCAAATACTGATTTGCCAGGGAAGGGTTCTGTTATCAGGCTCCTAGACTGTTTATTTTGTAACTGGAATAGATACAAGAACCATGATGACATAAATGCAACAAAAAAAGTACTGTTAAGAAATGGTTTTAAAGTCATTTGACAGTAACATGACACAACCTTTAAGGCTGTGTATTTGTACTTAGTCTGTCCAGCTGCCTGCTCTATTTGTTACAAATATCACAAGGGTTTTGATGTGTACTGTTCCCACCTCCAAATACAAAGGATATACCTGATGGGCCACAGGTCTAGGCTGTAAGAGTAGCTCTGTCTAGGGGCAGAGTAGTAACAACTGCTCAGCATCACCTACACCTGAATATGGAAACAGAACACCTCTCTATAACATGTAATTGTGGACACATTCCTTATAAACAACCATAAAGTATGTTTTGTTGTTGGATGGCATGTCTGTACAAATTACATTTGTGCTCTCCTCCAGCTGATTTGTTGTGTTAATGAACTTACTGAGGTGTTCGTATATTTTGTCGTACCTTTCTGCAGAGGCCAACTCGAGAAAAAAGAAAGTTTATGAGCAACAGGAGAATGAAGAAAACCCACTGAGATGCCCCGTCAAGCTGTATGAATTCTACCTGTCAAAATGGTGAGCATTGTGAAGGTGTGGGGACCAACTGTACACACACTGAAATTTGTTTCTATTAAATGTATTTACATTATATATTGTACCAAAACCTTTTTATATTGTATGACACAACATTCAAAATTCCTCACTCCCAGATCAACACTGTCTGCTATATTTAAAGTGTAATGTCTGTTACCCAATAGATAACACCCAGAGATATAAACTGTGTTAGTGGATGTTCTGTAAGTGCTAACAGCAGGTAGTTTTAACTTCAGTAGTGTTTACACTATAGACTCATGGCATTATTGGCTGTGTAGCCTGCAGTTATGATGCACGTGCGTGCAGTCCACTCTGCCTAGCTCGGCATTTTTTCAATACAAATACCTTCATTCCCAAGTAAAAATCTTGAGTTTTTATGCTGTTCCATACAAACAGGGTTAAATAAAACTAGTGGGTTTTATTTCGTGCTCGAAAATATTTGCTGCATGTCAGACCTTAGTGATATAAGAGCCAAGATACAGTATACAAGACATTACAGCATGACTGCACGCAATTAGAAGAGAGAAAGGAATTCCAGAACATTAGGCTAATATAGTAAGAGGATAGTTGTGCATTATTTTGAGTTTTACTCATCATGTGCTGAAGTAGTTATTTCTGTTAAAACCAAGACAGGTTTCCGCTAATCATACTACCATATTACCCAAATATAAGGTGACCCCCCACCCCAACCTTCACATTCTTCAGTAATCAGGAATATACAGAAGAACTTTATGCATAATTATGAAGTGACCCC
>Ga0123352_10004549_pt1 | contig 20447 bp, 8 predicted proteins | sample TergutLab28metaG_FD_89700 | JGI IMG/M metagenome (GOLD analysis project Ga0123352, IMG submission 89700) | Labiotermes labralis P1 segment gut microbial communities from Petit-Saut dam, French Guiana - Lab288 P1 | ecosystem: Host-associated > Arthropoda: Insects > Digestive system > Gut ...
ATACATACATACATACATACACACACACACACACACACACATATATATATATATATATATATACATACACACATACACACATGCACACATTCACACATACACACATACATACATACATACATACATACATACATACATACATACATACATGCATGCATGCATGCATACATGCATACATACATACATTACATACATTACATACATACATACATACATACACACATACATGCATACATACACACATACACAAACATACATACATACATACATACATACATACATTACATACATACATGCATACATACACACATACACACATGCACACATACACATACACACATACACATACATACATACATACATACACACATATATACATATACATAATACATACATACATGCATACATACACACATACATACATATATACATACACACATACATGCGTACATACATACATATATACACACACACATACATACACACATACATACATACATACACACATACATACATACATACATACATACATACATACATATATATGTATATATACATACACACATGTATACATGCATACATGCATACATACGCACATTCATATGTGTGTGTGTTGGGGGGGGGGGAGGGGAGTAGGGGGGGGTGAGTGGATGTGTCTACAATTATATTATCCATCTTATTTCCATCATATAATTTAGGTTTTCTTTTCGGTCCAGTCGTGAAGAAGGGCATGCAGTTTCCCTTTGTTGTCACTTCAAGTCAAGATTTTGTTACATAAACAAATGCAATCTTTCACTACCATATTTTAACGTATTTTTAGCCGATATTTTCTACAATTTCACGAATTTTGCACCGTTTCCAAATTTTCCCACTTAAGGTATTATAAACGAACATCTGCATTGACTTTCAAACCTGCATGTTAGTTACTTAAATTAATTTCCATCTGTACCTTGAGTACTGAACACTTTCGAACACGAAAAGGTTTCTTGGAACTCGTGATAGGATTTTTATGCATGAACAGTGAGAAGAACGAGAGAAGAGGGGGGACCCAAAAATTCCCAGTTTTGTTACAAAAAAAGTTTATTTAAAATACTCGCACAAGTTTGAAACTTTAGTCCTCTGCACGGTGCTTCCCCTGTGACTGGCTGCAGCGACAGCAGCGCCGCTCACACTGCAGGAAACATTGTCTAAAATCTTCAACTGAAATGCAGTCAAGGGCCGCCAGCGATTTTCGTTGAACCACTGCAACGTCAGGAAAACGCCTCGTTTCCAAATCCTGATTCATCCCAGAGACAAAAAGAAATTCCCAAGCAGCGAGATCGGGCGAGAAGGGGGGGGGGCACAGCCACCATTTTGTTTTTAGCCTAAAGGAAGGCGTTTTGCTGACGTTGCAGAGGTTCAAACACAATCGCTGGCCGTCCCTGACAGTAGTTCCGTTGAAGATTTCAATGTTTCCAGCAGTGGGAGTGGCGCTGGGATCGCTGCATCCAGTCACTGGTAGACTACTTTGAAGGGGACTAAAGTTTGAAAATTTGCCAATGTTTTAAATAATTTTTAACAATTTTGGAAATTTAAATATAACAATGATTACGTACTAAAAAAGAGTATGAGATCAACGTATTATTTAATTGTGCTATTTTCGAAACAAAAGTGAAGATCAAAACATAATACTCCTATATTGTTATAATGTTTTTACATGTAACGAAATTTTATTGCTGAACCCGAAGGTTCCGCCGAAGACCATTTGGGAAATACTGAGTTCATTGTTCCTGCTTCTCACATCTACTATTTCAAAGGTTCTACATATGTAATTTCTGTGAATACTGTGCAAAGTTAATACAGTAATCATGTACTGTGTTCGAAAATATTTGAGTAAACCTAGGTGGAAGAAATAGAAATTGAACCTGGAACACAAGTGGCTTATTGTTGACGCAAGATAATGAAAGACTTAATGTGGACAAAATCGTTGTCGACTTGTCCATGAAGAGAAAGATGCGGGGAAATATTTTGAAAGTTCTGGGTCAGTTTCGCGTCTCACTAAACGTTTCCCTTTGAAACTGCTCTTTTCGTTTTACTGTCAAAAATACTCGAAATATTTTTCTAAAGATAAAAAGTAAATGTCAACAGAAAACCGGTCTAAAGTGTGAGTGATGGCGAATATCCCTAATACGACGAAAATGTCGAGGAGTTGTGTCACTCTTCATTTCCCACCCAATACCATCCATTAACACACTGAACTGCATTCCTTCTTTGAAGTAAATTGACTGATTTCGTTTGATAACTTACCTTAATTGTATCAAAGGGGTGTCCAACCAGCAAGCCTGCACAACCTGTCAAGTAGGAAGACACTGGTCATTCGAATAAAAACCTGAGATGGCAAATACAGTGTGCTACTGAGAAGCAAGGCGAATGCACGTGTTATTGTATTTGGACTGAGGATCTAAAGACGAAATTACTCTTGGGTTTAGGCATTACACAAGAAAGACAAAGGGATCGCGAAGATAAATTCGAAAAATGTTTAGTTTACTATGAATTATCAGAAACCTACTTCGGCCATACACCCCTTTTTTCTCGAGGTGGGGTAAAGTCCAAAACAGGCTGTAATGTGGCAGTGAAGAGAGACATTTTTATCACATGGGGAACAAGAGCCCAGTCTTTTTCTGTAGTCGCCTCTCTTACTAAGTCAGTCCGCAGTCCGGATAACAGACAAGGAGAAGGTTTGCGTATGTTATGCTGAAATCTTGACCTAATATACTCAACACTCCAATTACTTAGGTATATTTACTTTAGCCTTATAATATCTCTGACAAATTTTAAAATACCTGTAAGCCGGAACGTTCCTTTAAACAAGAGTAAAATTTTAGAGAGTGTTCGTAAAGGATTTACTTTTTCTAGGGATATGGCGTCCTGAAAGCTGGTAGATTCCTACGGACGTTCAGAGGCAGCTCTTCCCTCCATCACGAGGGCATTTATTCATTATAGTTTCTCCGGTCTTTCACAGTTCAGACTTGATTCTGATCCAATCGGCATTTCATGTGGAATGAAATGGCACCGGGGGACGTTTTACTGGAATAATTTAGCTTTCCTCTTTCAGTATAATTCCACAATTATTTCATACTCATGCTTCATTCTCTGATTGATATTAGCAATTCAGATTGGCCTTAAATAAAGAACATAGATTTATATTTTTTTTCGAAAGTGCCATAAATTGTCGAAGAGAAAATTTAATCCTTCAAAGGATAAATAAATAAATAAATAAAATTCTTAGCAAATAACAGAAGTCATGAATATATAGACATGTATATGAAGCTAACCTAAGCTACAAGGGTAACATATTCATGAAGCTGGATGCGCAAGATAATTCCGTACATGGGGCAGTATTTCACAACTGCAGTAACAAATTCAGATAACCCTAACTGACCCAAGCGAGTGATCTATGGTCAGCTATGACCAAAGCTGATTTGCTGTTTTCTGTATGTTTATAAATACCATTAACATTGGTTACGTATTGAAAAAACGAAATTATCAGAAACCGTTGTCTGTAGCTCATTAGCAATGAGCGGCTACTGGCTATTTAAAATCCACTCACTTACGTCAGACTGGTGTAAAGAAAATGCCCTCTAACGTCCTCTTTTATACTAACTTTGTGGAATTTTCACGAAAGTAGATCTGACACCTTCGTATCAAACTGCTGGAATAAAACACAACGGTCTAAAGACCTGAGTGATATAGAGTAATATATGTGATTGGATTGTGCATGGAAATTACTCATAGGCTGCACGGGATATTATCATCAGAACCAAAAAATTTTCATAGTTTTTAGTGGAATAAAATCGACTGCTATAGCAAAGTCAACTATCTCTAAATGTGTGTGAGAATCAAACATTTGTAGCCTAAAAGTTCACATTCTTTTTGAAGAAGTTTTATTCCCTTAATTTAAATTATTTCTATAGTACCTGACGCAATACGCTACATAGTATGTTCACGATTTTGTTAATATTTAACCCTTATCCTACTAATGTTGAGAATAGAGTGAGCTCCTAATAATGCCAGCAAATGGCAGATGGGATTTAACTCGGCGTTTAAAGGGTTAAATAGCTCCTCTATTTTTCCTCAGAATAGATTTATGTATTGAGAAGGTCAATGATCTACTTTGCATATTATTCTCATTTAAAGTTAATTTATTTAACCTTACTGGGCTATCTCGCATAAATAACGACACTGTTAGCTTCATCACTTCTCTCCTTCCATCCGTCTGTCTGTCTGTCTGTCTATACGTCTGTCCGCATATATCTGTACGGCTCCCACTGGCGGAATTTCGTTAAATTTGATACTGGGGCTTTTACGAAAATCTGTCGATAACTACACAGTTGCCCATATTGGAAAATAATACCGAACATTTTACATGAAGATCTAATTTTGTTCCGTATTGTCGGCAGCGACATACGTATTTTATCAATACAGAGAGAGTATGGCCTTTTTTCCATGGAAAAGTTTTCAATTATTATGACATATTTGAAAATGACATATGTAAGTCAGCAATACAAATAAAAGACAATTTTGAGTTTCCATGGCAACAAAGTTTACGCGAATGCACTACAGTATTATATTAAAGGTACATTTTCCTCCTCATTTCATATACTTTATCATAAGGTAAATATTAATTCTGTAAAATATCTAAGTTAAACCTATTAATGTTTTCTTCTTTAATATTATCAAATGATCTCCCTGGGAACCATCGCAATGTCCGAGAGTTGTAGGAAGGAAATGTAACGTAAATAAAATTAATTCATTTTCATGGTGTAAAAGATTTTGTGAAAATGTACATTAGTGGACGGAATGAAAATGAACTGTTTTAAAATCTGTACTGTTTAGTTTACACCATTAAATATTGCACATCCTTGTTAAGTCTTCTTTTATCACAGCTTTAAATACAAAAAAAAGGTATTTTATAAAAAATTCTTGATAAAAATTGTGTTTGATTTACACTTCATAATAGCAACAGATATTAATAAAAATATTAATAATAATAACGCAAAGATATTGAGCATTTTTACAGAATTGTTTGTAAACAAACAGTCTCCTGACTGAGTAGACTCAGAAAACGAAATCTCCAAATTTTTCAAAAACACAATTGGAAGGATGTGGCTCCAATATATGGTCATGAATTTAAATAATCTTGTACGTTTTAAGAAAACAAAGTGTTCATGGGTCTAAAATAAATGACAAATTTAATACGCACTTTTCACAGTTATTTGAAAACGCACATAAAACGAGGATTTAGGTAAACTGAGAATATTCGAAACAATTATTTTACTGTAATAAATATTCACTGGATGCGGAGAGAGCGGATTTTTATTCCAGTAGCCTCACGAAAAATCCTAATATTTCTGAATGTTTCTGACTGATATTATGGGAGTAAGTTTTCGTTATTTGAAATTCGTCCACTATCTTGCATTTTTATGGATAACTAAATTTCCAAAACCGAATTTGTTTCTATCGTCGTAATTCTGAATTCTGAATTTTTATGCTGCCATAGCGAATGAGACAGTCACTTTCAACAGAATTTAAGTAAAGTTTCTTATTTCTGACTGTGATTAGATGTTTCAGTAATAAAAAATTGTGGATCATTAGCTTTTTATATCACTATGTATTTTTATCTTTAAAATTTATCCAACAATAAATTGTTTTTGATATTTTAGGGACACATGTATATTCCTTGCATACCGCCTTCATTTTCGAGAATACTTGGTTGCGGATATTACAAGTTAATTCCAAGATAGATTTTAAGCAACTTAAACTACAACAACTACCGAAACAGCAGTAGCAGTAAAGTAAGTAATTTGGAATGACACTTGTTTTGTTATTAGTCGTCTTTATTTTCCCCCCTTGAACATGTCAGTACAGTTGTGTGCTGAAACAGTAAACAGTGCCTTATGTAAAAACAATTAATTAATGGGAGAATCAGTACGGCATGCGCATAACATCACTTACCCCCCAAACATCCCGCAAAGAAATCCAGCGCCATCAGAATATAATATCTTGGCTGTAGCTGGCTGTTGTGTATCAGGTCACCAAGGTGTCTCCTCAGAGTAGCGGGTAGATGAGCAAAGCCTTTGATAGAACAACCCCTCTAAGTCCAATGGGAACGCAAGAACCATAAAAGAAGCTGGCTGTTTCTCAAATCTGCCACCAACATGCCGAGGGCATATATTACAGTACAAATTAGTGTGGAATCACAAAATACAAAACTTTCTTACCAGTTTCACACATAAGCATACAATGTCTATTTTCTCCGTCAGATTGGATTATTTTACATCATGAAAATGTTATTAAGTTACACAAATAAGACTGTGCCTATTAGTGGTGACATAGTGTGTTTAGAAATTTATGAAAACTTCAGGGTTGGGTTAGATTGCAGTCATATTTTGAAACAATAAGTTTATATACACAATTTCCACCATATTCACTCAAAATTCAAAAGCAGCACCCTGTCTTTTGAGGTTATGTGTTGCAAAATTGGCGGTTAGAAATACCGACAGGCAAGACGACATCAAAAAAATTGTCCACAATCTTGTCTGCGGCACATTCAACTCACGGCTGGCTCGACCACTCGACTTTTTGTATTTCGCAGGTAAGCTTGTCGGAGCTTCCAGTGTTAATATCAGAAGTGTATAAATATTCAGTAATAACTAATAATAAAAAACCAACTAGATGCCACTTGATATTTTATTTTACTTATTATAGCCTCAACATGTTTCGAGCATTACTATGCCCATCATCATGAGCTCGCGACTATGATGTCGTTTACCACATTGGTCGTGTCGTTCTTGGTTTGCTGTATGTTGGAGGTGAGGTGCAGTTAGGCTGGAGTGGTGTCCTAACTGCACCTCACCTCCAACATACAGCAAACCAAGAACGACACGACCAATGTGGTAAAGGACATCATAGTCGCGAGCTCCTGATGATGGGCATAGTAATGCTCGAAACATGTTGAGGCTATAAGAAGTACAATAAAATATCAAGTGGCATCTAGTTGATTTTTTGATTCTTAGTTCTCACAAAGATGCACGGTCCAATAAACATCAGATTCATTAATGAATATACCAACAAACCATTTATGCATGTAAAATTAAAAGTGTAAAATTTTCAACGGGGTTTAAATATATATTGTCTACATATTTTAAAATTCACTTAAACTTACTTTTAAATTGATAATTCTTTCAATGAATGGCTGCTTTTCCTACAATAATTATGTTGTAAATCTGTATCCCCACTTGTAATGGAACGTATAAACTTGTATATACTATGTTCATATAAATTTATATAAATTATATACCCTTCCCTTAGAGTTGAAACTTGTGTCTGGAGATAATTTATAACACTTTCTAGTGAAATTCGCTGTTGGGAGATTATTTCCGAACATTCTGTTGAATTCCAACTAAATATTTTCCACAGACTTAGATGAATGCAACTGCCGTTCGCAGCACGTTTCACACCTTTCACGAGTTGCTCTTAAAAAAAAAGGTGAATTTAATTTGTTTGTACCCGTTACTGTACAAACTCGATCGCAGTATGGCGCTGGGGTCGACTCAGCCTCTAACATAAATGAGTACCAGGAGTATTTCCTGGAGGTAAAGGCGGCCGGTGCGTAAGGCTGACAACCTACCACCATTCTATGCCGTTGTCACGAAATCTGGGAACCTTAACTTCCTGGAACCATCTGGGCCTGTCCAGGCCTGTAATGGGACTGCTTTACCTTTTACTGTACAAACTATAAATTCATACAAAGTTTCACCTCACTTGTCATCATTCCGTAAACAACGAGGTTATTTCGTATCTCACAGAGAACACGTTGTAGTTCCATTAGAAAATTACTCGGCGAATTAAATGTGGGAATATAATAGGTGTTGATTGTGACAATCATATGGAACATGTGAACAGACTGCGCGGACGAAATGTAGAGTTTCTGCTGTAATACCTGCAATACATACACCGACCTCTAAGCTTTGCAGAATTAAATTATTTTTCCTGAACTGCCTATATTAAATACATTTTATTGGAAGCAATTCTGTTTGTTGTACTGATTACATTAATTCAAAACTTAAAGGACGAGTCATAGTTGGCAACAACAGGCACATTTCATCCAAGTGTTACTATGGAAAATGTTATATATCCAAATGCCTCCGACAGAGAAGCATGTGATACTCTCAGAGCGGAGATGTGGTAATGTGAAGTCACACTGATAAACGACAGCCCTTGAATTATTTCGTTCTGATAGAGCGTTCATTCTGATAAAACTAGAAATTAAAGTCTGTTTCTTCAAAACACGAACTTCATACAACATTTTAAATCTAAAAAAAAGATTTCTGAGTAAGCAGCAAATAATATTAACTATACAGAAAATGAATAAATTATCCCATTTAAAATCATACATAACAGTAGTGTAAGGCTACATACAGTTTCGTACTACGAAATGATTCGTCAAACTTATTTAGGGTTACTATCGTGACACTCCGCAGTTAATCGGAAAGTAGTGCTAAGAAAACAGGGATGAAATAAAAACAATAAATATTATTACTGTTACTATTATAACAATTAGTTTTATTACTTATTAAAAATTAAGTGATTTCAGAAATGTTTTCGTTGCCAGCATTAGACAACAATTATCCGTATTGCGATCTCACAAAAATGTAAGACGGAGGATATTTTATGGTGTGGAAAATAATTTTGGCTGGAATTTTGCAGCACTATACAAAGAGTAGCGTAATTTCTAGTTTCTAGGTGGTAAAAATGGTGCCAGATATATTGTAATTGATACTTTCAAACGAATGTTATAAATGCACTTACGTTGTAAAAACGCGAGACATTTAAAAAATATATAGACATAATAAAATGTGCTGTTAAGAATTTAGATCTGATCGTGCAACATTAATTTTTGGATCTTACACGCACATTTATATAGGGTTTTCCTCTGTATTTCACAGATTACGGACTGAATGAGTTGAATCAAACAGTAACGCTTCACGACTGCATTTGTGTGGTGCTGCTTTCGATTAATTCCAGGAACTTTATCTTTCCAGAAAATTCTTCGCCGGTTTTCCTAAATACCCCTAAATCACAGATGCCCAAATTCTTGAACGCCATCTCGTTTCATTCGACTTTTCATCATTGTTAATTATACATATTCATGATCACAATTGTAAGAAACAATCTCACATTTTTTGTCAGTGCCGAATCATCGTATGAATAATACACAGCCTAAGTAAAATTATCACTTCCTTTTACACTTTGAAAAGCTTGAGTACATGAAGGGCTAATTATGTGTATGTACGTATGTATGTATGTGTGTGTGTGTGTGTGTACGTATGTATGTGTGTTCGTATGTATGTATGTATGTGTGTACGTATATTTGTATGTATGTGTGTATGTATGTATGTATTTATGTATGTGTGTATGTATGTATGTATGTATGTGTGTACGTATGTACGTATGTATGTATGTGTGTACGTATGTACGTATGTATTTATGTATGTGTGTACGTATGTATGTATGTGTGTACGTATGTACGTATGTATGTATGTATTGTGTACGTATGTATTATGTATGTACGTATGTATGTATGTGTGTATGTATGTATGTATGTATGTGTGTACGTATGTAGGTATGTATGTGTGTATATTTCTAAGTTTGATATTTTCTGGCTCTTTTATGAATCTCTTGTTGCCTTTCTGGGCATCAGTCAGTTTTTAGGACGAGTTGTGAAGCGAAAAAATTGTAGTTTTTATATGTGTTTAAGAGAGTATTAAAGGCGCACCAAATTTAAATGTTAAATGTGTACTATGCTCATTATTAATATTTGATTTTTTCCGCCAGTTACATCCCATATATTTTTTTCAAAACGTGTGGTGGTGATGATGGAAAATGACATGCTGCTCTGCGTAGTGTGTCAGGACTGCGAACCAAGATATCTTAGGATTATCACGGATCGAAAAGTGGCAGATAAGTGTGCAAGTCTTCTAGTGGACAAGGCGACTGCTTATTTTGCAACCGCTAGAATATGAGGTGTCTTACATGGCCCATGCCTTTAGAAGAAAGGATGCTGAAAATAGTTAGGGAAATATAACTTCTTAATCTATAGAAGTACGGTTGAAATCGAAAAAGATTTTAGAAAATTTTCAAAATAATATTGTTTTAAAATCAGAAAACAAAAAAAAAGTTGTAGTCCGTCCATTGCATAGAAATATTCTACCACTTCGAAAAAGACGCTGAATTATCAATCATTTCTTCCTCTAGATATTTGTATGGATGGGTACTGTAAACTAAACACAATGTACAACATATGTACAGAAACCCCCATCGACACTCTTGTACGTAACTGTAGAAAGCTGACTGTTAACAGTTATTCAACTTACTGTCAGAAATTAGCAGGAAGAATGCAAAGCCACTGAGTTTCTTGCGTCTGAGTTTAATGTAAATATACATTTAAACTTTTAAAAAACATTTAATATTCGGTGACTCATTTTTATCCCATTATCTGTTCTTGGGGCTTGTTGCAGACATGGGGAGAAAAGAACTGCATATAGAGTTCTGGATGGGAAAATTGAAGGAAAGAGACTACACTGAGGACCTAGAAGTAGATGGGAATAATATTGAGATTGATTTTAAAAAAAAAGTAAGGGAGAACGTCCACTGGTTTCATGTGAATCAGAATAGCGGTTAAGAGAGGATCCTGTGGACCCAGCAATGAAAACATGGTTTCCATAAAAAGAGGGATGTTGATGTTATGTTTGTGGAACGACGACGTTCTCTAACACGCTGTTCTATGGAGTTGATTACTTTCAGTTCTTAATGTTGTTCATTATTTCACGAAGTGAATGTTCCAATATTATTACACAAATCTGCGCCGGACTTATGTCCTAATATCCAATTTCGTAATTACTAAAAGACCTATATATTAAAGTATAATCTTTCTGCCCACACAACTGTGTTACCTGAAGTGCGATTCCCATATTTAACACAAACGTCATTAGTAGTCAATTCTAAGATAATTTAAATTCTTTGAAAGTGATTTGAGGATTCAAAAGGTGATGATTTCTGCTTCAGGTCAATGCCAGGGCGTTACGTCTGCAAACTAACCACTCTTTCTCTCACACTGCCCCTTTCTATCTCTTTTCTATTTCTTTGATATCCAATCGTTTGACGCTATACAGCTTCAATTACTTCCATTGTCTCTAAGTATAGAAAAACTCCCTTCAAAAATTAGGTTTCTTGAGGTATTGCTAAAGAGAATTCTGATACAGCATTCTGTAAATGATATTGAATAAAATGGATAGAGAGGTACTCCATCTTAAGGTGTTCATCAAACGAAAACGTAGTGAATATTAAACCCTCCACTAACATAAAAACAGAGCTTATCGCAATGCATCTATCACAGCGCAACATAGACCCCAGTAAGACCTCTACCGCAGGACAATAAGGCCCACCGCAATTTCTACCTCAGGTCAACGTAGCCCCCCGTAAGACCTCTACCGCAGGACAATAAGGCCCACCGCAATTTCTACCTCAGGACAATACAGCCTAGCGCAATGTCTACCGCAAGACAACACAGCCTAGCGCAATGTTTACTGCAGGACAACACTGCCCACCGCAATGTCTACTGCAGGACAACACAGCCTAACGCAATGTCTACCGCAGGACAACTCAGCCTAGCGCAATATATGTATAGCATGATATCACAGCCTAGCGCAAGGCCTGTACCACACAATAACACAAGCAAGTAGCAGAATTCTCTACACTATGGCGGCAAAATATCTTATAGCTCTTTATGTAACTAAAATATAAACATTATTTTGAAGAGTATTTTATGTGTGTATGTCTACCAATATAAGCCAAGACTAATTATACTACTTACAAAATAAATGCGCTTTTTATATATCGTGCAGTCTCCTGTGCAGAGCAGTGTCAATAAATAAGAAAACAACTGACTCGCATTAACCCGCTGCCTCCTCCTTAACTCCGAAGACACGCAATGAACAGCCTTTGCTATCAACACATAAAATGTCATATACTGTGTAGTACATGGTTCATTCAACGATAAATGAATACTTACGTCATTTTCCTTGCAATATTCTGGTAGATTTAAAAATAATAACTTGTTTCGTAACCCACTTGCCAGCTTCTGCAGTGCGCAGTGATGTCAAGGGAGGGTAAATGTGATCAACCGGCGACCACGTACAAAAAGTACAAACTATTGTTTTTAAGAAACAGTCATTAAACTATTTAACAAGGTTACCATCAAGTCCTACTCATCTCACAGGATTGCTGTAGTGGTCACACATCGAGTTGCTAGAAGACGGTTGAAGCTGCATCTCTTCCAAAGTCCATCGACAGCCGTCTTCTCCACACAAAATAGTACTTACTTGGCCTTGAGACCATCAGCTGATGATGATTTCTCTGGCATTTTACCAACAAAAATCAAATACATAATTAGCTTAACGTGCGACATAACCAAATATCGAGTGGACCAAGGATATTACATTCATAAATTAATAAAGAACTTTATACGTTTCTATATATTCTACCCCTCTATTAGGTCTAGTTGTAATTTTTAACATACACGCATACATACGTAAATATATACGTACGTACATACGTATGGCCGGGATTGCGTAGTTCATAGTGACTCGCTATGTACTGGTCGGTCCGGGGATCGAAACCCGGTGGGGGCGAGATTTTCCGCACCCGTCCAGACCGGCTCTGGGGTCCACCCAGCCTCCTATACATTGGGTACCGGCTCCTTCCCGGGGGTAAAGCGGCCGGAGCGTGGCGTTGATCACCCACCCCATCTAGCGCCGAGGTTAAAGAAAGAGTAGAGCTATACCTCTACTTCCCCTCTGGGCCTACGTGGCTTGTTATAGGGCGAATTGTACCTTTACACATATACGTACATATATACATTCATACATACATATATGATACATAAATACATACGTACACACTTACATACATACATGCATACATACATACATACATACATACAAGCATACATACATACATAAATACATGCATACATACACGCATACATACAAACATATATACAAGCATGCATACATGCATACATACACGCATACACACAAACATATATACAAGCATACATACATACATGGACCATCTCCTATACGACTGTGAAATACTTGGCAAAGAAAGAGAAAAACTAATAGCCTACACATCGAAAGAAGAGGACTGGCCAGTGCGGAAACGTGAATTAGTGAACAAATATCTAAAACAATTAAAAAATTTTGCTAACTCTATAGACTTCGAAAAACTGCAGTAAAACGTGAATTAGTGGATAAATATTTAAAGACAAAAGGTCAATCAAGAAAAGGACACAACAAATAACCATATAAAGGTGAACAAAACAAACCTAGCATGTAGTATTGCGTAATGTAATGGAGCATACTGTGATGATAATAATAAAATATAGTAAAAGAAATGCATATATACATACATAATACACACACACATACATACATACGTACACAAACATACATATATAATACATACATACACACACATACATACATAAATACGTACACATACATACATATATAATACATACATACACACACATACATACATAAATACTTACACATACATATATAATACATACATACATGCATAAATAATACATACATACACACATACATACATACACACATATATATATATATATACATACATACACAAACATACAAAATAATACATGCATACATAAAATAACATGTAATAAACGTTTAAAGGTATAATAAAAAAAATACATACATGCATACATACATACATACATACATACATACAGCCCGCAAGGCTCATGCAGCGCCACAGGCTACTGGAATTTGCAATATAACTCTCTGTTGAAAATAAAATACATGGATCGAACAAAAGTGGTGGCTTATGCGGACGACTTAATAATGGCGACGAGGGGCGAGTCGATAAGAGCCGTGGAAAATTACACGAACGTAGAACTTAGTAAAATAAAGGGATGGGCAAAGAACAACAAGATTAAATTCAATGACACCAAATCTAAGGTAATGCTGGTCTCAAGAAGTAAACGCAAAGAAAACAAGAACATCACAGTATACCTAAATAACAAACCTCTTGAACAAGTCACTCAGATGAAATACTTAGGAATATTTCTGGACCATAAGTTTAGGTTTCATGAACACATAACATACGCAGCCGAGAAAAGCGCAAAACTAATAAACAGCTTATCAAAAGCGGCGAAATTAACATGGGGGATTAAACATGAAGCGATTGCGACTATACACAAAGGCGCAATCCTACCCCTGCTAACATATAGGGCCCCCGTATGGATCGAAGCAATGAATTTCGAGCACAATAGATAGGAATACATCCGGGTGCAACGTCTCATTAACATCCGAATGGCAAAGGCGTTTCGAACCACGTCAAGCAAGGCGCTTTGCATGTTGACGGGAATGACTCCCATACTCATAAAACTGGAAGAAGAAACAGCACACTACAAAATAAAACAGAACTCGGGACATTGCGACATAGAATGGGATTGCGACGTGGAAATTAAAAACTGGCCGCACCCGGCAGAAGTTGGGACAATTCACGAAGTGGTAGGGAACGAGGAAACATCAATCCAAGTGTACACTGATGGAAGCAAACAAGAACAAGGAGTCGGGTCTGGAGCAGTGCTTTTCAAAGGAAGTGAGATGATTGCCAAATTACAATTTAAACTAGCTAACAGATGCTCTAACAATCAGGCAGAACAACTTGCCATACTCAAAGCTTTGGAAAAATTAGAAGTGCTGAACAGGCAGAGCATTAACCCACTCTCGACAACAATATTCACTGACAGCCGGATTACTCTGAACTCGCTTCAAAACTACAACAACCACGGTTTCTTGGTGGAAGAGATTAGAAAAAAGGTTGCTAGCCTGGAGAGAAGCGGACGGCAAATAAGGTTCTCTTGGGTCAAGGTCCACATAGGAGTACACGGCAAAGAGTTAGCTGACAAAGTAGCCAAAGAAGCGGCGCAAAGTACCGCTACACATTACGAATATAGCAGAATACCCAAAAATTACCTATACCACGTAACAGCAGAAGAGGCCAAACGAAAATGGCAAGCATAATGGACAGCAAGCAACAAGGCTGCTGCAACAAAACAATATATTCCATCCGTGCAGTACAGACTAGGGACAAAACTAACACTAACCACGAAGCTAGCAGCCGTGCTGAGCGGACACGGGAAAACAAGGGCATATCTCTACCGGTTCAAATTAAGGGACGACGCGATATGTATATGCGGCCACAACGACCAAACCATGGATCATCTCCTATTCCATTGCGAGAAGATTAGCACACAGCGAGAGGTCCTAAAACACCAAATAAATCAACAACGAAACTGGATGGAATTTTAAACAAGAACTTATATCCAAACATACGAAAGTGTTCTGTGAATTTATAGAATCAATAGATTCCGAACTCTTACTACAGAATGAACAATAGATAGATCTAAGCAAGCATTGCATGTAGTATTACATAATGTAATGGAGCATGCTTAAAACTAAATTTAAAAACTTACATACATACATACCACCCACATACACAAGAATTCCCACTTACGTACAACTTTAACGCATCACTAGCGAAATACTGTAAACAGAATACTTGTTTATAGAGTACAGCACCTGAATGGTGAAGCCTTAAACCTATCTAAGGCAGAAGAAACTGCCGCGTTACATAAAATTTATATTTGATGGTCTGTGAATGTGCCAATGATAGTTTATTTTAAAATGACACGTGGAATATTATGTATTTTCCACTTTTCACATTTCACTTCTAAATTTCCATTGCTCTATCACCTCTTTTCTTTTGAATAAGATGCACATGGTAAATATGCAATATGTTTGAAGACAGTTTGTTCGAAATGTATGCAAATAGCGTCAAATACTTATTTACAAGGAAGAGTGTCTGGACTGGTTGTAATATTGAAACCTTCACTTGTTGCTCTCCTAGTTACGCCACAGCGACTGCGCCATTGCTTAAAAAGCACGCCTTCTGAAGTGGAATTCTTTCATAACCATATACGTCCTTCAATTGCACAAGATTTACTTTGCCTGCCACTTCAAAACATTTTTATAGTTTCGGTAAAATGTTACATAACTCTTTGACAATATACTAATAGGCATATACAAGAGCCTAAGATTTGAAAATCCCTTTCCATATAACAAGTGATTTCTACGGTTAGGTTTAGGTAGGGATGCTGGCAGTGATTACCAAGAAAAATTTGTCGTTGTTAAGAAGTCGAGGAGTACCTATGCTTCGGTTGGTACTGCAGCTTCAACATTAGCCGATACAAGATATCTAAAGGTGGTAGTGGTGCCTTGTATGTTGTAAGACTTCCTTCAAGAAGCTTCCAATTTTACAGTGCACAGGTTTAGTAACAATGTGATTTTAAGGTATCCCATAAGGTCTATAATATACAAAATGTGTTCAATACGTAAGATTTATTTGGTTATAAAGAATAAATGAGAAGTCATTAAACGTTAATTATTTTTTATCGAGTCCACAGAACTATTATTATTTTTCAATATAATCTCCAATCACATTGATGCATTCGTCCCAAGTTTGTTATAGTTTACAAATTATGTCGCGATGGAAATTTGGATCCTATATTCGCGACATTCACGAATAGCCATTTCCACTTCTTATTTATGTGGTTTGCAGAGGATAAATTTCGGATTTAGCTCATCGGTTTTCAAAAATCAGTTACTCCACCCCTACTGCATTTACAGTCGTTCCCAATGTGCTGGGTCGACCACCGAAATCATATCACTGATGTCTGTTCGACCACTCTCGAAATCTCCACACCATTTTATGACATGCTGCGCTCACATTACACCATTGCCACACACCTCTATAAATTGTCTGTGAATTTTGTTGGAAAGAACGCCTTTGTCCCATAAAAATCGAGTCTACGCGTAGCTACCATGCATCAGTTCGACTCCTTGAGCACTTACTTACTTAATTACTTACTTACTTACTTATTTACTTACTTACTTACTTACTTACTTACTCCCTCCATGGAACAGAGTTCTTCCTGCGAAGCTAACCGTTTGTCAGCTAGTCAAGAAATTTCCCGCATTTTATGGTTCCCGAAGGTTCATTACCGCATTTATAATTCCCCGCCACCTGTCCCTATTCTGAGCCAGCTCGATCCAGTCCATACTCCCACATCCCACTTCCTGAATATCCGTCTTAATATTATCCTCCCATCAACGGCTGGATAAGGTCCGAGGTTTTCTGTATGAATATTTCGTAACAAGATAAGTTTTAGGGTGAGGAGTTGTTAGCAACTTGCCCAACACCCAAGCTGGATGACCACCTTGTCGGCTGTCCGCGACTGCTTATTCAGTATATTCGTAGCTACCCTCCATATCGGAGACCGTTCCTCCATCCGCAACCTGAGGACTTGCCAAGTCATGGTGACAAGGACTTTATACACATACGAAAATAAATGTAAACATCACACACACACACACACACACATAGGCTGACATAAAATACACTTCCCTAGTAAGTAAATCATTACTTGTTTTATAAATATATTTCTTTGAAACAAGTTTTTATGCTGCAGTGGTGCACACATAACTGTTTCGTTCCAGCTGTTTTATGTTTGCCTGGTTTAAAAGGATATTTAAAAGACAAACGCTCCACACAGCGTATTGCTGATGATTACAAGGCAAGGATTCGAATCTGAGCTAGGAGACTAATTATCCCAATCAGTGTGCTTCCAGTATTGTTTCAATTTCACTGCAGGTGCTGGCGTAGTAAATTAAATATGTCAAGACGGCTTCCATTAACAATGTTCTCAAATGATCACATACAACCTCACTGTTACAGGTCCCGATAAAACTTGAACATTTGATAAAGTATTGTTAAACCAACAATTGCAATAAAGAATACATACTTTACGTAACAATTACAAAAACTAATTTATAGGCCATTCGAATGCTGTAAATACCTTTAAGGTACAGATAACGTTCTCAATTTTTCTGTTCTTTTGTAGCTTTTGCAATGGAATCAATTCCCATGCAACAAGTCTTAAGAGATCTTTAGTGAAGATTATTGTTTTGTAATTAATTATTAATCTAAAGTCGCCAGAGAAATTAAACTGTAACGGGTGACGCTGAAGACGATGTCCTGCCTCCTTAAAAAAATATATAAACCTACGACTACCGTTTATATCCTATGAAGTGTGTGAATGGGCAAGAACGGGCAGAAAGTATGAACATCTGCTTAAAACCTTGAAACTGTAGTTACAAATAAATATTCTGATATATCTGGTCGGTAACCCGATTAAGACATGCCGCTTTTCTCATCTGAGTTGGTGCTAATGTCACGCCTGCGCATTTAATGTTGCCACGATATCACAGACATTAAGAGCACCGATATTGCTCAACTGCGTGTTATGTTACAAGCGTAAAACTTCTACATGAAATACGAGATAAACAGGGCACCAGAGGAGTTCAACACTTTGCACTTGCATTAGGTCATTCAATTCTTAAATATTTTTATAAAAGATGCTTTTTAGACTACATTGTTTCTACAGGCTTTCACACAATTAGGACAGTGGTAATGACTGATTTATTGATATCTTGCTTTATCGCATGAGTTTTTTTTAAATAAGGAGGAAAAGTGTTAAATAATACGACCTGTGAGGATTGAATTGAAAAAGGGTAGGTAAAGATGAAGTTGTGGTATGTTTTAGTGCCTATCTCATAAATTTCCTGCCGACGGTAAATCAAAACAAATGTGCAAATAAAGTCCGTTTCTAACAGACCAAACTGACTCAGAGCTCTTCCTTCTTCATAATCGATGATGGAAATTGACCAAGATCCCCTAGAAATATGTTGGAAGAAAGAGCCTAGACGGTAGACAATGTTCAAAATAATGGCCATGTTTACTGAAAGATTCGCTCACTTCCAAATAGCACAAATGTTAAGAATAAGTGGAGTAGTACCTCCACGTTCCTTTGGGGTCTGTGCTTTCTTGGGGTGCACAGGAGGAACTGTAGCCGGCTAACTCCTCGTTGGCATAAGATTTCTCAGGCGCCTTGTAATTTTAGTTGATTTATTAATATCACCTTTTATTTGTAATTTTAGCTGATTTATTGACACCAAAATGGTTTTTTAACAATCACACACTTGAGTCTTGGCACTGCTTACTTCTATATCCGCTAAACAACACACATTTTCTCTCAAATCGTCCACTCTGCACTTTTACCCCTCACTCTCCAGGGCGACACCTCCGACGCCTTCTCTCGAGTGATTGGTTGAACAACGGAAATGTTCTTCTTTCAAAATTCTTAGGGATAAACTTAAATTTGGGTGGGAGAAAAACGTCCGCGACATTGCCGAAAGTCGCGAATTTCTTCACCGGAATAAACTAAATATTCTGTAAACACAATGCCAGTCAGAATTTCCAATTATCAAGTCCTCGCACAGCTTGAAGTTGTCACGTCAGGAGGGATAAGGGTAAAAGTGAGAGGGCTGAGGGACAGCAATCCCTACACACAGCGGGTGGTTCAGCAGGCTGCTAATGTTCAGCTACAGAACTTGGTAGAAGGCCACGTAAATAATACAAAAATTAAAACACCCGATAACCTATGTACTTGGTAGGGTCAGTGTTAATGACAACACACCATTCTCAAGGACCTGTTCGTAACAGCTAATACATATCGCACTATACCGCAGTCCTCAGTCACACTACACACTTTAGGCTACGTGAAAGTTTTGGGAGCTGAAAGCAAGGGAACTGTACTGAGCTGTCTGCGCTTAAATAAATAGAAGGCTTAAAATCCATACAGTTCCAAAAATAAATTGATTAATTATTAACCCAACTATTATCTGACAACACTTGTTCAATAGCGTAGGGTCAGAAAGATGATAATGATGATGATGATAATAAATGGCAATATTTAAATATTCGTACGGTCGTGGCCTTAGTCCACCTGAAAGCAGCATTCCGACATACGCATGAAGAAGCAAGGTAAAACACGAAAATCTTATTCAAGACTGCCAAAGGTCTCTTTGCCGTAGCATTACTTTTTAGGCGTATTCGCATAATTGCGAAAAGCGACTACAAGCTTCTTAATTCTGCCCATCTGTCCGTCCGTCTGGAACAACTAGGCTCCCACTGAACGGATTTTCGTGAAATTTGGTATGTATTATTCGAAATTTGCCGAGAAAATTCAAGTTTCATTAAAATATGACCGGAACAACTGGTACGTTACATGAAAGCCAGTACACTTTTATGATCATATTAGCTCAGTTCTTAGAATGAAAAATTTTAAGACACAAATTGTAGAGATAATCAAAACACACATATTAAGTTCAGTAACTACTCCCCCACTCCCC
>Ga0123352_10004551_pt1 | contig 20442 bp, 10 predicted proteins | sample TergutLab28metaG_FD_89700 | JGI IMG/M metagenome (GOLD analysis project Ga0123352, IMG submission 89700) | Labiotermes labralis P1 segment gut microbial communities from Petit-Saut dam, French Guiana - Lab288 P1 | ecosystem: Host-associated > Arthropoda: Insects > Digestive system > Gut ...
AACACAATACAACACAACACAACACAACACAACACAACACAACACAACACAACACAACACAACACAACACAACACAACACAACACAACACAACACAACACAACACAACACGACACGACACGACACGACACGACACGACACGACACGACACGACACGACACGACACAACACGACACAACACGACACAACACAACACAACACAACACAACCTAACCTAACCTAATCTAATCTAACCTAACCTAACGTAACATAAGGCCCTCTTAAACGTTTATATGTATTTGTTTGTTTCGTTAATATGTGTAATCAGCTTAATGAATGATCAGGGATTTTTTTAAAATTAAAATAATAACCAATCTATTTCTGTTCTAGGTAAATATTGCCATTAATTGATTTTTCGGCAAAAAAATATAGGCCCATGAATTTTGTGATGTGAAGTGTTAAAGAACACCTTAACTTTGGGGAGTCTCATGACCTATCATTTGATGAAAATTTTAAGAACCCCAGACGCGGAATAGTATTTGACTTTGCCGCTCAGGTGAAATGTGGCCTCTTAACTGAAAACAAAGGTAACACCACTCAAGCCTCTTACAATTCTTTTGGAACTTCTAAACAACTCGTTTGTATTTCGGTTTTACTGTCCGCACAAACTGTACCGTACTGATGGATTTTCGAAACTAAATGGATAAGGAGTCGTTAAAAAGTTCAAAACACGGCTACTTCGGTGAGCTGACTTTCTGGAGTTGAGGCTGTAAGGTTTCCTTGCATTTTGCGCTGTCTTGTTAGTGACACGTGGACGAATTGGACAAACTTCTTTTTCAAACTGCATATACCAAATCTAGACTGACTTGTGTTGTGGTGGCTCCTTGTTACAGCGTCTGTGAAAACCACGTTGCACAATGACCACTGATTCTGTCTTCGCAGACTCGATGTTGCAAAACGCCTTTTCATGCGCTGATTGTATTTTCACAACCCGCTCGACGGCAAAGGAATTCATTTCCGCTTGGGAATGAAGAGAAAAATTAGATTTTTTCTTTATTAGTAAAATATGAATTTACTGTCATGTGCATATATGCTGCTTCAAGAATATCTGTAAATGTACAAGTTTTTTTAATTTTCCTGAATACCTGACTTCCCGCTGCATCTCTTCCTTTTTACCCTGTCGTGACTGAATTAGAGGCAAATCTTACAAATAAATGTGTGACAATTCTATATGCATTGCTACGATTTGCACCCGGTTATAAAGTGTTTGTTTGCACATTCTGGGTTTTAACGTCTTTTGTGTTGCAGTTTGAAGCGGAACTGACTGGTTTCCTGAAGAAAAATTTTTGTTACAGTGGACAGGTTATGTAGCATGAAAAATGAAATAATAATATGTAACCACTTCACCAACAAATAATATACGCGCAACAGTTCAACTGTATCTGAAAGAATGTCTTGGAAGAAATATCAGTGACGTGTTGAGCTCAATGAAAGCATACATAGGCTATGTACACTTGTACGTTTCTAAAATATGGAGAAGCCAGCGTAACTTGAATTGATTGGTTTATCTCAATACTGGAATGCTTACATTTTTTAACTGAAGGTACGGAAAAACGAAGTTTAAATGCGATAGGGAGATGGACGTTAATTTGTTATTACAGATCACTTGGCGTGCAGTATGGCTTCTGGTTACCTCAGGTTGCAGTACGTCAATAGTCCTCCGCATTTTCTTTGTCCTTATGTGATGTGGTCTTTCAGACTGACGTGAAACTCAATAATGCACAGGACTGGTTACCAGAAATGATGAATGTCCGTTCGTCCTTTTTTAAAACCCGAAAATTTCATAATACTGCTAAATAGTAGCTGTTACCTTTTTTTTCCTTTCTTTCATGTGATGTAGTTACATAACTGAAAGACCCATTGAGCACAATAATAGTAATAAGATCTCTGAAGAATAAAAACCAACTAGATGCCACGTATTATTTTATTGTACGTCTTATAGGCTCAACATGTTTCGGACACTACTATGCCCATCATCAGGAGCTCGCGACTATAAAGTTGATTACCCCATTGGTCGTTTCGTTCTGTAAAGGTGGAAGGGGTAGCGTTAATTAACGCTACCCCTTCCACCTTTACAGAACGAAACGACCAGTGTGGTAATCAACTTTATAGTCGCGAGCTCCTGATGATGGGCATAGTAGTGCCCGAAACATGTTGAGCCTATAAGAAGTACAATAAAATAATAAGTGGCATCTAGTTGGCTCTTTATTCTTCAGTTATCACAATGATGCACTGTCCAACAAATATCAAATTTAATAAGATCTCGTTTAAAATTCATTATTTTTATATTATTTTCCTTGCAATAAATAATTCTACATTATTATGTTACGTAACAATTGGCTACTTATTTTACCACATTCCAGGCTCGACCAAGACACATCAGGTATGACAATGGAACAGATGTAGCTTATCGGATGTCACTATTAAATATAGTTTCTCTTTTTTTGTAGATGGCTTCATTTTTGTGAGGTTCTTACGATGTAATGGCAGAGAAAGCTGCATACCTGGTTTATTTACTTTAGCTGCCTCGGCTTGTTTTTTCGACTTCTCTTTCATATATTTACTTATCGTTAGGATGTACATCCACATTGTATACATAGACCTGTCTTTTGAAATATGACTGCAGAAAGGAGGTTATTACCTGCACGCACGTGTTATTTTATTTTGTGTCTTATTTTTTAACTTTTTAGAGCACAAATTTGCGCAGTCCATTTTTAGTTGGCAAATTGTCTTTTGTCGCAAGAACATTATGCCTCGCGCAAGTTATTTAATAAGGGACCCAATGTATTATCTTTAAATATATCGAGTTGGATGTAAAAGGTCTGAAACGACTAGGAAATTTAGGACGTTCCATCAACGGACGTGTGTTGTATACAGATCATCAAGTAGTGGTCGGCTAATGAAGTCGAGAATTTTTAGGCAAATTTAAAATGGTAGTTAATTGAAGTTGTGTTATACTCTATTTATTTTTACTTTACCGGGGTGCTGATAAGTCCTTAGCCCGATCCTGGAAGGAAACAAGCTAGAGCGACCAAGATTTACAACACTAAACTAAGACTTACGGCGTAAAAACAACAGGAATATATTCCTGTTGTTTGTACGCCATAAGTCTTAGTATAGTGTTGTTAAGTCTTGGTCGCAGTAGCTTGTTTCCTTCCAGGGTCGGGCTAAGGACTTATCAGCACTACTGTAATTGTTAGATGTCGAGAATATTGCGACCGACTGGATACGTTACATCTGAAGAAGGAGAATTTGATATAGTGGGAAATCCTTTTCATGGCACGTCCTTGACAGACGGAGAAGCAAATGGGAGGGTAAAAGTAAGATTGGTCGTATGGGTATGGGTTGTGAGGATGAGATGGAATGCCTCACTCCAGTTGTATGGGGATGTCGGGCTGAATTACCAGGGAAGTGGATACTTAATTTTTGCAGGCAGTTTCCTACTGCACACTGCTTCCAGTGTTATAAATTTTCTGCTACGTGGAAACTGTTTTTCTGAATTTGTGTCTCTTGTATTATATAATGCAGCTCATAATCCGAAGAAAACTCGATTTCCACTCTTATTCGGAATGTAATATCTGTGAACGTCTTTTGAGATATCTGTAGTTTCTTTAAGAGTTTGGTACATTTGCCAATCTTCAGAAGTCTGTCCCGGACTGCCTTCCTGACTCAGAATACAACCTAATCCAGCTCATCAGTCGTTTCGCTGTCTTAATCTCAGGGAATCTAAGTGTTATAAGTTGCAAATCGGGAATAAATAACTGTACACCATAAAGTATTCTTCGTACTATTTCACCATATTATTAAAGTTTATAAATGTTTGCGTGTATTGAGGAGCCGTTGAAAATCTATGCACTATTAGCCTCGGTATCATGTACACAAATTTCACATCCTGGGTGGGAAACGGACTACTTACTTACGTCAAGGTTTCAAACTCGCACAGTTCAAATCCATCACCCTTTAAATATTCTTACTCTTCCCAACTGGCTAACTGTTTAAATCCCACTACTCCCTAATAGAATCAACAGTCAAAATTTGAATACTTTGTTTCTATTGGCTCACTTACGTAAGACTGTTCCCGTATCGCACTAGCATAATCTCCCCGTGTCTTACTGGTCTTTTCTTTCTCTCTCTCTCTGTCACCCTCTCACACTCTCTAACCCTCTATCCCTGTAAGCCGCTATACAAATCCGTTTCACTCGCCATTCCACCCAAAATAAATTACTATTTAAAACAAATCCATCCAATCTATCAAATATAAAACTTTAACACCTCATAAAACTTAAACTAACTATAACGGTTATAAGAATATAGACGCGTTTTGATGGCATGGGTGGATCCGGTGTCCTGTGTCGTGCACGTGTGTTTTCGTCGTCAGAATGTAGTAACACTGTACGGGCTGAAAGAATTTTGACAAAATGGTAAATTAGCAAACAGTCCCAGTCAAAACACAACTCTGATCTTAATTACAGTACGTTTATATCAAGCTACATGTTTCGGCTTCACGTAGAGCCGTAATCTGGCTCGTGTAAATTGTGTGATAATTATACCAATTACTCTACCATAACTTTTTAAAAGATGTCGGATTACATGCTTTACTATATCATACCATCGATGGAGGAGAGTTATTAATATATTTTAATAATATTGTATCTTAAGATGTTTTAAAATGAAGTATATGTTCTTCTGGAATGTGATGCTGAGTCACTGAATGTTTGGTACCCGAAATTTTGGACCAAAATGTTGTCTCTAAATATCGGGAGCCAAATATTCTGTGTCGCAAAGTTATACCTCAGAATAAGGTCACCACATTCACAGAGCTACGAGAAAAACTCAGGGTTTTAAATGCTTTTAAAAATTGTCCTTCATTTGTCATATAAAATGTACCCACGAATGAAATATAGTATAATTTTGACTTTGCTGAACTTACGTTATAGATGCGGGAAAGTTTTAAAAATGTTATATTAATACATTTTAAAAAGTGAAATACTTCTAAGAGCTTTAACCATTCTATTCTATGGACTGTGTGATGTATAAAATCGCGGAGTTCCTACCTTTTTAATAATGGTATCGAATTATATGTAATTATTCCTTAAACAGGTTATGTTAATCTGACCCTAGCGTACTACGGAACTGAAACATGTATCTGGATGTAAATGTACTTTAACTTGCTCCTAAGTTGTGTTGTGCTGACTGACACCCTTGACTATTCAACCATTTGAATATTTACACAAGGGGGGTAAATTAATTATAAGAGCGACTATCTTGACTATTTAGCATTCTTTTAAATTTTGTTTTACCTTAAAACCCCGAGACTCCATGACTGTTCCTTTCCAGTGCTCAGTAAAGTCAGTATGCAGACTGAGGTGCTTCCACTCCATATTTTCATGCCGCCTGGGCAATTCGCAACTCAAGGAGAGGACACGTCCTTCCGATAATATAGTTTGTCGCTTTATTCAAAGTGTAGTTCTAGTCAGTAATATTATTCTAGACACATTTTGCACTTTCGTTTCAGTGAGGCTTTCACATCGCATGCCTGAACCTGTCGACTGGCTGTACGGTGAAGAAACCTGTTTATAAGTTTGTGTGCTGTGTGATGAGTACCTTAGGAGAAGGCTTTCCAGACGGCTGTTCCGTTTCATTTAGAATTTAAATTCCCAACTTAATTAAATATCATTGCAATAAATCGTTTCTAATTTTGGATTTTATAAAGGTAAATCAGTACCATTGCCGGTCCCAGTGGCCGCGCGGTCTAAAGGCGTAGGTCTGCGGCCGCTCGCCTGCTGAGATTGTGGGTTCGAATCCCACCGGGGGTATGGATGTTCGTCTGTTGTGAGTGTTGTGTGTTGTCAGGTAGAGGTCTCTGCGACGAACTGATCACTCGTCCAGAGAAGTCCTACCGACCGTGGAGCGTCGTTGTGTGTGATCTATAAACTTCGTGAATGAGGAGGCCATGGCCTACTGAGGGCTGTCGCGCCAAAACAAAACAAACAATAATCAGTTACAGGCCCGAGATGCCCAGAGGGTTACAGGAAATTAAGGTTCCCAGATTACGTGACAATGGCCCAGGATGATGATAAGGTTGTCAGCCTTACGCACCGGCCACTTTTACTCCCAGGAAATACTCCTGGTACTCATTTCTGTTAGAGGCTGAGTCGACCCCAGGGACATAGTGCGATCGGAAGGATTGTGTCAATGAAAAATTCCAATGACACCATCTGGAATCGAACCAGCGACATTTCCATTTGTAGCGCAGCACCTTAATCACTTTGCTACCGCGGTCTCCTTGGATTATATAAAGTAACCAAAAATTGTCTTATAAACACCCAGTGAGTAAAATATTTGATGACTCAACCAATGAAATCAATATCTTCTTAATTTTTAGGGAATGTCTCTGGCAAGGCATTGAAATGCCTACGCCACCAACCCTCCTACGTACGCATCTATGATTTCTGGAACATAATGAGCAAATTTTATTTCATGTACATGGGTGACAGCTCATTGCGCTACAGGCCTATACGTGCCTGTAGTCACTACGGTTGAAGAGCAAGCACCGTCTGCTAGCGAAACAGGAACTTTAAAATTTGTATTTTTTTTTAAATAATAGGTATCGTACTTGATTTTACCTCAGTACTGCACAACACAGGATGCGGCTGTATGTTTTTAGTTTCACATTCCTTTGTTTCCCTGACCACTACCTCATCCTATGGCGCTAGAACTGCTGTGATTATACGCATTGCCGTTTCCAGTGTGTTTCTACCTCTTTTTCAAGCCCCGTAAATCATTAAGCACATCAAGGGTCATAGTTATCTCATTAGGTTAAATCCCTGTCCGTGTATGTGTGTGTTTGTATGTGCATGTGTGCGTGAAATTGTTTCCTGGTCGACTGCAGATAGTATTTCTTTTGTTCAAAATTATTGAGGCAGTTCAAATTTTATAATCCTCACCAACGTGCAATTGCCGAGGTCAGCAACATTCCATAGTTTAGCATCCCAGCCACATTCGCAGTCCATCGCGTCCTCCTATATTTCAATGACCATGTACTTCGAAAAAAAACACTCATATTAAGAGCAGGCCAGCTTTAATTAATATCGCATTTTGGTAAAACGAGAAAACTGCTTCTTGCCTCCATAAGACAGGTGTTGTGTCGTTTAAGATACCATAGAATATAAACTTAAGAACAGACGTAAAGACGTCACGGCACTCCTTTACAAGAAGACAAAAGACAACAAAACATGTGTTTTTGAAACTTTGAGTGCCAACGCGGAAATCATCCTAAGTTACGGATCCTGCAGACATTGTTTCGGTATAGTGCGTCGTCAGTGTGGTGCCCCTGAACAAGTACTGTCATTGATACTCCTGTATTTAAAAGGCCTTTGTATATTTGATATTTTCACCTGAGTTAGTTATGCAGGTAATGTCAACCCCATGCTGTTCAGGACTAATTAGAGTTTGTGTATAATTTTTGTACGAATCTTGAAAAATGGATTTGATTTACGTTTGAGGTTCTCGTCCATGGATTTACAAGCCTGTCGGATTTTATAACTGCTTTTTTTTTTTAATTTTTAACGACACTAACAAGAAGACTTGCCATAACAAAATTCACAATTCCTCTCCCTGTGATTCTTGTAAAGATTATTAAGCTCTCAGCGCTTTGAGTCATGAAGTTCATCCAAATGAAGTTAAAAAATTCAGCTTCACCTCACAGAAGCTATATTTTTTCTTTAATTTAAAGGCCAGTCTGTTAATTGTGGTGAGGAAAACTATCGCTCTATTCCGTGAGCAGTACGAAACCCGTAAATTCACTCTGCTGGAAAAATGCATAGTTTTTATTGTTAAAGCAGATGGTGCAGATATTTACCACTCTGCCTTGAAGGGTTACTGAAATATTTTTGTTAAATTCACTGCATAACCATGGAGGAAGTTGCTGTTTGCTCTATTAAAAAATGAGCGAACCTAAAGTTCTCCTTATACAGGCCTTCACAGGCCTTTAGGGCTGCAGAAGGTTGAGGATCCCACAATTTCTATCCCTACACACCGGCCGCCGTTACCCCCAAGACACATCCCAGATGCTCTCTCTGTTAGAAGCTGTTTCGACACCAGTGCCACAAGCAGACCGGAAAGATTAAGTTTTTGAAAAATCTAAGTGGCCCAATGAGGACCGAACTGGCTTGTGACCCAGTGCCTCAACCAACTGCACCACCATGTAACTTCCGAAGAGCAACCTAAGCTTGAGTTTAATTGGCAGCTGCATTGGGACTGCTTACAGCAGCAGTGACAGGCGTCTGTTTCAACGTCAAGGTAGTTCCCAGAAAGATAATGCTGTATTTCGAAAAAGTCGAATCGATTTGTGGCGAGATTCGTAAAGGTTCGTCCGAATGGACGTATTGCTACGCGACGTCATAGATCTGTTCGTCAAGACATCCACACGTCGCTCCTAACTAACCACTGGACTAGGTCGGTTTGTAGAAGCCAGTTGAAATGTGATGGCACACGGGAGTCTACTGATGTGTTATAACAAAGTGGGAAATTATTGTTGCCTGATATATTTGCAGGCACAAAAGCGTTCCGGAATTTATTTATTTATCTATCTATCTGTCTTTAGAGTCAGGTAGCTGTTACACTGACAGGTTTTTGGATTACATTTGAAGATTAATGGTGACGATTGTGATAAATTGCATGGCCTCTGAATACTAAGACTGTTTAGTGCGAATAGTAATAGAACACCAATGACCGTAAGTTAAGTGACTTCGTCCCTCTCCACGCCCTGAAGTTGTATATGGGGAGCAGAGTTATAGCTCAGCCCAATTTTAATCTCAGCCTTAGATGGATGTGAAAGATCGACATTAATCTCTTGCCGCTTTAATTCCGGTACCCATTGAACACGAAGCTGGTGGGCCCCAGAGATGGTCTGGACGTTTTGGAAAGAACGAAATGTTTTGCTCCAGTCGGGATTCGAAAACCGGTCTGACCACTCCGTAGCCTAGTGTCTGTACCCACTACGCTAACCCACCATTGAAAAAAAACTTTGCCCATAATGTGAAAAATTAAAACTTTTTGGTTTATTCTTACAATAAAAACCACCGAGCTCGTTTATGTCACTAATTTATTTTGATAAAGAAATCTACATGTTTCGAACAGATCTTCTGTTCATCATCAGGTGTCTTAACACTGTATACACAGCAATAGATATTTGTTATGCTACTTATGTTGACTGTTTGCTAGCGAGGTCAGGATGTTCCATCCTGACCTCGCTAGCAAACAGTCAACATAACTAGCATAACATACCTATTGCTGTGTATACAGTGTTAAGACTCCTGATTATGTACAGACGATCTGTCCGAAACATGTAGATTTCTTTATCAAAATTAATTAGTGATATAAAGCATCTCGATGGTTTCTATTATAAGAATATATCACGATGCACGGTCCTCTGAATGTCAAATTCCTTTTGGTTTAGTAACAACCCGTCTTTTAAAGGAGGAATTGGAGTCAATGCCTCCAGCGTCGCATGTCTGAAACTTCTTGCACAATTTACGTTATCTAACGTAAGGCTGGTATAATTAATTAGCTGTATTTACAAAAGTTGTGATGAACTCTATTGTTGTTAATAATAATTATATTATATTCGTTAGATTTGATGTTCTCACACCGAGAGCCACGAAGATTGTCATTTACTGTAATGTGGCGCGGTCTATTCTGGTAGAAGTATAACGACGTTTAAGCGTCGGCAGACTTTTTAATCGTCACAGTCTAGAAGACGGCAACCTTCGGTATTTAAACCCAATTACAAATTCTTTTGCATCGGTGCTGCAATTCCATCGGGTGCTTAGTGACAGTAGTTGTTACTGTACTTGAAATGCTGTAAGCTTTCAACTGAGATTAAATGTGTCGATGATAAGAATAATGACTTAAACGTATCTTCAGTCCTGCCATACAAAAGCAATTGCGATGTCTCTACAAATAATCACAAATGATTATTTGATGTTGGCCCAGCTTACTTCTACTGAAGCGACCACAAAAAAAATGGTCTTATTTACGTGGCTCGCAGACAAAGGGAAATTTTATATTTTCATTTTCTGAAATGTGATATTTTTTCTTTAGTGATTTATGGTACGGATACTACCGCTGAAAAAGTGCAATATATTTTATCTCCTTTATTTATCCTGTTTTACTGGATATATTCTTGTTGTATGTAGTAAACATTTTTCAAAAGAATGCTATTTTTATTCCGGTTTATTTGGGCGACTCTCTTTGTGAAACTGTGCAGCATGTCTGAAACCATATAACTGTGCTGTAAAGAGCAGATAGATTCTCTTCCATACAAAATATCTAACATGTACCATTTGCAACAGAGTGGGCAGCACAGGTCAGTTTCCATTTCGCTTGAATTATAAAAACTGTTGGAAAGGTTTTGATATTTTAACAAAATTGTTTTGGAAGTAATTCTAAACCACCTGCCAAAACAATGTGGGCTTGATAGGTAGTCATACAACTGGGATGATACTATTAAATGTAATTTAAATTTATCGTTCGTCAGAAATTTCACGTCTTACCGAACTTTGTGGTACGACACTTTTAATTCTACGTGAAATTAGCTATGTGACCTTTAGTTCTAACCGCTCTACATAGATGGCACCGTAATGAGTAACAACTGAAACTAAACGCCGGCACTTGTGTAATTTCGTCACGAATATAAAGAGGAGTGCCAGGAAATAAGGTTCATCTCTAAACTGATTTCGTTTATCCTATTCAGAAATTCAATTTGCGAGTAAATGAGTGGCAATTTTCGGGTAAACCATCTCACAGCTTCAACATTTTAAACGTCAAATTTTACCGTTGTGATACATCAGCCAACAGGCTCAAGTACACAAAGCAATTTATTTTCTTATTATCCACTCTCAGTTATCTTACATCTCACCTAGATATCCTCTTGAAACTCGTATATGAATTTTCTTACGACTGCAACAGAAAGGAAAACTGTTGATTATATGAAAACTGGCTTATTATTGGGTTACTGAAGAAATCTTTTTCAGCTACAACCTGCAGAAGTAGGATAATTACGAAAGATGAATTGTGAATCATATTTATGAAATAAATAATGACCTTATAAAAGTGATATCTTAGAAGACAGAGGAACAGTCACGAGGGAAGACAGTCATTCACAGAGCCGAGATGCGAACAAGGTACCTTCTAAACACCAATCAGGATAAGCGTACAGAAGAAAACCAACCAGATGCAAATGAATGGTTCATTGCACTTATAATCTGCTCAACGTGTTTCGGGCACTTATATGCCCATCATCAGGAGCTCGAGACTATACTTGTGTTGTTACGGCATATGGTGTGTAATGCCTTGGTTGCTGGTGGTCGGCGTTCAGGTGCAGGGCAGCAGGCTGTACGCCCGGGATGAGGGAGATTGTTCGCCTGAAGTCGAACAATCTCCCTCTGGGAACTTTCAAAACAGTAATGCCCTTTCGGAAATCTGGGAGCTTTGGATAGAAAAAGTACTTCCAATTTTTTGTTATTTAGTTGATCAAACAGCTGTGTTTTCAATTTTCTGACAGGTATAAGTTCAGTGGTGATGCTTCAGTTGTATAGATTAACATTTAAAAAATTTATGAGAGTTCGAGATATCAGCGATTGAAATAAAAAAGTACATAGTTGGGTACAGGAGGCTCACTATTACTGCTGGACCGAAGAAACTGAAGCAATAACGTGTGTGACTTTCACGCGGAAGGTGCCTGTTTCGCGCCCAGGCCGGGGAACCGAGAGGATTTTCGTTGCCTTCACTCAATTCCTCCACGCAAACGCCGGAATAGCGCCTTAAAGTAGGGAATGATCATTTCCTCCCACATTTTTTCCATTTCTTTATTCAATATCGTTCTACTGTTCGATGTCACACGTATAGTCTGTATTACTGGCATCATGCAGTAAACTACAGACATTACTTGGAACTTAACGACACATAAAACATGGTTCCTTGGTACTCATTGTTAATTATAAGTACACACAGTTGTCTCATCATTTCCTTATTAACCGTGGGCCGTGGTACAGCAGACGGTATAGCGAATTACTGCGCGCTGCATGTTCCAGGGATCGAATCCCGGTGGGGACAAAATTTTTCGCACCCTTCCTGACCTGCCCTGGGGATCATCCAGTCTCCTGTACAATGGGTACCAGGTGACTTTCCCGGGGGTAAAGCTGCCGGGGCCTGGCTTTGACACCCACCCTCATCTAGCACTGAGATTAAAGAAAGAGTAGAGCTATAACTCTACTCTACTTCTGGGCCGTCATGGCCTGTTTTAGGGTGAAGTTTGCTGGTTTTCCTTATTAACTCGAAATTTTTTTTAGTAAAGTACCTTCTATTTGCCAGCCAGCATTCTTGATTCACTGATTGCTAGGTATTTAACGTAGCTGTTTCAATTTCAGAAACGATATTGCGTCCATTGTTATGGGAAGGGGCATCGTAATTATAAGGATAGAGTGACAGCTGAGTTGCCACTGTTGGCCACGTTGTGAAAACAAGTGTGTTGTCTACTGATATTAGCTGAATACTGCTAACAGAGTGGCGTGTTAGTTCTGACGGTGAGGAGAAATGGGCTACCATACCGAGCGGTGCATTTGGCAGGCTTATCGTGTACTTCTTAGCGTTCTGTGGACTGTTAGTTTATGCAGTATGTACATGAAGGATTATATTTTTGTTAGAAGTAACATGACAACTTTTACCTTTCTTTTTATATGCATTCCAGGGTTCAGCGTTCAGGGATCTCTGTCACTATTCTGGCCATTCATTTTCACATGTATTTTCTTATTAGGTACATAAGTGTCTGTTATTTCCTATTCTTTCCTACCCCCTTCTATACGTTTACGACAGTCACTTCTGTCATCCACATTATTATCGACTTTTTTTATTTCATACCCAGACTTTATATGAATATAAATTCATAGTTATAGCTACACCCTGTAACATTTTAGTAAGGTTTACTTCCGATATTCCATAGCAGTCTTTATATCACACTTCTACTGGTCCGCTGGAGTCAGTTTAGTTTTGTATTAATATTGCTTCTTTCACACCCTGCTGCTGTCTAAGCAATGGAACTGTCTTATACTTACACGTATTTTGTTAGGTGTATAATCTTTGGTCTTCTTGTGTATTTTCATCTAAACACAGTAATTTTTTAAGACTGTAATTTTTATTTTTATTTTTTAATATTTTGTGGACCGTTCATCCTAATATAATGATAGTCTTTTTTTTACCAACCTCATGCACAGATTCTTTATTTTAATACATTTACTATATTCCTCTACATTTTCCGAGCACTATTATGCTAATTTTCAGGAGGCAAAATTGTATTAGTACAGCATCTGGTATCGTCACTCTCTTTAGGTGACTGTTCAGTACACATGTTACGAGAGGACTCTCGTCCTCTCGTAACATGTGTACTGAACAGCATAATAGTGCTCGGAAAATGTAGAGGAATATAGTAAATGTATTAAAATAAAGAATCTGTGCATGAGGTTGGTAAAAAAAAGACTATCGTTGTAGTTTTCATATTCGAGAAGTGTTTTGTGCAATAAATATCCAATCTGACTGTGCTTTATCCCAGCACTTTCTGAAGCCATAAAGGGGTGACGTCGCACATTACTTGAGGGTCATTAATATTGAACTCCATGGAACACAATCCTTGATAAGCTGATGTTCCTCAGTCAGTCAAGAAATTCACCGAATTTTATGAAGCCTCATTACTTGGTTTACAAGAACCTGCGGCTTGCCTCTCTCCTAAACCACTCCAAATCTTCCTATCATATCTCTTCAATTATCTATTCTAATATTTTCTTCCCATCTTCGCCTAGGTTTCCCAAGTGTCTTTCCTTCTGCTTCTCCTTCCCTCAAAACTGTGTGGCATTTCTCTTCTCTTTACTACGTGCCAAATGTTCCGCCCATCTAACTGACCTTGCTTTTATCACTCAGTAAACTTTGGTGAAGAGTCAAACAAGAAAGATCCTCAGTATGCAATTTTCCCTATGTTCTTAGACAAAACTGCGTAATTAAGAGTTTCGTTATAGAATAATTACTTAAATTCAATATTTAATGAAGTTCATCTTGTAAATATGATGGTCTGTCAGTTCCTCATTATATTTCCCGCCTTCCCGGAACTTGACAATTTATTGTCAAATATATCATTTTTTACCTTTGCAGAAGCACTTCAGCTACGATGATGATGATGTTAAAAAGTTTAAGAGTTAAAACACTAAAATTTTTGAAGGCGGTAGAATGTCTCATGCTAGTGGAATGTGGCTAAAACTACTAAAAAGGCGCCAACACGCCACATTCCACATGCCCCGGACATTCTACTGTCTTCAAACATTTGTTATCAATTTCAGAATATACGGGCCCTATTCTCCACCAGTTTAAGGTAGTCCAAACCTTCACATCTTATTTATGCACGGTCAGTTTACTATTAGCAATTCATATAGCTCTCTCCTTCAAATTGTATTCATCATTTACCGCTTATACTCTATCAGGTATATAAAATCAACAATTTTGTTTGTGTTCACCTACATTTGATGGTATATATTTGTTATTATTTCGTCTAGTATTTTTATATATTTCTCATATCTCTTATTCGTGCTGTGTGTCCCACACTTCATCCTTTGCTTAAGCACTCTAATATATATATATATATATATATATATAATGCACATTACAAACTATGACGCACCTTGTTAGGTTCTATCCATCCTCTGCTTCCTATCTGTTAGGTCGAAATATTTATCCAGAACCTATATATATATTCCCCTGGAAAGTCTGAATGGAAAAACATAGTAGAATAACAGAATAGAATGAAATGTCAAGGACATATTTCGCTTTTTTTTGTCTCCTTGCTTGTATAGTGTGTAGTGTTATGTGGCAATCTAAACTATCCATATTACTTGCACATTATGCAGAATGAATTACATCATTAATATTCTGTGGCACTGTTCGCAACGCTAAATAATCATGAGTTACTTTCCCGTCAGTGAAATAATTATTCGAAATATTGAATTAGTCAATATAATTTTGCCTGTTGTTTTGTATGGGTGTGAAACTTGGTCGCTGACATTGAGGGAGGGAAGGAAGCTGAGGGTGTTTGAGAATATGGTGTTGAGGAGAATATTTGGACCTAGAAAGGACCAGGTAACGAGGAGCTAAATGATCTGTACTCTTCACCCAACATTGTGCGGGTGATAAAATCGAGAAGAATGAGATGGGCTGGGCATGTGGCGCGTATGGGTGAGGAGAGGGGGTGTATATGATATTGGTGGGGAAACCGGAGGGAAAGAGACCACTGGGGAGACATAGGCGTAGATGGGTGGATAATATTAGGATGGATCTCCAGGAGGTGGGATGTGGGTATATGGACTGGATTGGCCTGGCCCAGTATAGGGACAGGTGGCGAACCGTTGTGAGTGCGGTAATGAACCTTCGGGTTCCGTGAAATGCGGGGAATTTCTTGACTGGCTGCAAACCAGTTAGCTTCTCAAGAAGGACTATGCACCATGGAGTAAGTAAGTAAGTATTGAATTAGTCACTCGGTACAGAACATCATATAAATTAGCTTACGCCCGCGTCAGTCAGATAGGTTTAGTTGTAAGGAAACAAAAAAATTTTATTCTAATGCAAAGTGTTATTTCACATGCAGTATTTTTTTACAACATTCAGGATCTGTAATACCCAAACGGCGCGAAAGTAGAAACAAAAATCGTTGTTGGCCATTTTCCGTTAATTCCCAGGAGCAACTGGGGATAACCACAGACTGTCTAAACGATGGTGGTGGATATTAAGTATCGTTGAATTCAGGTAGAGACCGCCACTCATAGATCGGACAGTTTGATTTAGAATGCTAAGAATCTATCGTAGTAGTTTGGTGTAGTTGTTGACTGGTGAGATAAGAGAAAACAGTAAGGTACACTTTTCATGAGAAGCTTATTTACGATCTGACGTGCTTCAGCGTAACAGCTGTTTTCAGAGTGATATTGTAGGAAGATGTAATGATTTTTATATACACGGGTCCGTGCTTCGTGAATCGAATTTAATAATTTTACAACAAGATCCGACTTATTCAGTTTATTACATTTCTGTAGGCAACTCTACATGTTTCGGGTGTTGACACCCATCATCAGCAGCTCGTACAAATGTAAATAAAGCTTCTGGTATTGATTAACTGCAATGAGTAAAATACACTGCTATTAATAGTCATGTATAATTTGAAATTCTACATTGGTCAGATTGAATGTTACTAGCCTTGACAAATATGCATATAAAATATTGGTTAAATGCAGTGTTTTTAAAATTATGTACAACAAAATAAATAAAATGTGTAACAAATATATATATATATATATATATATATATATATATATATATATATATAGAATCATAATTTAGGTTATGTTGAAGTTCTATCGGAAAATGCAATAAACAAACTAGATTTGAGTGTATATACTTGTCTAACACAACTATATGATGGTAGAGAAATATATAGAATTTATTACATACAGTTGTATTCAACCCACATAAATCAAATATAGCTGCTTACTAAGTTTTTCCATTTCTCAACCTGAAGATGGCCAATGTAAAGTGCCGAAACATGTAGTTGTTCTTTATATAATAAATTCTATAAATTTCTCTACCATCATACAATTGTGTTAGACAAGTACATACACTCCAATCTAGTTTAATTATAAACACAACGGGGACGACGAACCTTATGGAAATAAACAAAATCAATTAATACTGCAATTGTACGAGCTCCTGATGATGGGTGTCAACAGCCGAAACATGTAGAGCTGCCTACAGAAATGCATTAAACTGAATAAGTCGCATCTTGTTGGAAAATTATTAAATGTAAAGATTGTTACGTATTAAAAATAAGTGTAAGATAGAATACAAATGTCATTGCAGAAAATAAAAGCAGTGACGAATGATGTAAAATGCTAATGGCTACACTTCATCAGTTTTATTGATCGTAGTCATATTTATATTTATATCTTTTACTTTTAAAATGCAGCGGTCTTGTTATCTTCCTGAAGCATTACGTGTTGCGGTCTGTGTGGATGGCTGTGTGAGCCGAAACATGTCGCAGCGTAAATAAACATCTTATTAAACGTACGACAAGTCTGCTTCACTGTCTCGCTGTTCGGGTTTACAAAGTAGCAATTTGGTACAAAAAGTCTCTTAACTTGTTTCCGGGGTTTAGCTGGTTTTAAATTTTATCGCCACATCGACTATACTGACTGAGACTGTCTCGTGGGTTTTCCCAATCCTCCAATTCAAATGGCTGGATAAGATCTTTCTTTGACACGACCGTTTCCTTCCAGTTTCTTTATAGTGGCGTGATTTTCAGGCTTCCGCCGCAATGGAAATGCGATCTGCGCTCTTCTGGGTCGTTACGCAGAATAGATTGGTAGTTACTGATATTTCGGGACAACCTTTCGGTCCTATCTTTAGCTTGATCTTTGAAGATGTGACCGATGGGTTGTCCCAAAACGTCAGTAAGTAACTTCCAATCTACGCTGCGTAACGTGCCCGAAGAGCGCAGATCTTCTTTATAGTTCGTTGTCTGCCATCTGCCTACTATTCCAATATACATAACAGTTTTAGGTTTTTGTGACCGTGCATAATGAACGTAGGGTGAAGAGAGAGAAACCAACAAGATGCAACTAATCCGATGTTTATTATCAAACTTCTATCTCAACATGTTTCGGGCATCATTATGCCCATCATCACGAGAACAAAGACCGTGTACTACTGTCGAACAGTAACCTTCATACAGTTCACACAGCTTACGATCCAGCTCCACACAACCACAGCCAGCACAACCAGTGCAGAACACCATATGCAGTACGGTCTTGTTCTCCTGATGATAGGCATATTGATGCCCGAAACATGTTGAGATAAAAGTTTGATAATAAATATCGGATTAGTTGCGTCGTGTTGGTTTCTCTCTCTTCACCATACATAATCGTACTTACCGACAGGACCGTAAAATGTACCACAACGTGATTAAGCGAAAACGTAAAATTAAAGTTTTCTGGAGTTTTAGCCGTGTCTACTGGTAAAGAATTACTGACGTTTAGGAGGCCTCACTATCCTTCCAAGCGTTGGTATCCACAACTGGATACGGCATAATATCACACAAGGGTTGAATGTTGAGTAACACCGCTGTGATAACCTCAAATGTCTTAGATAAAATCAACTTCCTAGCAAGATATTTCATTTGGAACCTAAAATTTATCAATATCTGAATTGGTTTAAGCGATAAAATTCAGATTTTTTTTTTCGTGTAAAGAAAACCTCTGCCCAATATACGCAAGCAGTTATTTATGTTCGTAACAAATGCAGACTGTATCTCGTCGCTTGATACAACTTTCAAAGGAAAGCAGTCTTTTGGATTTACATAAAGAGAAATTCAATTAGGACGCTCAGCTGCTGCTTGCGTTTTAGCAGCATGGTTGCAACTTCAATAAAATATCGTCTACCAGACAAGAAGTTATTGGTGTTTCCGTACACAATATAAGCTAAAATCATTCTTAGTAATTCCATTCATATCCACAATACGGACGGGTATCCGTTCGAGAGCCATACAAACACCGACGGCTCAGTAAATATACCCTGCGATCGAATAGTGTGGCACTCCTACTGCGGTTGAGGAGACCCGATTCATATTTCAGCCCACATATACCTCCATATCGCATAATGTTTTTCGTGCTCCTTATCAGTTCCTCCAGGCACAAGCTGGAATAATATATCGAATTGGGCGATTGTTATTTCCATCCACTTTCTTTATACTTCGGTATTCAAAACCATTTGCTGTCTGAGTGCTGACGGCCTATTGAAATAAACCGTACAGAAATAAAAAAAAGAGAAATACAGAATACGGCATTTGTCCCTCCCACGTCACCTTCTTTACAAATCCCGCCCTCTTCAGCAAGAATTATGAAATATATCTTAAACATGATTATATTATGTGTAGTTACTTCTTACTTTTGTAAAAGTAACGATACCAGAGATATTTAATACTGGAAACTGCAGCTAACCTTACTGTTGAGTGCACTTTGAAGTGTGTTTGTTAGATTGAAACTGAGGAGGTCCAAAAACTGAATATATTGACATCTCAAGATAATTCATATATTCACCATGGCAGACTACCGTAGGATTTTAAAGACTTAAAACATATTCAAACATATTTTGAATTGAACACGGGAAATACTGACAGGCACACATGCACATTTTAGTGTTTCTAATAGTAACACTTAGTTTTTTTTATTGCAAATTACTGTCTGTACACAACAATTGAATAGCAGTTGTAGTTTTACAACTGGTTAATCAGGCTACATGTTTCGGCCGTTTTATCCTGCCATCATCAGGTCTACAGAATAATATTGTCAATTAAGGTACGTTCGTTAACTCTGCCAATGGGATCCCGTTGGTGTAATTCAAATTCAAGATAAAAGCCAGTCAGACGCGCTTCATCTGCCACTACAAGAAGTTGGATATTAAGGTAGTAAAATATAACGCCGATATTTTCTTTAACAAAAAGTGTCTTATCAAAAAGATTATTCCAGATTACGCCAATATTACGAATCCCTTTGGTAGAGTTAACGAATGTACCGTAATTAATGATATTATCCTGTAGGCCTGATGATGGCCGGATAAAACTGCCGAAACATGTACCCTGATTAACCAGTTGTAAAACTACAACTGCTATTCAAATGTTGTGTATAGATGGTCTTTGCAATAAAAGCAAATTTTTACACGTGCACAACGGGATGGCATCATTCAAATATAAGTAACTCTTAGGCATGCCAGTGAGAATAATAATGAAGTGCATGGTGACACACTTAGGTTCAAGTAACACGTTGCTCGGAACGGAATTACTTAGTGTTATAGACATCAGAGGGATCGGACTTCGGCGTATCAACTGGTTGTTGTCAGGAAGTAAGTTGTACAATCTCTATATAATGAAGAGTATCACTGCCAATCCAACAGCTTCTTTGAAAAGAGAACTAGCAAATGGCTGTTGGCTTTATGGGAAGAAAATTGGAAATTTCCCTGTTTAGCAACGGTTTTCATGCGCAGTATTTCTGTTTACATGACCCACTGTCATGCACTGCAGTCCCCATGCGATACTATGCAATCAGCTTCATTGAATATACGCGCTACAAACTTGACGAGTCCATGAAACACAACGTCGTTGAATAAGTGGCGCTGTTACCTAGATTTCTTTTTTGGGGGGGGGGGGGGGGGGGGGGGTTGGTTTTCTGGGTCTATTTTTGGGGTTGGCAGTTTTTTTTGGGTGTGTGTTTGTTTGGATTTAATTATTTAACCCCACATATTTTTTTAAATGGTAAAAAATATT
>Ga0123352_10004553_pt1 | contig 20441 bp, 13 predicted proteins | sample TergutLab28metaG_FD_89700 | JGI IMG/M metagenome (GOLD analysis project Ga0123352, IMG submission 89700) | Labiotermes labralis P1 segment gut microbial communities from Petit-Saut dam, French Guiana - Lab288 P1 | ecosystem: Host-associated > Arthropoda: Insects > Digestive system > Gut ...
ATGTGACACAAAGGCAGAGAAGAAGTGTAGCACTACTGAGTCCTAACCTCAGTGCTAGGAGGGTGTGGGTGGCCAACACCATTTCCCTGCCCCTTTACCTTCAGGAGGGGCCCCAAAACCTATTTTAGAGACCCTTGCCCCAGAATGGTTCGAACCTCAGACTATCCAGCCTGTAGCAAGTCCCTACACCAGCTATGTTATCCTGGCATTTTATGAAGTAAAAGTAACGTATAAGAGCATAATATAAGACATAACATAATCCTGCTTTCTAATCACAGCCAACGTCTTTTCCAAAAAAACTTTCAACAGATCTACCATGACATCAACAATAAGACTTAGTTACAATTACAGGTACTGTCAATAAAGGCGCATCATATTAAGTTACACAGGCTAAGATTTGTGGGCCTACACATAGCATAACAGTTCTCAAGTGTTCATTCTTTTGTGTAATTACATTTGTCAACCAACAACAACTGTGGCAAAAGTGTATTTTTATCAAGTAAGTACCCCATTCCTGTCTGCAGGACTACACATAAAAACCTACACGCATTTCTACTTGCATCTCGACTGTAACTTTCTAAATATTCCTTTCAGAGAAAAAGGTTTTTTGTGCTATTTTTGCACAAATTCAAACTGTTCAATAAATTTTAATAAAACACTCTATGTAAAATTTATCAGAATCCCATTCTGTGGTTCTCTTATTGTTGCATGCAGATAGTTCAACAAAGACCAATGAGAAAGTTAATATGAGCATTTCGTAACATTTTTTTTGTGAAGTCTCATAAAGATGTAAAATCAATACATGGCGCTTGTAATTAACAACGAGAGGTTCTGTGGTATGACAAGAAAGGAATGTGTGGATGTTATAATTCTCTAAATATTGTTATTAGGAGGTGTAAAAGGACAACTGTAGTGGACTGCCCCAACAAGATGTAGGGATGGAATGCGGGCTGTGGTTCCTGTGTTCTGGCTGTTCTTTAATTATATTAAGGTTGTACAGAATTGTACAAAGTGCTGAAGAAATTTCATATGCTATATCTAAATGTATGTCTTTAGTCTGTTGTTATTCCTATGATGGACCTAACATAGGGCACATAATGTAGTAAAAACTGAATCCTAATGCACAACAACTACAGCCCTTCTTGTGATGTGCAAGCACTTCAATAAGGATTTTGAACGCAATGTGAATCCTTATGCTCAGTCCTGTTTCTAGTTACACAGCATAAAAAGGTAAAGATAACGTTTGCCCTAGAACAGGCCATGAAAGCCCAGAGGGGGAGCAGAGGTATAGTGCTACACTTTCTTTAACCTCCGCACTAGACGGGAGGTGGGTGGTCAATGCCACATCTCGGCCACTTTAACCCCAGGAAAGAGACCTGGTACCCATTGTACAGAAGGCTGGGTGGGCCCCAAAGCCAGTCTGGATGGGTGAGGAAAATCTTGCCCCTCACCCAGATTAATTACCCATTGTACTTTACCTTAATTCTGGGAAATATTTCTTTTTAAAAATATGACATCTATATTAATAAAAATCCAACTAGATGCAACAGTATGCAGATATTTATTTACTGCAAAGTCACTCTACATGTTTCGGGTGTCACAGCACCCATCATCAGGAGTACTAAAAACTGTAACGTGGCCTGATCGGGCCCGATCAGGCCACGTTGGAGGGAAGTAGTTGTACCGAGATTATGACCTATACTGGAGGCTGCGGTTACAGTTTTTAGTACTCCTGATGATGGGTGCTGTGACACCTGAAACATGTAGAGTGACTTTGCAGTAAATAAATATCTGCATACTGTTGCGTCTAGTTGGATTTTTATTAATACTGAATTATGATGCACGGAACCATGAGCTTAAAATATGACATCTATACTCTAATGTTGGCAAGGAATATAATCATACCCTGGAAAAATCTGTTTAATCTTCACGTAAAATAGCATTTTCATTATTACGTTTTTCATCAAACCTTCCTTACTTCCCAGTAAATTCCTAACTGAATCTCTACAATATTGTTTAATTTGTGACCAGTCAGAAATGCTGTGGAATATCCAGAAACCATGACTTTCACACTATATTTATGACCTTCACATAATTTACCACATAATGTATGTTCTTTACAAGTTTACAGAGTTCCAACTGAATAGGAAATTCGCTGGTTTGAGGGCTTCTGGGTTACATCACCACGTAACATCGCAGGTCTTTACTGACATTTTGGAGGAATGCGCATCTTCACTCTTCATGCCCTGCTGCCATGTTCTTCATGTAATGACTTAAGTGTGATATCAAGATGCCTTTCTGAAGCACTAGCATAACAGGGAGGACTAAGATTATGTATGAAGCACCATGAAATGCGTGTTGTTGGAAACATAATATAACATATTTCAACATTAGCCACGAACTCTTCTTTTCATAATATTACGAAGTCTGGGAATGGCACCTTCACTTCCATGGCACGGATTCCAGTTGCCACTGCTGGCTTACATGCTGCGTGCAAGCCTGTAGAACTAGGGACCCATCCGCACTATTGGATGTTGGTAAAGACAGACACATTCCGCTTGAAATGTGGTGCATGGTGAATGTCTGAAACAGAGCATGGTCACTGTTTTGGATTCATCCATTGGCTTTGAAAAATAAACCCCTTTCACCTGTTGGAAATAAAGTACGAAAAGCTCCAGAAAATTCGATACAAACTTTCCGAACCCAAAGCAACAAAATCACTGACAGAACCCAACAATTTAAAACTGACAATACCACCAAAGCCTGTCACTTGACACAGTCCTGAAACAACTCCACACACCTTCCATCCTCATGACTTACATATCTACGATTCATGCTACTAATTAATTAATTTTCTGACAAAAGGACCCAAAGATTCAGTCCTGCTGATATCAAGGCCCACCATTTACTATGATCCTTATTTCCACCTACCTCCCATCCTCAAGGTCTGTTTTCTTAGGATTTATTTACTAATCAACCAACTCCCTATCTTGAGACCACTGCAAAGTTCTCCCCCCCCCCATTTCGGAGAAGGCTAACCTAACTAAGATTTTCTGTGTTGTTTTTCTCAGATTCTTCAGGAAAAAGCAAGGGTCAGTATCACAAAATCGGCTACGACTGCCTCCTTCCACAACATTTCAAATTCATTATTCACTAATCAGTCTATAATTCAACACTAAAAAATGAGAGCTACTAACAGCATCATTTAATAACCATAAATAAATTTAAAATATTTATCTATTCATTCATGAATTCTCTGTTCATAGAACCCAAAGTTTCAGCACCTCTGACAAACTCAGTGACTGAACCCAATCCTGACAAAGACATGCACCATGAAATTCCTCACGAACCATGCACGTCCATTAGATACAATTTAAATAGTTAAATCTCTCTATAATGAAATCTCCTCCAAAACACCCCACATAAAAAAACAAAACTAGAATTGAAACTATAACAGTAACAACAAAGGACAACAAAACACAAAACATGTAATGAAACTGCTGTGAAACATGTTGCTACACGGAAGCTATTGCTACTGGCAATGCAATGGTGCCGCTGACTACATGTAATCATCCCAAGTCTCCAGTGCAAATACATTCCTCCAACTTTGCTACCGACTGCAGATGCTACATAAGAGCGGTGATGTAAACAATTATGTCACAGACACATAAACTTCAGGACTCAGCTGTGCGAAGCTGGTAACCCTGCCTTACATATGAGGGATGTACAAAAAACAATTCAGACATGATATGGCATATAGTTTGACAACATTAGCTGCAGGAACTGGTGTGAAAACACTGTGCTAATGTTGTCACACACTGTACAATAATCAGAATCATGTCTGCAGACACTGTATCTTTGAGCAAGCCAAATCTCAGTCCCATTCAGCTAACCCCACTGTGACATCACGCTGCACTATTAACAGGTATGTAAATGTGTCAACATTGTTGATTAAGTAGTGTGAGGAGGTTGGGCATACCACTTAACTGCCATTTTTTACACTTGTGACCCATGGACCAGTATACAATAATGGTTGTGGCCCTATGCCCAAACGAAAAAAAAAGGGGGGCGGGGATGGACTCACCACTTTAAGGAACAGTGGGTGAGTGATTGGCTAGATTTATCTGGCTAAGGGCAGGGCTCAGTGGTGAGTTCTCATGACATTGATAATATATATTCCATTTCCATACACTGTTAGGAATTTATGAATGGACTTGGTGACTGGTAGCTTCTTTATAAGGAGTTTTTTTTATGTAGTTACCTACATCACAAAGTACGTAAACGCAACAGAAATTCTGTTTGACGTTCAGGTGAACGTGTACTGTGATAAATTCCTATAGTAAAACCAACTAGATGCACTAATTTCTCAAATTTATTTTTGGAATAAAACTCTACATGTGTCAGACAGTTCCTCTGTCCATCATGATGATGGACAGAGGAGTTTTTCACTGTACACACAGCAATGGTATATGTCGTATAGGTTTGCTGTGTGTACAGTGAAAAACTACTAATGGAGGACAGAGGAATTGTCCGAAACATGTTGAGTTTTATTCCAAAAATAAATTTGAGAAATTAGTGCGTCTAGTTGGTTTTATTATAGGAAGTAAGGAAATTCTGTTGTTTCATGAGGTGTCTGAAATATAATAATTTTTTTTGAGACAGAAATTATAATGCATTTCATGCTAAACTAGAGCAGTGGGAAAAAATAAAAATTATTGTAGATGCCAGTCTTGAACACTGTTGACACCCTGTAAGCATTTTCAGGGGAATGTCCAGCAACTTACCTGATCATTGAAGCTCCATTTCTGACGACCCAGCCCACTACAGGCCATTATTCGAACCTTAGGTTGCAGTGTGGAATGGTCCCTTTCAGGAGCGTCCAAACATACTGATTCATCAGTCATAACAGCTCCTGAAGGCGACATGACAAACATCTGCAGCAGATTTGGCTCCACAGAGCAGCTGGCTACAGTAGCTGCACCCATGGGCTGGTTAAGACTGCCTTTACCTACTGGCTTCTGCAGGCATTCACCTGACAGACGACTACGGATCTGATAAGGCAAAAATTATGCTACCAGAAACTTCATTGCTTACTGATATATTTAAAACAACATGAATTGTAAGAAATGAGGTGTTCTCTTATGGCCCAAATTTAGATTAGGTAGTTAAGTACTATGGTCTTCTGTGTAATGGCACCATGTATTCCAGTAGGTAGTAGATAGTGCTTAGTTGGAAACTGAAACATTTGTCAGGGTATAAATTCTGCTGGGCAATATGTTGTACAAGTTATGTCTTGAAGTTGGAGACAGAAGTTTGCTGTAACACATGCCAGCCACCTACCAAAACACAAGGTTATATCATTACTTGAGCAGCAAGTTCCTCCAAAACATTGGTATCCACCTACCACACTAAACAATGTAAAGTTTCTACTTTGAAGTTTGTGGCAGTACGTTCCTATAAAAGTTGGTACCCATATTCAAGATTACAGCATGTGAAAATCCTACCTTGCAGATGGAAGCAACATTTTCCTCCTAAATGTTCATAACCACCTACCATGCCTCAAATAGTAAAAGTTCCACCCTGAAGATGATAAGAACTTTGTTTCTTTGAAACAGTGACACCTCTAAGACTACATGGTGAGATCAATCCTGAATATGGAGGCAGGAATTACCTACAGAACATCGGTAACAACCTACCTGATTATTTTCTGTCGAACACAGGAAATTATAAAATGAATCATGAACAATACCCTCAGACATTCACAGGCAACTGGTGTGGTGGAGAAATCAATTCATGATGGTACAAGCTTTAAGCCACTATTTATCTTAGATCCCTACGTTAAAGGAACAGTGTTTGTGAGTGTACCAAAATAGGGCTCCTTGTATGTAACTTCAAATCACGTATTTATTTCTTTGATTGTACTTTAATGATATTTTCAGTAATTCATCCGACATAGAATCGATACTTCAGACGATATATAATGTCAAATATAATGTTAGGACTATCAAATTTGGTTAATTGGGTCAGATTAAGCAAAATAGGCCATAACCTATTTCAAGGTCTTATGGAACAATAATATCTCCTACAGCATGCAGACCAATTACCCTATAAACAATCACTGTTTGTTCATATAAATACATGAAATCCACAAATACATTCCATTGGAAAAATGGTAAAAGTTAAAGCAGTCCCATTACAGGCCCTAAGGGCTCCAGGAGATTAAGGCTCCCAAATTTCAAGACAAATGACATATGAAAGTGGTAAGGTTGTCAGCCCCACACATTGGCCACCTTTACCCCCAGAAAATATTCCTGGTACTCATTTCTGTTAGAGGCTGAGTCAACCCCAGGGCCATAGTGCAGCCAGTAGGATTATGTCAATGAAAAATTCCAATGACACCAACGGGAATTGAACCCACGACATTCTGGCTTGTAGCAGTGCCTCAACCAACTGCGCCACTGCATGCCCCATAGGAAAAATGGGTATTATGTAATTTTAAACCAAGTGGTACATACAGCTACCACCACCCTTTAAAGTTTTCAATACAGCGAATTATCAACAGAAGAGTCATGGCTTACCTTACCAAAGAAGCGGTCCTCTTTGGGGAGGAAGTGCTGTGGCCAGATGTTATCGAGATACCATTCAAAGCTCTTGCACTTTAGCCTCTCACGGAGTTCAATTCGCGACCTCACACTTTGACGGTCCCGTACCCGAGCTGCAGCTGAAAGATGAGAGGGCGGAAGGCACAGGTAAATTTATCCTTGAGCACGCCATGAAGTTATATGGCGGAGGAAGGAGAACTCAACGCATTCTTAACCTTGGCACTAGATGGAGATGAGTGATCAGATTCATGTTTATGTCTAGCCCCAGGGAAAAGGCCACTGGTACCAATTGGATAGAAGGCAGAACAGGTCCCAGAGCCCATCTGGACGCTTTGGAGAAGAGAAAGTCCCTTACCTGCTGGGAACAAAATCACAGTTCATCGACACGCACCCCGTACCCCAATCCCTATACTGACTGAGCTACCCCAGCTCACCTAAACAGGGAAATAATCTCAGTAACTATGGAAAAATTATTTGCCTGGTGATACAGATTTAGCAGTTATCAATAACTTTTAAGGTGCTGCAATAATTAACCATGCCTTTGACTAATTTCATTATCTAACTGATCTAGAAGTAGATGGGATGGTGTTATTAAGATTACTCTTTAAATATAATGCGTGCAGAAGTGAAATGGATTCATCTGCCTCAGGAAAAGTACCTAGTACCATACAATTCTGAACACTATAATGATATTCAACTTTGAAGGGCTCTACTCCATGGTGTCATATTTCTAATGAATGGCTTTGCCAAACTGAATGTTCAAATTCAGAGGGACATAATACAAACACACACAGTTTTCTAATTTGAAAATAATTCCTGTAAGAAACCACAACATTTGTAACACAGCAGAGTTGCAAGTTGACAGTATTCTTTACACTCTTTGTTCAAGTGCATATAGTTCACAAAAACAGAGCCTAATATCAAAATAGCAGGACTTAAGTACAATGAACACCTTGTATAGGTCACTTTGCCATACCCTTTTTCTGCCTATGTGCCACTGGTGTACCACCTACTGCACTGGTCCAACAGGTATATCGTCACATTTATCTTCACACACATTTACCCATCATTCTGGCTGTGAATTAAAACCCAGCCGTCAGCGCCTGAGTAGCAAGGGAATTAAATTTCTCTTTCTGGAAAATAAAGGCTAAAAACATAACTCTTAAAACAGCAGAATCACGAGGCGTGGAACAGCCAACAAACCTGGGTTGAATTTGAAGTAGAATTCCTTCCAGTCATCCATCCACACAAGCGCAACTCTTGCCAAGTTTGAATAAAGTACTTCACTGACTCCGCCGGGGAAAGTATACGGTGAGGATTTGCGGAACAAGTGGCCAACATGCGAGCACGGTGCAATCTCAACACTGCCTCCACACTGCCACACCTGCAACAGACAGTGTGGTTTTTAGGGTTTCTAGTAAGAACCATTTTCCATTTATTTATAATTTTTCATGTAACAAACATGGAAGAAATGAGAAATGCGTGTAAGGAATTGAAAGAAAAATATGAATGGCATAAGCCTCTTGGAAAACCTGTACGTGCAGATGAAAGAAGGCAACAAATAGCTCTGAACAAAGAAAGTATGAGGATGTGAAGTGGATCAATTTGGCTCTGGTCAGAAAATAATTGCAGGCTGCAATGGAAAAGTGATGAGCTGTCAGATGTGCTCAGAGGCAAACCTTTTCTTAATTGTCTGAATGACTGTCAGGTGCTGAATAATGACTCTCTCCCTTGGACGGAGTTGCAACTAAAAAATGAAGTTGGTACTTATTTTAAATTGTCATGGAGGTCTCTTAGGCAGTTACGAACATTCTGGAGTGACATTTGCATCCACTTCCAGCCTGAAGATGAATCTAGCAGGTTCTTCATGACCTTCGAAACCATTATCAGTTTGTACAATGACTGAGGTGACAGGTTCCTCGAAAGGTTACTGCCCATCCATCAGCTATACCATGTTATGAAACAGAAGGCCACAATCTTAAAATTCACCGCCATGAAAACCTCACATATATCTACTTAGTTAAGTTGATGCACACTGCTAATTCATTGGAAGAAGAATCTTAACAAGGGGAAAATTATTCTGGTCATAGCTTACAAGTTTGTTCTTGTTTATTCAATAACACTCTGACAAAAGAACTGGTCAATTAGCATTTAGCAATAAATCACATAACAATAATTTGTGCCAAAAAGTGAATGACATGATAGAAAGGAGGCTTTACCCTCTGAAATCTAAAGTTCATGTAAAAAATATTTAAAAAATCAATTCCTACTTCACACAAAATGCACTGCCTCTCCATTAAGAATAAACCCGTTTATTGGCATTTATCATCACCACTCCTTCTAAAAACCTAACAAAACACATCCACTGTGTTCCAGAGAGTTAAAATTCTATCCCATGTATATGTTCAAAGGTCTGAGGTAAGCCATGAATAACTTCAGATAGCAACCCTGGCCATTATTTGGAATGGGAATGGCCAAATAAAGAGAACAGAATAAGCATTTATGCTATGTAATTAAAAAGAATTATAATATATTCATCTAACAGAAGGAGGAAGTGGGATGTGTATAATTAAAGGCAAGAAGCAGACATCTTTTACAGAAGCTGACAGTGTCTCACCTGCTCAGGGAATTTCCTTCCTTCTGTGAAACCCAAATGTTCAATGCTACTGCCCTTTTTAATATTATTATTCAATCTGCACACATCTCTCCTTCATATTTCTGGCTAAAATTATGCATATATTCCCATATTCCCCAAGCATGCCACATGTCCAGCTTCTCACTCCCACCTTGATTTAAGCACCTAATAATATACAAAATATACCTAAGTACACCTACACACTGTGACGTCTCCATGACACAGTGTAAGAAGAGATGGAAGTGAAACACAGGGCCAGGTGAGGATTAATGTTCTTGTGAAGCTCAAAAAGGAATCTCTGAATGTGCGTGACAAATTCTGCAAGTGGTCTTACCCGAAATGATAACTCAAGGTTTTCACCACCCCATATCTCCATCTGATCATCATAAGCTCCTAGCTCAAAAAAGTAGTCCTTATCCATCGCGAAGAGGCCGCCGGCCATAGCTGGAGTCCTGAAACACATGAAAGAGTTCAATGTTAAAAGTTCTTAATGTTTAAGGCATTTTTAATTTACTACTGACTCAAATGTTCAGGGCTTTCCTTGATGAAGGTTAAAAAAATTGTCTATTATTACAAAAAAAAATTATCATGGCCTACACAAGTATTTGTCCTTAACTGATACAACTGAGTTCATGTTTAAAGGTCATATTTTTCTAAAATTCCCCTTTGTATTATCCTTTACATTTTGAACCTGTCAATTGTCATTCCGCCACACTGACATATCTATCAACAAGAGGTCATCAGTAACCACATTTCGGGAAACTACTTCTGATCTGGAATCTACCGGGTTCTTGTAAAACTCTCTTACAATGTTACCAATGTCACAACTTAATCTTCTGAAACTTGCCTGAAATATGAACCACACTGCATTCGAACCCACTTGAACTTATCCAAAAGCTCTGGGCTGTACCTGAATGGCTCTGTGATGTCCTGCTGTCTTCTTTTGATTTCGCCACCCCCGAGAGTGTACCACCGAAAATGAAGTTCCCAGTTGAATGCTCCCCAGTGCAGTTCAAAGCTCCGCACATAAGCAAACGTGTCATCATTGATGATGTCAATCACTGGGCACACAACCCGAGTCCTATCCTCAGCAATTCTGGAAATCAAATTTTCGAGCCAGCCTGGAGGTAAAATATAGGAAGTTAGGAAATACATGCATAGTATAACAATTCCAGGGCATTCTGTCACTTCCATTCCATTATAAAGATATCCGTACGCCTTAGGATAAAATTATATCAGGCATAAACTGAGTTCCATCTGCCTCTACAAGTTTTGTGTCTAAAACTTTTTGCTTTGTAAATCAATATCAACATACTGTCATCACACCTACAGAAATGCATACAGCTCTTCATACTTCCTTTGTTTTTACCATTTCCAAACCGAAATTTCAATGAGTTTGCAAATGTCTGTTACATTCCCCATCACAAAATTTTATGAAAATGTTTTCAGCAGTCTTCAACTTCTTACTTCCTACCTACGGTACATTCACAGTGGGCGTCTAGGAAGGTTAGGACCTGCCCTCGTGCCTCCTGGGCTCCCATAAGCCGTGCTCTCACCAAACCCACTCGTCCTTTAGTGCGCAGAACTCGTGTCGGGACTGGAAGCTTAGCAACGTATTCATCAAGAGGCTGCCGTAGAAATGCTGCAACATTTATTTCACCATTAAGAACAGTGAACATTTTATTCATCATTAAGAATGGTGGTATATGATACTCCTTCAGAGTTTGGTAGTAATGCAGTTGACAGAAATCAAAGTGTTCATAACCATTTTCACATAACTTCACTGTTGCTCGCTAGCCAGGTCTGCTTGAAGCAGTAGGCCTACACACTTAATTGATTACAACCTATTTGATAATTATTTTCATACTTCTTACTGCCCAACTTATATGCTTTCCTTGAACGTTTTAATTCAAATTGTAATTCATTTGTTGATTCTCCCCATTCGCACTATACATCCCAACCATTGTGCAATCTGAGATGTGGTACCGACATTTCAGAAGAACATGCTAGATAGAAGTCTGTCTTTACCATGACAAACAAGGAACATGTTCAACTGAAAAGTTCACACGAACAAACCAGACTGCAGATTGTCATTACCAAGCAACATCTCTGTATGACCACCAAGGAAACCCCAAGTCTATTTTGTCATCTTATGTTGTGAGAAAAATATGCCTAGCGACTCTGAAGATAATTTTCTTGTGCTTACAGAGCGTACTTTTAAACTCCAGTCTCATCACAACACCTATCAGGGGAGCTCCATCACTTTAGGAGTCCTGCCTCTGTTTGTAGTTAATAGTACATCATGTCCCATGCAGTTCAACTTGCTGTTTTTCATAGAACAGTCTTGGGCCAATCCCGGTGCGTGTCTAAGGTGTGGGTCTATGGCCGCTCATTTGCTGGAATTGTGGGTTCGAATCCCGCCAGGGGCATGAATGTCTGCTTCTTGTGAGTGCTGTGTGTTGTCAGGTGTCTCTGCATTGGGCTGATCACTCATACAGAGATGTCCTGCTGAGTGTGGTGTGTCTAACTGAATGTGAATGTGAAGCCTGAATAATGAGGAGCCCTGGCCCACTAATGGCTGTTGTGCCATAAAAAAAATAGAACAGTCTCAAAGTACTGATTTCCAGCTTCCAAGCTCACCTTGCACCATTAGAAAATATTTGCTGCCAAACTAGAGAGCTCTTCTCTTGAACTACAAGCAATTCCTCTTTCAGTTCTTGCACAGCACATGGTTTACCCTGCATTTCTCTTCTTCTGCAAACTCCCTGAATAACTATGTCTGATCGAAATGTGTTCCTTCAAAAAACATAGGTGCAACTATTTTGCGCATACCCTCCGCAGCTTAAGGCGATTTGAAAGAATTGTAAGGTATCAGGTGGGTATTTTTGTAACACCCACCAACATGTGTCAGTCTGGCTGTTTATGTTCCTGCTTAATGTAAACTAGCAATCAACCCATGTAAATACAGTTTTGTACATTTTCTGTCCAGCACTGAACTCATGATTCAATATCTTTTCACTCTTCAGTATATTGTTCTTTTATATGGTACTCTTTATGCGGGATATTGTTCACATAACTTTTTGTGATATTTGTCCCACGACACCTCTGTACATCATAAAAGTTCCTTGCTAAACAGACATTTGTCTGGGCAATGACCTGCACCACATGACCAACATCACACAATCAATTTTCATTGTAGTTTAAATGTGCTAACATGTGATCAACGAGCTTTGCACTATAGATTGTGTATTTTGTCATACTTGGGGGGGGATAAAGTACAATTTATACTTTAATGGGGACATCAATAAATATTCCTTTTCCTAATAAAAGTTATTGCAAAAGTAGTTTCTTGTGTCACGGGAAATATTTTGGTCATGAAATTTCTTGCTGCTCTAGTTTAAATACCGTAGATGTGAACACACTATAAAGTAGCATCACTTTTTTTTTAAGTTGTCTGAGGCTGTTTATTCTTCTATATACACTTTTAAATTCGAAACTAATTCAAATAAGGTATAAAAATTCAGTTTTTGTCCCACAGAAAACACATCGCACCTCCATTATCAAAACCTCATGTAATAAACTATGTAAAGGTAAAGCAGTCCTTGTTCAGGTATATTCAGGACCAGAGGGTTCCAGGAGGTTAAGGTTCCCAGATTTCAAGAAAACCGGCACACGAAGGTCGTAAGGTTTTCAGCCACATGCACAGGCCGCCTTTACCCCCCATGAAATATTCATGGTACTCATTTCTATTAGAAGCTGAGTCAACCCCAGGGCCATAGCACAGCTGCAAGAATTATGTCAATGAAAAATTCCAATGACACCTCAGGAACCACACAAGCGAACTTCCAGCTTTTAGCCAAGTGCCTCAAACAATTGCACCACCATGTGCCCCAAATAATGTATGCCTATTTTAAAAATGGTATGAAACACATACAAGTAAATGCACTATGTAGACAAAATGCAGAATTTTTTAATATTAAAGCAGTTTCTACTTATAGTGACTTTTGTACCACACAAGCTTAATTTAATATACAGTGAAGCCTGTAAAGATATCCACCTTTTTATACTGCCTACATGCCACAGTTGACCATTGTAAGAAAGATGTACCTAAAATGCCACAAACTTTCCTGAACTTGAAAAAATCTGTTACATCTTGACAACTCTGCTGGAGTTTATTACTCAAGATAGGCTCTTAATAGAATTGCCACATCTGTGCAAAGTCAGCAGCAGATACATGGCTGGTTTTGTAATAAGGTTTCCTCTGTAGTACTCTGTGCACACAAATTCAAGAGTGTGCATATCATGCAAGAAACAGAGTTTGGGGAGGAGGGAAGGGTTTACCAGTGTTGTGTTCAGACCAGACTGCGGTGGGAAGCAGGGAGGAGTCTGTGGAAGATGTTAGGTTTTTCAGTACTATCAAACCTCAACTCAACTAAATATGAATTATGTATTGAACTAAGTTTACAAAATAATTAATTGAAGATAATAAATGGAATAATTCTATTACCATACAATATCTGATACAGAAGATCTTTGAACTTTCCTACTGTAACAATTTACAATTTAACACCTATTTGGCAGTTCAGATCAATCTCTAGTGTGTGAGTGAGAGAGTGAGAGAAAGGCAGTATTCGCCAAGTAGAATTGTGAAGACCAGAATCTTCACAGCGAGTAAGACAGCTAAGGCTCTTATCAGTGGTATCAACTGACTCCTCCGATTAACCAAAATTGGACATCTTTATATATGACGCCCCCAAGAATATTAAGCGCCAGGCCCATGCCCTGATCCTTTGCTTCCATTAGTCAAGAATGATCTACTTTCCAAAAATATGTTGCAACTAGCATGATTCGATACACATTTCCCATGATGTAACAAAGAAGAAGTGGTTTTGATGTGTATGATGACATCAGCCTCCTTGTTGCGATTTCTCAACAAGTGACCTCAATTACCTGTCATCGTTCAGTTCATTTCTCATGTCCTCTGGAATCATGACCCAATCCTTGACTCAAGAGACAGTGAGAACAATGGGTGTAAGGCACAACACCTGCAATTCACAAAGTGTCCCTGTGCAGTTACCAATGACCTACGTATCACTGTTCTATATACAGTATTCTGACCTCTGGTACTGGCATCATCCACGAGGAGAATCTCCTGCAGCAGTTTGCGAGGTGACCTGTTGACCACACTGTGTACAGTGCGCAGGAGAGTGGACCATGCCTCATTGTGGAACACGATGATCACTGTTGTGGTGGGTAGGTTGCTCAAATCCACAGTCTTGTTCTGACACCTGCACACACCATACACAGAACTGTGCCACTTTCCATGCTCTGAAGTGACTGATTTAATTGCTGTCTGGCTGAATTTAGTAACAGCCAGAAGATCAGCTGCCTGGCGAACTGGCTGAATGTCTGACTGACAGATGATGGGCTAGCTAATAACTGGCGTACTCAATCAGTAAATGAATGAATGAATAAATAAATAAATAAATAAATGAAAGAAGGTAAGAATGAATGGCTGACTAGCAAACTGTCTGACAGGCAAACTGGCAGTATCATTGAATGAACAAATGAATAATTGGTTGGATAACTGGCTGGCTGGCTGGCTGGCTGGCTGGCTGGTAGGCAAAGTGGCTAAGTAAGTTGATTAACATTTGACTGAATGAATAATGAATGAACAAATGAATACATGAATGAACAAATAAAAGCTGGATCACTAAATGACTGACAAAGTGGCTGAATGAATAAATGAATGAAAAATAAATAGGCGAAAAGTTATATATGTACATGATTGTTGAAACAGCTAAATTATAAATGGACAAAGGGTTGAATGACTGAAAGCTTGGCATACTGACAAAATGAATGGCTGACAGGCTGCACAGGTGGATGGATGGATGGATGGATGGACAACTAGCCTCTGGCCAAATATCTCAATTAACAAACTAACAAACTACCAAACTACCTACCATCTCCACAGAGCAGAGCCATTTGTCAGAAGCTAACAGTTCCTCAGCTAGTGACAAAATTCCCTGCATTTTATGGCACCCAAAATTTCATTACCATATTAAAAAGCACCCACAATTACTCCCTACCATGAGCTATTTAATTCAGTCTATGCCCTCCCACAATATTCCTTTGAGATCCATTTTAATATTATCCTTCCTCTAGACTTTCAAATGACTTAATCATTGAAGACACAAATGAACTAATTAACAAGTTAATAAAAGGACAAAGCAGTGAGTGACTGGATAGATGCATGAATTAGTAAATAAATAAATAAATGGTTGACTAATTTAATAAATGGCTGGCTGATGCATGTACAAGAACCACTGACATCATGTAAGCCTATCATGGATTCAGCTGCTATAGGATGACTGAAAATAAGTGAAATTCAAGAAAGAGTCTCTGCTTTTTCAAGTACTAATCCAGCACTTGCACAACAACAAACACTGCCATCACAGAGTACAGGCCATGGCAATGAAGCTTCAGCTTTTTCAAGTACTAATCCAGCACTTGCACAACAACAAACACTGCCATCACAGAGTACAGGCCATGGCAATGAAGCTTCAATCTGAGGAACCTCAGATATCACTCTTACCTCTTCTTGCGCATGTCTGGCAGACTCCTATCCAGCGGGATCCGGTCGCTAGCCATAAGATTGAACCTGTTAATCTGAAACAGTTGCTGCATCTTGAGCAGTTCGTGAGAGGGGATCATCACAGCCTGCCCGTTCTTCCCTTCATTGGGACGCGGGTTGAACATATTGGAGTTCAGCAGTTCTGGAATACAAAAATCAGCTTATCAGTCTTCTGATGTGGCCCATGGAACTATGTGATTCTGAAACTACTGCAGATGTGCCCATTAATTTTTTTTTTTTATTTTATAAAAATCTTAACTTGTATAAAGAAGCTAGCTATTTTTGTTTCTTCAAGAACATGGCTTAAAATAAGCAGAATGGACCAAAATATAAGAGGGTAAATTTCCAGCAGCAAGCCAACGTCTTTTCTAATTCCCTATCGTATAGCCCATTAACAACTCTACTTACATTCTAAATTTCATTAATTTTCTGACTTTGACTTTATGACAGCTGTATGGTCCAAAAAACACACCCACAAATTAAGGTACCCGGCACATATAATAGCGATATATAAGTAAAGTCCTTGCATAAGTCTTAAGACATCTACTGTAAGTGGCAACGTCAACTGACCCCAATTTGCATACGTCCTTTGAGAAAGTATTTTCTTTCAGGAAACAGATTCGTCAAAAATTTCAGCACACTGAGATTACTGTAAATTCTGACAATTTATATCTGCTTTTGACAATGAAACATTTAAAGCCTCAGAGTCATTAAAATAATACTGCTACCTACATACGTGTAATATTCATACTTCACAGAAAACATGTTACAAGAAGGAAACTTCTCTATTTTTCTTTTTTGGCAAGATATAAGTTATAATATTGCAAGACAAAATGTGTTAGTGTGAAATGATATTCTTACTATATATGCAAGGAACTAAGGAACATATATTATCACAAGGAAAATAAACTGTTAGTGCTAATGAGCTGGCCATTTACAAAGAAAAAAACTAATGATATAATTATATCACAAGATTTAATAAAATGTGGTCTGAACTGAAACAGATATATGGAAAAAACAAGAAAGTGCCGAAATGAAGTTAGAACTGGTTGCTTGACTACTCAAAGCTTTTTCAGAACTTATTCTTCCAACACAGCCTGTGTACAACTCTGCCAAACTTAAGTGCTCAACACTTACTGTACAAATGACCAAGACATACAAAATGTCAGAGGTCAGTCTCACCATCTGTGAGGTTTGGAGGATTCTGTGATTTGCTGGTCTCTCCCATGTAGTGGCCCACTACGACATGTACCCCCCGACGATCTATATATTCCTTCTGATTCGGCCCCAGCCTGAAAAAACAGGAGAAAAATAGACAACAATATTTGAATAAAGGTAGACCAACTTGATGACACTTGCTTTATTATGTCAATTTACTGCTCAACATGTTTCGGATGTTAATACATCCATCTTCAGGAGTTTGCAACTACTTGGTGCGTTATTGTGTAGGCTGTATTGTGCTGACTTGAGGCGTGTTGGTGTTATGTAGCGGGATTGGCTGTTGGTGATGTGGTATCCGACTACTACTGGTAGTGGTTCAGCCTACACTTGGATACCACATCACCAACAGCCAATCCCGCTACATAACACCAACACGCCTCAAGTCAGCACAGTACAGCCTACGCAATATCGCACCAAGTAGTCGCAAGCTCCTGAAGATGGCTGTATTAACATCCAAAACATGTTGAGTAGTAAATTGACATAATAAAGCAAGTGTCATCAAGTTGGTCTACCTTTATTCAAATATCAAGATGATGCATGGTCCAATACGCATAAGATAGACAACAATACTTCATTACTGTACTAGAAGCTAACCGCAGTCTTTATCCAGTTGGACAATGGACTTGTGGTAAGGGATCAAAAAGTGAATTTGTCTTGTGGTGGATCTACCATCCTGGGAGTACTGCCGCTTCTCTTTGCAACATGTTTATGTAATACCTGCAAATTTGGAATGCAAGACTTCAGAACAAGGGCAGTGCAAACAGTAAGAATAAGGAAAGTAAAGACAAATATCATAGGGACGTAGGGCCAAAAATAAGAAATATCAATGCTCGTAACAGAATTAACAAGAAGAAAAAATTAATAGGACAAAAATGGCCCGAAGATGGAAGACAGTAAGTAATGTTTATAGGAAGGAAGTGAGAAAAGAAAGAAGAAAATGAAAATAATAGCAAGTTTCTTTCTGTACTGCATCAACTTCGCAATAATTTATGGATAATTTTGTTGAAAATTATAATAGTTGAAACCAGATAATAGAATCCATTTAACAACTGTTTCTTGTTTCCACGATTATGTGTAATTTGGCATGAGGATGTAAATAAAGTCAGTAAATCAACTGGACATGCAGCATGCAGCGCATCTGAATGCAGGAAGTATGTGAATGCACGTTGCATAAAGCAAGCATTGGTTTACAGAACCACTGGCAGTGCCCACATGTGGAACAGATAAAAAACACGTTTCATCTCTGTATAGAAATAATCTTTCAAGTTGTTTTTCACTTCAATAATATATTTAGGAAGGTATGCTTATGATGCGTGATTTTACCTTAAGCTGGTAAGTTCTACTAAAATTCTCCCTCATAAAATGTCATGAATCTCGTTTTGAGTGGTTGTCGTATTGCTGCATGCAGGTAGAAGAACAGATATACATGTCAGAGACAACAGGCATACTTTTTTGCAAATTTCGTTACAAACGCACTAAAATTTCGGTTCATATCTCACAGAAATTACACTGGGTCTCCATTAAACCTCCAACAGTTTAATGCTGCACAGAGAAACGATCCTTGTTTAGCATGAGAATTATTTGAAAACCATCAATAAAAATGTGTAGGAGACACTATTTTATGTCGAAGAAGTTGGTAGATACACACAATAAACTCCCGTTCTTTAAATGGTTAAGAACATTCAAAGGGGACTGGTATTTAGGTCTACATTATCTGCTGTGGTATTTAGGTACACATTATGTACTGTGGTACTTAGGTATACATTACTTGCTGTGGTAACATTATGTACTGTGGTATTTAGGTCTATGTTACCTGCTGTGGTATTTAGGTATATGTAATGTACTGTGGTATTTAGGTACACGTTATCTGCTGTGGTATTTAGGTATACATTATCTGCTGTGGTATTTATTTATACATTATCTGCTGTGGTATTAAGGTATACATTATGTACTGTGGTATTTAGGTCTATGTTACCTGCTGTGGTATTTAGGTATATGTTATGTACTGTGGTATTTAGGTATACGTTATCTGCTGTGGTATTTAGGTATACATTATCTGCTGTGGTATTTAGGTATACATTATATACTGTGGTATTTAGGTATACATTATCTGCTGTGGTATTTAGGTATACATTATGTACTGTGGTATTTAGGTCTATGTTACCTGCTGTGGTATTTAGGTATATGTTATGTACTGTGGTATTTAGGTATACATTATCTGCTGTGGTATTTAGGTATACATTATCTGCTGTGGTATTTAGTTATACATTATCTGCTGTGGTATTTAGGTATACATTATGTACTGTGGTATTTAGGTATACATTATCTGCTGTGGTATTTAGGTAGGCGTTATCGGCGATGGTATTGAGGTATATGTTATCTGCTGTGGTATTGAGGTATACATTAACTACTGTGGTATTTAGGTTAGGTTATATACTGTGGTATTTCCATAGCACAGTTACCTACCAAAGGCAAACAGTAAAGAATCATAGGCTTCCCTCTGTCACTACATTTTAATCATAAATTTCTAGCATCCTAGTTTTGCAGCTACACCAGTGTTGTTGCTAATATGGTTCTAATCTGATACAGCCCCACAGTGAGCCAGCATTTCTTGCTTACACTCTTACAGATGGGGTTCTATCTGGAAATACTATGATAAGGCAACGAGTCTGAAAACAAGGTATATATTTTGGTGCAATTCTACAGAAATAAATTCTATCCAGCCTTGGGAGCAAGCAAAATTACTCTACAGATGAACTAGGTCACAATGTAGGCAAATTTATAACTGGGTGATTACGATTCACTCCAATAACGCTACTAGGCTTGCTACTTGAACACAAGATTCTGTACAAAACTGAAGTCCACATTTTCATTCAAGTTCAGACAGGAAAGATAACTTGAATCAAATACAGGATCCAACAAACATTCCTGCACTATGAGGATTCAATTCTACAATAAGCTAGTTAACATAAAAGCATTTAACATTATATTCCACAAGTGTAACATGTAACACAACCACAATAATAATACCTTTCAAGCAAATGACAAACACATAACTTATTATAACACAAGTCACATGTACACATTACACTGTAAAGATCTGAATTCTGTAGAGGACACATGAGAGTGTAAATATACATGTTATATTTGTAATTGTGTTTCCTCTACATGCTACATGTTCCTTGCAACGCTAACCTGGAAGTCTGCCACAGTTGAGGATCGAAACATGTCACAATCTCTGTAGTGTGTAGAGCACGTTTGAAACGTGATGACACATGCGCAGAAACCAGATTTGGTCTTTCCGCGAAACGGACGAGTCCATTTAAATCGGCGGGGGGGGGGGGGGGGG